>ERZ791740.1215-NODE-1215-length-15201-cov-3.420111_pt1 | contig 15201 bp, 8 predicted proteins | sample MGYA00510041_ERZ791740 | MGnify/ENA primary metagenome ERZ791740 (study PRJEB30046, sample SAMN00791959) | human gut metagenome | study: EMG produced TPA metagenomics assembly of the A metagenome-wide association study of gut microbiota in type 2...
AAATGCTCCGAGAAGACATCCGGCCGTTCGGAAAATGAAATATAAACTTGTGGCGAAACCTGCGTCTGCCAGCGTCATATTTAAACGTTCCATTAATATTTTAGGAGCAGTCGTATTTGTTCCTACATCAATACCTACATGACACATGATACCGAGGAAGCACAGCAGTACAAACGGTTTACCAAGCAAGGCAAAGCATTGAGAGAACGTTGATGGTTCTCCTTCTTCTTTCTCCTCTTTAAAAGAGGTGTATCCTAATAGAATGGTAGCTAAAACACAAATAATCAAATAAATAGGGAATAATATCCTCCAACTTAATCCGAAACTAGGAATAGCCATTATAGCTCCCCATCCTGCGATATAAGGTGCAAGGAAAGATGCAATTGCTTTCACAAATTGTCCGAATGTCAGTGAACTGGCTAACTTCTCACCGCTTACTATTGTAGAAAGTAAAGGGTTTAAGGACGTTTGCATCAGTGCGTTGCCAATACCTAGAAGGGAAAAAGATACTAACATAATAATATAACTGTCTCCAAAGATAGGAATCAGAAGTGAGACAAGTGTTATTAATAAACTTAATAATACCGTCTTTTTACGACCGATTCTGTTCATTAGCATTCCCGTAGGTACAGAAAAGATTAAAAACCAGAAGAACACCAATGAAGGGAAGATGTTTGCTTGTGAGTCTGTCAGACCCAGGTCTGCTTTTACATAATTGGAGGCAATGCCCACCAGATCAACGAATCCCATGGCGAAGAAGCAAAGCATCACCGGGATTAGTTTGGAGAGGGAAGAGTTTTTACTGTTTTCCATTATTTTATCTTTTATATGATGAATTCTGTTTCCATAGGGCGGAGCACATACCCCTACGGCAATGTATGCATCAGTCCTTTATATAGTTGGTGTATCTCCCGTTCCTTGTTACTTTAAAGCTACGGTATTGTTGGGTTACCACGGCCGTGGTAGCTTCTTCCCACGGCTGTGAAGAGTTCTCACCACGGCCGTGGGAGGATCTCGTCACGGCCGTGACGAACCAACAGAACCGTGGCTTTGAAGAAAGTGTCTCCGCACTTTAGTAGAACTCTTCCACTAGGACAGACGTACTCTTCCATAAGGAAAGAAGTATTAGTCTATAGGGAAAGAAGTTTTTACTCTAAAGAAACAGGGAAAGAGCGCATGGAGTTAGGAGAATGAGCTTATTTCTTCAACTTGTAGATCACAAACGAATCTACTTTATACGCTCCTCCTTTACTGTAAAAGTCGATATGAGTGTAAGGTTCCGACGGGAATACTTGATTAGTCATCACAAAACGTCCGCCATCACCAAAGGCTTCCACACTGGATTTGTCAACAAACAGACGGAGTTTCAATTCGTCTTTTCCACTTTCAATGGCCGTCCAGGTCAACATTGGGAAGTTCTCATTGAAACCTACATCTCCGCTCTTGCGGCGGTCCATCGAGAATTTCTTTTCTTTCATGTCATATTGCATATCCACTTCTTCGCCTTTGTCATTGTAGAGACGGAAGCCGATTACGTCTGCATGTTGATTTTCAATCGTCAGTTCTATTTCGTATGCACCGTCATTGCCGGGAATCATTTCTTTGATTGTGCGTGTTCCGTTTACTTTGAACGAACGTTTCTTGGAAGCATCACGCAAAGCCAGCAGTTCGGGAGAGGGAGCTGATTGGAGGTAAGTCTCACCATCTACGGTAAACAGGCTCAAGTCGCGGGGAACGGAGTTCGGACTACGGTATTGGGAGGTAGGAACATCGTTTGCATATTGCCAGTTGCTCATCCAAGCGATAGCGATATGGCGATTGTCGGGAGCGTCACTCCAAGTCACGGTGGCATAATGGTCTTTTCCCCAGTCCATCCATTTGGTTTTGGAGGGTGATTCGTTTACAAACTCTTTTCCGTTGAAGGAGCCTACAAAATATTGAGTGGCCGAGTCACCGAAAGGACCGTCGCCGAGGCTGCAAAGCAGTACCCATTTCTTTTCATTTGTTCCTTCTACCGGGAGTTCGAATAAGTCGGGACATTCCCAAACGTTTCCGTGTGCGCCGTGTCCTTTGCCGAAGCTGCTTTCAAATGTCCAGTCTTTCAGGTTGGGGGAAGAGAAGAATTGCATTTCCTGCCCTACTGCTAATACCATGATCCAGCGTTTGGTGCCTTCGTACCAGAATACTTTCGGGTCGCGGAAGTCACGTGCTTCGGATACTAATACAGGATTGTTTTCGTATTTGGTAAAGGTACGTCCGTTGTCGGTGCTGTAAGCAATGCTTTGCACCTGACGGTCGCTGTTTTGTGTATAGATGGCGACGATGGCGCCTGCACCAAAGCCGGCGGTATTATGATGATCTATCACGGCGGAGCCACTGAAGATAGTGCCGAATGCATCCGGGGCGATTGCCACGGGGCGATGTTCCCAGTTTACGAGGTCTTTGCTGATAGCATGTCCCCAGCTCATATTTCCCCATTTGGAACCGTAAGGGTTGTATTGGTAGAAAAGGTGGTATTCGCCGTCTTTGTATACCATTCCGTTCGGGTCGTTCATCCATCCGTAAAGGGGAGAGAAATGATAAGTGGGACGGAACTTTTCACGATTGCTTGTATCGAACGTGTCGGACAATTTCATTTCCTTGCAGCAAGCGGTGTTGTCCGGCGAAAGGTTGACACGAACCGGGTCGTTGGAGTTCATTTTAAATTTGAAAGAAATTAGTTTGCCGGAATAGTCGGAAAGGTCTACCGGAACAAAGTAATCGACTTTATGGATGGCCAGACGGACATCGAAGTTCTTTACCTCTTTATTATTAACAATCAGGCTGATACGCACATCGGGCGATGCATCTTCTACGGGCAACAACAGATACTTCTGGTTAGTGTTGACACGTACGAGGCAATGTCCTTCTCCTAAATCTTTTATTAATAGAGGAGAGTTGTCCGCACGGGCGGATAGAGAGATATTCATCACAATCATACAAAATAAAACCGCGAAGGTTTGAATTTGTTTGGAAGAGAGTCTTAAATTCATGCTTTATGGTATTAAGGTTGTTACAGTGCAAAGATAGGCGCTCCGGGATGAAACGCCTATCACTTTTGTTTCAAACACTGTAAAAGATGTTACTTTTCTATTAATAGGTGCTCACTTGAATATCTGATACAGTGATTTCGCCTTTATAACAGCAGAGTGACCACGGATTCTTCTGCATTTGATAGATGCGGTTCGTGAAAGATAACTGGTCGTTGATGTAAGTCACACAAACCGACTGGTCACTGTAAATCGTCACACGGTATTCATTATCCGCCGGGATATTGAATTTGTTATCAAACAAGTATTTGGCATTGTCACCGTCTTTCTCGAAGTTGGCTTTACCCTCGTCAGCGTTGACGTGGATGCTATACCATGATTTGGAGTCCGTTCCACGGACGAAAGAGATTCCAAAACGATCTGTATTCGAGGATGCTTTTACGGTAAAGGAAATCTTGTTGTGCACTTTCAACCGGTTGAAGATAACGGAAGCTCCTTCGGCCAACGTATAGGTTTTACCGCTTTCTGTTACGTTTCCGTCTTTAGCCATCACTTTTACTTCTTGTGCAGAAGTGTATTTACGGTCGATTGCATCGGGAACTCCAAGGGTCAACGTACCGTCTTCGTGCTGAATCAGACGTTGTGCCACCAAGTTGCCAGCCCATTCGGGTTCTACATCCCCTACGTTTCCATTATCATTACCGGCACGGGTAGGACACCAGCCCCAGATGTAACGGTTGGTTCCATCGGAAGCAGTCTTGCCTGCATAGAATGCACGGCTGTCCAGCATACCTTCCCGATTGTCCGGCCATATTCCGGCATCATTGGCGGTGGTTGCTTTCAGTTCTTCAAGTGTTCTGCCTTTGAAGTATTGTACCTTGCGCATGAAGGAAGCTTGTTCCGAATAGACCAGATACCACCAGTCTCCCATCTTGAATACGTCCGGACATTCATAGAAACGGTCCCACATCATGGTCATAAATGTGCCGGCAGACGCCCACTCTTTCAGGTCAGTAGAGGTGAATTCGGCAATGTGTCCTTTTCCGTTTTTACGGGTGGCAATCAGCATGTGATAAACGCCGTCTTCGGTCTGGAACAGGAACGGATCGCGGAAGTCATTCTTGTCATAGCCGTACGTATCTCCTTTCAGATAGAAAGTGCGGTTCTTGGTCCATGTTTTAAAGTCGGGAGAGGTAGCTACCATGACTACCTGTGCATTCTGGTCGGAAGAAGGTTTGAATTTATTGCCGGTGTAGAAGGTATAATAGAGTTTATCAGTCGGATTGTAGATCGTACCTCCTGTACCGATGGCAGCATCCTGTTCGTCACGACCTCCACACGGAATCAGTTCGCCGAGAGATTCATAAGTAGCACCGTCTTTGGTGGCCACCCCGAAAATGGGGTGGTAAGTAGCTTCGGGGTTCGGACGGTAGTCTTGCAGGTACATCACTTTAAAGTCTTTGGCAACCGGATCATAGAATGGCATCGGGTCACCAACAAAGCCTACCTGCGGTTTATAGTACATCGAGAAGCCATGCTCGTCGGTCGATTGGAAGTAAGTGGCTGTACCATCCCAGTCTCTTTGAGTCAATACGGGATCTATCTCATCACTGCAAGCGCTCATTGAGGCCAACAGCGTGGTGATTGCTATATGTAAGATCATATTTTTCATAATTATTGCTTATTCTTTTATTTACATAAGTAGTTGATTGCATTCAGAGTCATTTGCTCTACGTTGTAGTGGTAGTAGTCGGCAGAAGCGTCTACGCCTTTACCGTACCAGTCGTAACAACCGGAGCCGATACAGATCGTGCGTCCGCTATTGGCGCGCGGCTCGAATTCGGCTATGATTACTGCACCGTCGTCTCCGCATGCCACATCGATTCCTCCTGTCAAGCTACGCCATGCGTTCAGATCCTCATAACCTCCCCAGTCTGTTCCGATATGCCATTGTGCCGTACTATTGGTAGTCGCGTAACCAGCATCAAAGGTATAGACTCTTGTTTTGTCACCATCTTTCCATCTTAAATCCTGAAATAACGGATGCGACTCGTTGCCGACAATTGGAAAGCTCCATGCCCCATCAACGACTTCGGGTGAGTCTTCACTTCTTCCCCAACTGTTGTTGGGTACACGCTCGTCTTTTGCAATGCTAAGGTCCTTAATATAGAAAGTTGCATAGCGGGTCAGCAACAGGTTACCACCGTTTTGATAGTAGACTTTAAATTTCTCTACGGCAGCTTTCGCATCATCCGGCAAAGGAGGATTATCGCCATTGTCTGCATGGAAATGCCACCAGATTGCAGTATATTTACCTAAATCTACTTTTCCGTCTACTACATCTTTGAATGAGATGTATTCGGACATGGATATATTATCCATCATCCACTGGGCAGCGGCTTTTTCTTCAGGACTTGTCAGTTGGCTCACAGAAGAAGCTGTGCCAATAAAGGCAGTCGGAATTACATTTCCTTGAGTAACTGTTACTACATAAGGAGTCACTGCCGAACGGTAAGTTGCCGTATAAGTGACAGGGTTGGTAAAGTCCTGAATGCTGCCGGATGCCGGAGTCACAGTGACTCCATCCGATCCGGTGAATGTACCTTTCAACTGGGTAATATCCACTGTCAGTGGAACAACTACAGAGATTGTTTTTGATAGCTGGTCTACTTTTCCTACATAAGTATCATTCAACTTAAAGGCCAGTATCTTTGCTTCGTCTCTCTTCACGGTAATCGTATAGCTCATCTGTACGTCGCCATTCTTCACAGTCAAAGATACGGGAAGAGAAAAGTCGATTGTTTCACCAATAGCGATGCTCGCCGTAGCACCTTCGGAAAGATTGATTTCACTGACGGCCATCCGGGTAACGTCATAATCGTAAGGAACTCCCACTACGATTGTCTTATTCTGATAATCGATCGTCCCTGCGTATTCATCCAGTTTAATAGAGTTCACCCATACATCTCCGTCCAGACGAAGATTGGATTTGAAGTCATCGTTACATCCCGCAACTGTCAAGCATGCTACAGTCACCAACAGGATGGTATAGAGTTGTTTTATGATTGATTTCATTTTATTCTTTGTTTTAAGATTGATGATTACCAACCGAAATTCTGTGTATAATTTCCGTTACTGGCACTGATCTGTTCGAATGGAATTGGAAGGTATTCGTTCTTATTTTCCGTAAAACCTGCATTCTTGTAAATAGAACAACGGGCTGCTTCGGTCACATAATAAGCATTGATAACGTCTTTGGCTTCTCCCCATCTTACGAGGTCAAAGAAACGTGAGCTTTCCATACCGAACTCTATACGGCGTTCCCATTTCAGCATTTTCATGGCTTCGTCCTGTGTATATGCTTTCAGTTCATAAGGAGTTACTTTGAAGTTTACTCCGTACTCTTCTTTGTAATTGAAGATCAGCATTGTACTTCCGGCTGCACGGCTGCGTACATCATTGATGAGTGAAATGGCGTCGGCAATACGTCCGTCGTTCAACTGTATCAGGGCCTCGGCACGCATCAGCAATACATCTGCATAACGGATGACGATATGATTCAGGGAACTTGCCCAATAAGAACCTTTCTTCAGGCAGTCACAGTCCGGGTCTACATTCTCTTTGAGCGAAACATAATATCCGTAAAGTCCCTTGCTACGGCTCCAGTCATCATTCTTCTGAATCAGGTAGCCTTCGTTGTATTTATAAGGGAAGCCCGGCATACCTACCGTGTGGAATAAACGGGGGTCTACATTATCTGTCGTAACCTCGTAGTTCTCATTATCGTAGGTATTGAACAACGGTTTTCCCTGCGAGTCGGTTTTGAAAGCGTTTACCAGGTTTTGGCTCGGTTTGTGGAAGTCACAGCAGCCTAGTATCTGCGGAGTTGTCAGTCCCATTCCCCAGTTCAGGTTACCATTGTATGTTCCGTCGTTGATAGAATATTGAATCGCCCATACAGACTCTGCGCCATTTTCATATTGAGGCAGGAAGTTCATGCTATAATCATTTTCCAATCCGTAACCGGCTTTGGCCATGATGAGAGGATCGGTATATTTCACTACCTGCTTCAGGTCTTCTTCGTCGATACCGGTAAGGTTGTTGTTCACTCCATCCTGACGGTAGGCTTTAAACAGGTAAGTCTTTGCCAGATAAGCGGCAGCGGCAGCTTGTGTGGGACGTCCTTTTTCTATCTGCACTTCCGGCAGATTGTCGTAGGCAAACTGGAAGTCGTCTGCTATCTTTTGCCATTGTTCGTTATTGGTATAGGTAGTATTCGAAAGCTTGTTGTAAGCATCCGGGTCCATGTTTTCATCGTTCACTATGACGATCTTCTTAAACAGTTCCTTCAGCATGAAGTGGGCGTGTCCGCGCAGGAATCTCATTTCTGCAATGCGCTGATCCTTCAGCGGATAAGTCTTTTCATCCATCAGGTCGAGTGACTGCAAGGCTGTGTTGGCACGGGTGATGCATTGATACAGTCTTTTCCATATATCGTTGATGTTCCAGTCGGTGGTATTGATACCTTTAGAAATTTCCAGTGCGTTGAATACACCGCCGTCTTCCGTACCGGAACCGCCTTTATAACAATCGTCGGAACGCACGTCATAATTCCAAAGCGAGAAGGAAGAGTTGATGTCGTCACCTGTTGCCCAAATGGCGTAGGCTGAAATCACGAGGTTGTCCACGTATTCGGGAGAAGCGATCTGATCGCCGGTCACAATACCCTGCGGAACCTGACGATCCAGAAAGTCGTTGCAACTGCTTGTCAGCAAGGTAAATCCGATGGTTGCTATGTATAGTATCTTTTTCATGATAGTTCGTTTTATAAATGAAGTGAATTAAAATCCGATGTTAAGTCCGAAGGTGATATTTACAGGGATCGGATAAGAGAAGTTCGGGTTTTCGGGGTCTTCTCCCGTAAAGTCTTTACTCTTGATCGTCAGCAGATTTTGTGCGCTGCAATAGAAACGTAAACGTTCCATTCTCAACTTCTTGGAGATTACTGCCGGAACTGTATAGCCTAATTGGATATTACGCAGTTTCAGGAAGGAACCGTTTTCAACAAAGTAAGTGGAAACACGCTGTTCATTGTTTGTATCGCTGCGGGTCAATGCCGGAATCGTAGAGTTCGGATTAGTAGGCGACCAGGCATTGAGCAGGCGGGTTCCCTTGTTCAGGAAGCCGACGTTGGATGCACTCCAGAAGTCACTCTTCTTCTTCACGTCACTGATGATATCTACTCCCTGAACGCCTTGCCAGAACATAGTCAGGTCGAAGTTCTTATATTCCAGGTAGATATTCAATCCGTAGCTGAAAGCAGGAGTCGGATCGTAAATCCATTCCTGGTCTTTTTCATCAATCACACCGTTATGGTCGATGTCGCGGTAGCGGATACGGCCAACGGCTGCACCTTCCTGGGTAGCGTGATTATCAACTTCCTCTTGTGATTTGAAGATACCGTCGGCAATGTAGCCCACTTGTGAGTTGTATGTATGACCGACTACGCTCTTTACTCCATTACCACCAAACTTTCCATTGGCAGCCACTGTCTCCGGCAGTTCAAGAATTTCATTCCGGTAAGTGGAGATGTTTCCGTTCAAGTCGTAAGTCAGTCCGAAGGCAGTCTTGTTGTGGTAGCCCAAGTTGAATTCAAAACCCTGGTTTTTCATTGCGCCCGAATTAATCCAACGGTTGCCACCTTCTCCCAATACTCCCACTCCTGCCATTTCAGTCAGGATATCGGTTGTTTTCTTGTAATAGTATTCCAATGAACCGTACAAGGATTGCTTGAACAGACTGAAGTCGATGCCGACGTTCGTCTGTGTGGTTGTCTCCCACTTGATATTGTCATTACCAATCTGGTTACGTTTGAATCCGGAAGGCAGAGTACCGCCTCCGTTAGAACCTGTAATATCGTATGCCGTACCGTAGCTTTGACCGCCAAATGAATCTGTTGTTCCATAATTAGGAGCGTAGATAGTGTAACGGGCAAGGTTGGAGATTTCCTGATTACCGGTCTGTCCCCATGAAGCACGCAGTTTCAGATCGTCCAACCAAGTCAGTTCCTTCATAAAGCTCTCCTGTGTGATGCGCCATCCCAAAGAAACGGAAGGGAAAGTGGCATAACGATGGTTTTTACCGAAGCGGGAAGAACCGTCCCGACGGAGCGTCAATGAAAGCAGATATTTGTCAGCATAAGAATAGTTCATTTTGCCGAAGAAAGAGACAAGCGAGTAACCTTCGCCGGCACCGTAAGCCTGTGCTGTGCCGCTACCTGCATCGGGCCACATATAGTCGGGAGTAAGGATAGAGAAATCTTCTTTATAGCCGGAGAAATGACTGTCGTCTTCCCGGTTCAGCTCCATACCTGCCATAACGTCTCCACGATGTTTGCCTATTTCCAACTGGTAAGTGGCAATGGCATTCCACATCCATTTGGTCCAGTGTTCTTGTTTGGCTTCCACTGCACTCTTGCCATTATTGGTCTGTGTTCCTTCCTGATAAGGATAGGTGAAGTAACGGGCTTGCTTGTTTGCGTAGTCCAGACCAAAAGTAGAACGAACATTGAATCCTTTGAAAAGGCTTAGATTCACATAAGCATCACCGAACATACGCCAGTAAGTGTATCGGTTGTCTTTGTTGTATTCGAGTACGGCGCGAGGATTACGACGGTCCGGCCATCCGCCTACCGGTCCTCCCCATGAACCATCCGAAGCATAAACGGGGATAGCGGAAGGAATGTCCAAAGCAGTTTCGATAATTCCGCCGGGAGCTTGTACTTCCGAAGTACGGTTTAAGGTGAAATGCTGGCCGATAGTCAATATATCATCAATTAATTTATAATCGCTGTTCATACGGGCGGAGAAACGGTCGAAGTCTGTATCTTTGATTACACCCAGGTTTTTGTAATATCCCAGAGAAAAGAAAGAAGAACCTTTCTCCGAACCGTTGCTGACAGAGAGATTGTATTGCTGGATAACACCTGTACGGGTAATCTCATCAAACCAGTCGGTATCTGCCACAGGCATTGTATTCTTCGAATCCAGGTATTTGGAAAGACTCATACCATATAGTACCGGATTTCCGTTGGCATCGTAACCCCAATTGTAGTTATATCCCAAGGCATTGCCGTTCGGGTTCTCACCATCGTTTACATAGGCTTGCCACATGGCACGTCCGTACTGTTCCGTATTCAACACGTCCATCTTACTTTGATACATGGAAGCTGAAACCGAAGCATCAAAATTGATTTTAATCTGGCCTTTCTTTCCTTGTTTGGTAGTAATGACGATAACTCCATTTGCAGCACGCGAACCGTAGATGGATGCTGAAGCAGCATCTTTCAGTACTTGAATGGATTCAATGTCGTTTCCGTTCAATTCGTGCATACCGGCTTTGGTAGGAACTCCATCGATAATATAAAGAGGATCGTTGTTGTTCAGCGTACCGATACCGCGAATACGTACGGTAGCCGATCCGCTCGGATTTCCATCCGCTGTAATGTTCATACCGGGCACGCGGCCTTGAAGTGCTTTCACCGGGTTGTTCTCCCCTTGCTTCTGGATTTCGTCTACTTTCACTACGGAAACAGCACCGGTCAGGTCGGCTTTACGTTGAGTGGTATAACCTGTTACAACCACTTCATCTACCATTTGAGTGTCTTCTTCCAATAATACATTAACGATAGCAGCCGATTTTACGGTCACCGGTTTATAACCAATATACGTAATCTTTAAAGTAGAGTTAACCGGAACCGAAAGGGTGAAATTACCATCTAAATCAGTAATTGTTCCATTAGCAGTAGCTGTAGCTTCAACAACAGAGGCGCCGATGACCGGCTGTCCGTCCGTTTTAGAAGTAACGTTTCCTTTCACCGTAATGCTTTGCCCCCAAAGGACTGACATGAAAGTAAACAGGAAACAAACGCTGCAAAGAAGTTTTTTGTTCTTCATAATACGATGCATTAGTTTGATGTTATTAAATTAAAAGTACGAATTTTATCTATATCGATAATGCAAATTACGGTTGATTTATATCAAACGACTGAAAAAAATGTTTCAAAGGCTATAACATTTGTTGCATAGAACGCTATTTTATAGGGTTTTATACATGTTTTCTTTCATTACGGGAATTCTTGGATTCATATTCTTTTATAATCGCAGAAAACGCTACCTTTGTATAGTGATATGAGCCCAAAGAAAGAACGACTCTTCATTAAATAATAAACTCTAAAAATAAGATTCATGACTAAGCAACAAGCTTTAAAACTCTTTGAAGAAAGAAGAGTACGTACGGTATGGGATGATGAACAGGAGAAGTGGTATTTTTCGATAGTAGATGTGGTGGCTGTCTTGACAGACAGCAGTAACCCTCAAACTTATTGGCGTGTGTTAAAAAAGAGACTACTATCGGAAGGAAACGAAACCGTTACAAATTGTAACGGTTTGAAAATGCAGGCAGCGGATGGTAAAATGCGCCTTACCGATGTTGCCGATACCGAACAGCTTCTCCGCCTTATCCAATCTATTCCTTCCCCTAAGGCGGAGCCTTTCAAACTATGGATGGCTAAGGTAGCCAGCGAACGGCTCAACCAAATACAAGACCCCGAATTATCAATTGACCAAGCTTTAATGGATTATAAACGTATGGGATACTCGGATAGCTGGATTAACCAACGTCTGAAATCAATAGAAATCCGTAAAGATTTGACTGACGAGTGGAAGAAACATGGATTGCAAGAAGGCGTTCAATTCGCTACACTCACAGATATTATTTATCAGACATGGTCAGATATGACATCTAAAGAGTACAAACAATTTAAAGGATTGAAAAAAGAAAACCTACGGGATAATATGACCAATAAAGAATTGGTATTAAATATGCTTGCCGAACTTTCTACTAAAGAAATATCTGAAACCAGCGATCCGGAAACATTCAGTGACCACATAGATATTGCTCAACAAGGAGGAGAAGTAGCCCGTAATGCCCGACTGGAACTAGAAGCTAAAACGGGAAAGAGAGTAATCTCTCCTCTTAATGCCCAAAGTGGTATCCTACTGAAAGGTAAATCTGAAGACAAATCGAAAGAAGGATCGGAAAATGAACTTAAAGATTGACTCTAAAATAATCCAATAAATCAACGATATGAAAACAATCTCCAACAAACAACTTACGATTCAAGTATCTCCTCACGGAGCTGAACTCTGCAGTATCGTCGCCAATGGAAAAGAATATCTGTGGCAAGCCGATCCTGCTTTTTGGAGACGTCACTCTCCTGTCCTATTCCCAATTGTCGGGAGCGTATGGGAAAATGAGTATCGAAATGAAGGGGTTCCTTACACGCTTACTCAACATGGTTTTGCCCGTGACATGGAATTTACGCTTGTTGCTGAAAAAGAGGATGAAGTGCGCTACCGCCTTGTCAGTAATGAAGAGACTTTGCAGAAATATCCGTTTCCATTCTGTCTGGAAATAGGTTATCGTATTCAGGGAAAACAAATTGAGGTTATGTGGGAAGTGACAAATACCGGTGATAAAGAAATGTATTTTCAAATTGGAGCACATCCCGCTTTCTACTGGCCGGAGTTTGATGCAAACTGTTTGGAAAGAGGATTCTTCGGATTTGACCCAAAAGACGGTTTGAAATATATTCTCATTTCAGAAAAAGGATGCGCTGATCCTTCTACTGAATATTCTTTAGAGTTGACGGACGGATTATTGCCACTGGACACGCATACTTTTGATAAAGATGCTTTGATACTGGAGAATGAACAGGTCCGTAAAGTTACCTTATATAATAAAGAGAAACAGGCTTATCTTAGTTTACATTTTAACGCTCCGGTAGTCGGTCTTTGGTCTCCACCTGCAAAGAATGCTCCTTTCGTCTGCATCGAACCTTGGTACGGACGTTGCGACCGCGCACATTATACTGGTGAATATAAAGATAAGGACTGGATGCAGCACTTACAACCGGAAGAGATATTCCAAGGAGGATATACAATTGAAATTGATGAATAATTGATGAATAAAAGTAGCTGCCGGATTTCACATCTGACAGCTACCAAACACCTAATTCTAATCTACAAAACCTAACTTATAAATCTAACCTATGAATCTTTAAAAAGCAATCAATACTTGTTGCTTTCACTGAATCTATGCAAACATCTATTGTGTAACTTCTATTTCTATTATAAACCCAACCGATACACATTGAATGAATCTACTTGAAATGAACCTCCTTTGCTATAAAAACACATACGGTTGTATGGTTCCGATGGAAAGATAAGATTAGTCATTGCTACCTTTCCTCCATTCAGGAATATTTCTACAGAACATTTATCAACAAAGACATCCAACGTATATTTATTCTCTTTCTTTATCGGTGCCCAGGTAGCTAATGCGAAATCATCTATATAATTGATGGAAGTCGTCTTTCTGCGGTCGTGAACCTCTATTTCATGAGGTACACTCTTCTTTCCGAAATCCACGATACCACTTTTCGTCCGGTCCATAACCAATCTCTTTTCCGGAAGATTGAAGTAGATATCCACCTTTTCCCCTTTATCATTAAAGAGACTGAATCCCATAATCTCCGCTTCTCCGGCGGTAATCTCCAATGCCAGTTCATAAGCACCATCATTATCAGCCAATAAAGAATCAATATGATAATCATTGTCAACCGTAAATGCCGGAATCTCTTTCTTTTCTTTTCGCAGAGTTTTTATCTCCGGTACCGGAGCTGCTGAAAGATAAATTTCACCGTCTTGTGTATAAAGACTTAACTCACGTGGCAAAGCGTTAGCACTACGGAATTGCTTTGTCGGAACAATATTACAATATTGCCAGTTACTCATCCAAGGAACAGCAATCGTCCGTTCTCCAGTGTTTGAGAAACAAACGGTAGCATAGTGATCTTTGCCCCAATCCAACCATTTCGTGACATTCGACTGACTATCACAACTGAATTTCTTTCCATCAAAGTCTCCTGTAAAGTATTGAGTGGCACTTCCTCCAAAATAACATCCTGGATTGACGTTCACTATCAATGCCCATTTCTTACGGTTCGTATCCCCATCTACCGAAAGTTCTACCATGTCCGGACATTCAAACTGACAAGGCTGCACTCCGTATCCTTCTCCGAAGCTGCTCATATAGTTCCAGTCCTTCAGATTCTTAGAATCATAGAAACGCATTTCTTTATCGGCGGAGACAATCATCACCCATTTATCTTCCGGTTCATACCGGAACACTTTCGGGTCACGGAAATCTCTCAAACCATCCGCAGGGCACAAGATGGGGTTCTTCTCGTATTTAGTAAATGTCCGTCCATTATCCTTGCTAAAAGCAAGACATTGGATCTGCCCGTTTTTGTCACTGGCAGAAGTATAAAAAGCCAGAATACTCCCTGCTCCGTAACCGGCTACATTCTCCTGATCGACAATCGAGCTACCCGAAAAGATATGTCCCAATGTGTCACGGGCAATAGCTGGTTCCAGATGTTCCCAATGCATCAGGTCTTTGCTGACAGAATGTCCCCAATGCATATTTCCCCATTTAGAACCGTAAGGGTTATATTGAAAATACAAATGATATTCTCCATCTTTATACACCAATCCGTTGGCATCATTCATCCAGCCATAGAGAGGAGTATGATGGTAAACAGGGCGGAACTTTTCCGTATTGGCTGTATCAAAAGTATCAGATAGCTTGATTTCTTTCCAGCAAAGTGCATCCTTTGATTTATTACGAACACGGACGGTGGCAGCCTTCGCTCCGGCAGGCAAAGCAAAGGGAACAAAATAATCCACTTGAGTCTGTGCCAGACGAATATCCATATCGGTATCCGCAGCCTCTCCGGTATCAAGCAGAACCTGACTTTCCGCAGCTTCCTCTTCTATAGGAAGCAATATATAATTAGTCGGATTGGTGATATGGATGACAGTCAAGCTATCACCTTGCTGTTCCAAGGTCAATTTGCTTTTAGTCGTATGGCAATAAGTCAGTCCATAAGAGACTGTTAATGCAAGTGCTACACCTTTACATAGTTTCATCCAAGGGTTTGTTTTCATGGCAACAAAGTATTCCTAGTTTATACAAGCTTTTAATCTAAAATAGACGAAGGCAAAGATAGGGGGTATCTTCACCTTCGTCTATAAACTTTGTTTCAAAG
>ERZ791740.1226-NODE-1226-length-15055-cov-4.247267_pt1 | contig 15055 bp, 13 predicted proteins | sample MGYA00510041_ERZ791740 | MGnify/ENA primary metagenome ERZ791740 (study PRJEB30046, sample SAMN00791959) | human gut metagenome | study: EMG produced TPA metagenomics assembly of the A metagenome-wide association study of gut microbiota in type 2...
CCACAGGCCGGGGAAGGCGTCGTTGATGTGGCGGACGTGCGGCGGGTAAGAGTTGCCCCGCCCATGCATCATGACTCTACTGAACTGTGCAGTCTGGCCAGTGCCTGCCCAGGGAGGGAATGCTGAAACTGTCCTGCGCCCGGAGAAGGTCCTGTCAAAGTGCTTTCGGACAGGGGTTCGACTCCCCTCAGCTCCACCAAATGGACATTGGACGAACACATATTTCTTTAACGGCGGTTTCGCCGTGAAGGTATGGCTCGGATAATGTCGTAAGCAGAAAAAGTCCGCTGAGGTCACCACGACCCCAGCGGACTTTTTCACTTTTCTGCGTATTCAGGATGTTTCTCAAGCCATTCTTTGTAAAACGCCTGTCCTTCCTCGCTTTCGTGGAAACGGCGGATTTCCGGAATGATGTATCGAGCAAATGCATCCAAAACCTCTTTCGGTATATCTACATCATATTTGTTTTTCTTTTTGTCCATATGTGCCTTTCTGCCATCTATGCGCCCTTGGCTCGCCTGAGAGCCGTTTATTCTTTATCATGGGAAAAGATATGCCCCACAGCGTTTGCGTCGCTTGTGGGGCATAAATTATCCGATTTTCGACCTTTATCCTGACGGTAATTCGCTGTCTTCCTTCGGTTCTATCAGCTTTGCATTGGAAGGGTAATTGAGCGTGATCATCGCAGGTTTGCCAAGGCCTTGCTTTCGACGGCAGATCAATCCACTGAATTCCAACTGCTGAAATATCCGTGTGACGCTTTGTCGGCTGCGGTGCAGCTTCTTCTGTGCCTGTTCTACGGTGAAGTAAAGACGGATCGTGCCGTCCTCTTCGGTATAGCCATTGACCTTAGAAATACTTGCTCTGTCCAGCATAAGCGCGTACAGTACCTTTGCATCGTTGGTGAGCTCTGCAAAGCAATCCTCCATGAGAAAACGAGGAAAAGGTATGTACGATGCTGATAAGCTCTCTACTGTAAATTTACAAAACTCTTGCTTCATAGGACCTCCTATCCCATCCATCCTATCAGGTGTATTGATTGGATTGATGGATGACTTTATTGAGAGTTAATTTATTTCTTATTGATTAGAGGATGAATTTCATACTCGATAACCGTTCGGAAATCCACTGCCCGGAAATCCGGTTACGGTACGGTCTTGAACGTCAGGCTATCCACAGTCTGAAAAACCGTTGACGGGAAATCCATACACGGATAATCCCGTTGTGGTCATAATTCCGCCTTTTGTGACTGCTTGAGTAGTTCCCAAATTTCACACTGTTTCGCTTTCAACTCGACGATATCATCCTCATAAAAATGCCCGGTTTGATTGATACGGCGGCAGATCTGGTTGATGTTTCCGGCAACGCGGCTGACGGCGGCAGCCAGTTTCTTTTGCTCGGTGTAATCCACTTTGATGATATAACCGTCGATCGCCATCTTGCGCAGATAGGCTCCCATGTTTTTTGTGCCAAGCTGCTCCATCTTTTTCTGGATAAGTTGATGTTCCTGCTCGGTGACACGGAACTCAACGCGGACTGGTCTGGTGCGATTTTTCATCATTACAATTCCCCCTATGTGAGTAATTTTGAAAATAAAAAGCACCCTCGGTTTTGAAATCGAGAGCGCATGATAACAAAGATGATTCAGTTTTCAGAGAATAGCAAGCACATCCGGTGTCCGTACACCCGGAAATTTTTGTTGTTGGGGGTATCCCAAACCCATCACTCCGTGTTGACTATCATCATAATTTGATTGTAAATATTTTTCGAATATCCTTCAAGATGCATTGACTACAATCGTAATTCTGAGTATAATATTATTGAGTTATTGCGACGAGGTGTTTGAATGGATTATATTGCTGAACTCGCTGCCATTGCCAAGGAGCATGGCGGTATTATTGAAACAAAAATCGCAGCACAGCATGGCATCTCAAAAGCCATGCTCTACAAGCTATGCAAAGAAGATAAAATCCATCGCATTGTAAAAGGACAATACATTCTTCCTGATGATATGGAGGATGAACTGCTGTCGATAAGCAAGCGTTCAACACAGATCATATTCTCTCATGAAACAGCTCTTTTCTTACATGGCATCTCGGACAGAACACCTTTTGAACACACAATCACTGCACCGTCCGGGTGCATCCCTTCTGCGGCGATCAAAGCAGAGTGCAAGGTGTACTACATCAAGCCAGAGTTGTTTGATCTTGGCCGGACTACACTGAACACACCTGCCGGAAACGAAGTGCCGGTGTATGACCTTGAGCGCACAATCTGCGACATGATCCGAAGCCGCAACAAAGTAGGGACGGAAACATTTCTTGCCGCTTTGAGGCTCTACGCCGCCAGCCCCAAAAAGGATTTGAATAAACTTCACTCTTATGCGAAGAAAATGCGCGTGGCAAATGTCCTGCGGCAGTATTTGGAGGTGCTTCTGTGAGCAAAGCAATGAGCCTGAAAGCAAAGATCCGCAACATCGCAAAACAGAAGAATATTCCGGCACAGGTCATTCTGCAGAACTATATGTTCGAGCGTTTGCTGGTGCGCTTGTCCGCCTCTGAATACAAAGAGAAGTTTGTTTTGAAGGGCGGTATGCTGGTGGCGGCCATCGTCGGTCTGGACAACCGGGCAACGATGGACTTGGACACCACATTGAAAAACCTGCCCCTCACACCGGATGCGATCCGCAGTGCGTTGGAGCAGATTTGTGCAATTCCTCTTGACGACGGCGTGGTATTTGAAATTGGGACCATATCGCCCATCCGAGAGGATGACATTTACGGCGGCTACCGCGTCATGCTGAAGGCCCGGTTCGACACTATGCTGACTCCGATGAGTATTGATGTGTCCACCGGCGATGCCATCACGCCTCACGCGGTGCAGTACAACTTCTCCGAGATTTTTGATGATGAGAAGTCCTACGAACTGTGGGCGTATAACATTGAAACCGTCATGGCGGAAAAAGTGGAAACCATCCTGCGGCGCGGTGTGTTCAATACCCGCCCCAGAGATTTTTATGATGCCTACATACTGACCACAACACAGAAATTTGACAAGGTCGTGTTTGCTGAGGCGCTGAGTGCAACGGCCAAACATCGCGGCACTGCAGAGCAGATCGCAGATGTCCCCGGAATCCTGCACAACATCGAAGAAAGTCCGGAACTCCGCGCCATGTGGGATAAATACCGCAAGCAGTTCGCTTACGCGCAGGATATTACCTACGAGCAGATTATGGATGCTGTGAGGACCTTGGTCGGGTAATTATTATCAGCGACCCCAACTCGAAATTGTGGAGCAGGTTCCACCTCAGGGGTGCGAATGGGCGCACTAACCCCTTGGTTTACAACGCTTCCTAAATCGTCTTTTCGACAGACTACGACAGCATTCTACAAAGGAGCAGTGATCATGAACAAACAACAGCTTGCCAATAAAATCTGGGAATCCGCAAACAAAATGCGTTCCAAGATTGAGGCTAACGAATATAAAGACTACATCCTCGGTTTTATCTTCTATAAGTTTCTCTCTGACAAAGAAGTGGATTTCCTTAAAAAGGACGGATATGAAGAAACTGACCTCCAGGAACATGTACATGAAAACAACGAGGAACTTGTTGATTATTGTCAGCAGCACCTGGGCTATTTCATCGCCTATGATAATCTTTTCTCGACATGGCTGGATAAGGGAAATAGCTTTACCGTTGACAATGTGAGAACTGCTCTCTCTGCATTTAATCGCTTAATCAGCGATACGCAGAAAAAGGTGTTCAGCAAAATCTTTAATACACTGGAAACCGGTCTGAGCAAACTCGGTGACAGTACCAGCAATCAGACAAAAGCTATCCGCGATTTGATTCAGCTGATTAAGGATATTCCTACCGACGGCAGGCAGGACTATGATGTTTTGGGCTTCATCTACGAATATCTAATCAGCAATTTTGCTGCAAATGCCGGAAAGAAGGCCGGTGAGTTCTACACACCTCATGAAGTGTCTCAGCTTATGTCTGAGATTGTCGCAAACCACTTGAAGGATCGCGAAAAAATCGAAATATATGACCCTACAAGCGGCTCAGGCTCTCTTCTGATCACCATCGGCAAGAGTGCATCCAAGTACCTGAAGAACAAAGACAGCATCATGTACTATGCGCAGGAGCTAAAAGAAAACACATACAATCTGACCCGTATGAATCTTGTTATGCGCGGCATCAATCCGGCCAATATCTTCACTCGCTGTGGCGATACGTTGGAGCAGGACTGGCCTATGTACGATGATGTCACGCAGACATATAACCCGTTGTATCTGGATGCTGTGGTTTCCAACCCGCCTTATTCACAGCACTGGGACCCGTCTCACAAGGAAACCGATCCCCGTTATCGCTATGGGATGGCACCAAAAGGAAAAGCTGACTATGCCTTCCTGCTTCATGACCTGTACCATGTAAAACCAGATGGTATTATGACCATCGTCCTCCCTCATGGTGTCCTGTTCCGTGGTGATGCTGTTGGAGGTGCTGATGGACTGGGCGAAGGCGAGGGGCGTATTCGCCGAAATCTGATCGAAAATAACAACATCGAAGCAATTATCGGACTGCCCGCAAATATTTTCTATGGCACGGGCATTCCCACCATCATTATGGTTTTACGGCAAAAACGCGAAGCTTCTGATGTGCTTTTTATCGACGCTTCCAAGGGATTCACCAAAGTTGGTAAGACCAACAAACTGATGGCATCGGATATCAAGAAAATTGTCGATGCGGTTGCTGCCCGTCCTGAAAGTATTGAAAAATTTGCCCGGTTGGTCTCCAAGGAAGAGATTCGCCGCAACGGATATAACCTGAACATTCCCCGTTATATTGATTCTTCCGAAGCGGCAGAAACTTGGGATATTTACGCCACCATGTTTGGCGGCATTCCCAACCATGAAATTGATCTCCTGGAACAGTATTGGGCTGCATTCCCTCAGCTGAGAAGTGTTTTGTTTGCAGCTGATGAAACCCTATATTCAACATTGGCAGTTGAAAACATCAAAGAAGCCATCGAAGGCAGTGCTGATGTACAAGCGTTCATTGCAGCACATCAGTCAGCGTTCGCGGATTTTGATACATATTTGGACGCCGAACTGATCGGGAAAATGATGGATCTGAATGTCTCCAAGGCCGAGGATACCATTACGCAAAACATCTTTGGCCGTGTTGCACCGCTTACTCTGATCGACAGGTATCAGGCATATCAACTTTTAGATGACAAGTGGGCCATGATTTCCACCGATCTTGAAATTATCCAGACGGAAGGTTTTGCCGCCACAAAGCAGGTAGACCCCAATATGGTCATCAAAAAGAAAGACGATAAGGAAGAAGAAGTACAGAACGGCTGGGTAGGCCATGTCATTCCCTTTGATCTGGTGCAGACTACGCTTCTGCGGAAAGATTATGAAGCACTCAAGGCAAAAGAATCCAGATTGGACGAAATAGCCGCCGAGCTGACAGAAATCATAGATTCCATTGATGAGGGTGACCGCGGCGAGTTCCTGAATGATGACAATACTGCATTTGTACCCAAAGAGTTTGCAGCAAAACTTGCGGAAATCTATGCAGATATCTCTTCTCCGGACCTTACTGCTCTGCAGGGATATGTTGCATTGATAGATGCCAAAGCCGGGAAGGCGGCCAAACTGCAATATATCTTTGAGCATAAGGAAGTGAACTGGGAGTCCGTAGATGGAAATGCCCCGTATGCCAAGGGCAAAGTCGCGGCATATATGAAAACGCTGCGCGAGGCATATTCCTTCCCGGAAGAGTCCTTTGAGGCGAAGATGGTCTGTGCCGATAAGTTGATGGCAGAGGAAAAAGCCGTCAAAAAGGATGTCAAGGAAAGAGCCTATGCGCTCCATATGAAAACCAAAGAAACCATTGAAGGGCTGAGTGATGAGCAAGTTCTTGACCTCCTGCGCCTGAAATGGATTGTTCCGCTGTGCGCATCTCTCCGTGCCATGCCGGATGCAATCATTGACACACTGGAAAAGGCGGCACAGGCGTTGGCGGATAAGTATGCCGTGACCTATTTGGAATTGGATGAGCAGATTCAGAAATCCGAGGAAGCGCTTTCTTCCATGATCGATGAACTGACAGGTAATGAATACGACATGAAGGGATTGGCAGAGTTCAAAGCTCTGTTGAAGGGTGATGCAAATGAGTAAAACCGAAATGCCCTCTATTCGTTTTTACGGCTTTGATAATGATTGGGAACAGCGTAAGCTCGGAGAACTTGCGTTATTCAATCCTAAAGACGAGCTGCCTCAAACATTTGAATATGTCGATTTGGAGTCTGTTGTTGGCACAGAGATGTTGTCGCATAGGACTGAGGTAAAGTCATCTGCTCCATCAAGAGCACAGCGACTTGCTCACACCGGGGATCTATTCTATCAGACTGTGCGTCCATATCAAAAAAATAATTATCTTTTTGAAAAGCCCGATAATAACTATGTTTTCTCGACTGGATACGCACAAATGCGTCCGTATGTTGACGGGTATTTTCTGCTCAGCCTTGTTCAGAGCGAACGCTTCGTAAAGGTTGTTTTGGATAACTGCACAGGAACGAGTTATCCAGCAATAAATGCAAATGATTTGGCTGAGATTGAAGTGGCTGCACCATCGAATGAGAGCGAAGCTCAAAAGATTGGCACAATATTTCGCAGCATAGACCACCTTATCACCCTTCATCAGCGTAAGTTTGAAAAGTTGACGAATGTGAAAAAGTCGATGCTCGAAAAGATGTTCCCGCAAAATGGCAGCTGCTATCCTGAAATTCGCTTTAAGGGATTTACTGACCCTTGGGAACAGCGTAAGTTCGGCGAAGTGTTTATGTCATTGCAAAATAATACGCTCTCTCGTGCGGAGCTGAATGATGAGATTGGTGCAGCACAGAACATACATTATGGAGATGTGCTCATCAAGTACGATGAAATTTTAGACGTTTCAAAAGAGCCACTTTCGTATATTGAAAAGCAGTCAATTGCAGATAAATTCAAGACTTCTTATTTGCAAAATGGAGATGTCATCATAGCTGATACTGCTGAAGATGAAACTGTCGGGAAATGCACAGAAATAGAGGGCTTGACGGATCAGAAAGTTATCTCCGGGTTGCACACGATGCCGGTAAGACCGAATAGAAAATTTGCTTTTGGATTTCTTGGATTTTACCTTAACTCGGCTGCGTATCATGACCAGTTAAAACCGCTCATGCAGGGTATAAAAGTTACTTCGATTTCCAAGGGCGCTATGCAGGACACGGTTGTCAAATTTCCTTTGGATTTGAAGGAACAGGAACAGATTGGCATATACTTTGGTGGCCTTGACAACCTTATCACCCTTCATCAGCGTGAGTTGGAAAAGCTCCAAAGCATCAAAAAAGCACTGCTTGAAAAAATGTTTGTCTGATACAGGAGGCAAGCTATGGTATTTGAACAGGAAGCCGCCTTTGAAACGGCGCTCATTAATTTACTGACAGAAAAATATGGCTGGGAGCCGGAAATTCTGCGCTATAAAACAGAAGAAGATCTGATCCAAAACTGGAAACAGATCCTCTTTGAAAACAACCGGGATGTGGACCGGCTGAACGATGTTCCGCTAACCGACGGAGAAATGCAGCAGATTCTTGACCAGATTACCCGTCTGCGCACGCCGCTGAAACTCAATGGTTTTATCAACGGTAAGACCGTTGCTGTCAAGCGAGACAATCCCGCGGACGAACTGCACTTCGGTAAGGAAGTCAGCCTGAAAATCTATGACCGTCAGGAAATCGCCGCCGGTCAGAGCCGCTATCAGATTGCCGAACAGCCGGTGTTCAAGGCAAGAAGCTCTGTTTTTCCCAACCGCCGTGGTGACTTTATGCTGTTGATCAACGGTATGCCGCTGATTCACTGTGAACTGAAACGCAGCGGTGTGGATGTCAGCCAAGCCTATAACCAGATTGAAAAATATGCACATGAGGGCGTTTTCTCCGGATTGTTTGCCCTTGTGCAGATTTTCATTGCCATGCAGCCGGATGAAACGGTCTATTTTGCCAACCCCGGCCCAGACGGAAAGTTCAACAAAGACTTTTACTTCCACTGGGCGGACGCCAACAATGAGCCATTGAACAACTGGAAGGACATTGCACAGTATCTGCTTTCCATCCCTATGGCGCACCAGCTGATCGGCTTCTATACCGTTGCCGATGATACCGACGGCATTTTGAAGGTTATGCGCAGCTATCAGTATTATGCGACTTCTCGTATTACCAGCCGCGTTGCTATGCGCCGTTGGGCTGATAAAGATCAGATGGGCGGCTACATCTGGCACACCACCGGTTCCGGAAAAACATTGACCAGCTTCAAATCAGCACAGTTGATTGCGGCTTCCAAGGATGCCGACAAGGTTGTATTCCTGATGGACAGAGTTGAGCTTGGCACGCAGTCCCTGTTGGATTATCGCGGGTTTGCTGACGATACAGACTCTGTACAGGACACAGAAAACACGGATATTCTCGTGGCAAAACTGCGGAGCGATGACCCCGCAAACACGTTGATTGTCACCTCAATTCAGAAGATGAGCCGTGTGGAAGAAGAAAACGGCTTCAATGCGCACGACATCGGATTGATTCAGAACAAACGGGTCGTATTCATCATTGATGAAGCACATCGCGATGTATTTGGCGAAATGCTGCGTACTATCAAAACAACTTTCCCGAACGCCATGTTTTTTGGCTTTACCGGAACGCCAATCCACGATGAGAATCAGAAAAAAATGAGCACTACTTCGGATGTGTTCGGCAATGAGCTGCACAGGTACAGCATTGCGGACGGCATCCGGGACAAGAATGTCCTGGGCTTTGATCCATACATGGTGCCAACATACAAAGAACGTGATCTTCGGAAAGCCGTTGCACTTGAAAGAGCTAAGGCAACGACTGAGGCAGAAGCGTTGGCAGATCCTAAAAAAGAAAAAGTCTATCTGCATTATATGGATCACACAAAAGTGCCGATGGCCGGATATGTCCAGGCAGATGGTAACTATTTGAAAGGTATTGAAGATTATCTTCCTGTTTCTCAGTACGAACGCGAAGAGCATCAGTGCGCCGTAGTGGAGGATATTCTGGATAATTGGACAACCCTAAGCCACGGCAGCAAGTTCCATGCGATTTTTGCTACCAGCAGCATTCCGGAGGCAATCCAGTATTATAAGCTGTTTAAAGCGAGGGGCAATCTGAAGGTTACCGCTTTGTTTGACCCCAGTATCGATAACAATGGCAATGGGCTTTTCAAAGAAGAGGGCATTGTTGAAATCATCGAAGATTACAATACCAGATACGGTATGAAGTTCCAGATGGCGACTTATGCAACCTTCAAAAAGGACATTTCCTATCGTCTGGCACACAAAGAACAGTACAAGGGAATTGAACACACTCCCGACCAGCAAATCGATTTGCTGATCGTTGTCGATCAGATGCTGACAGGTTTTGACTCCAAGTGGATCAACACGCTATACTTGGATAAGATTTTGGTTTACGAAAAGCTGATTCAGGCATTTTCCCGCACTAACCGCCTCTACGGTCCGGAGAAGCCCTTTGGCACGATTCGTTATTATCGTAAGCCGTATACAATGCAGAGAAACATCGAAGAAGCGTTCGAGCTGTATTCCGGTGATAAGCCTCTTGGCTTGTTTGCAGATAAATTGGAATATAACCTCGGAAAGATGAACGACTTGTTTGATGATATAGAGGCAATTTTCCGAGCCGCCGGAATTGAAAATTTCGAAAAACTGCCTGTTGATCATGCGGAACGGGGACAATTCGCCAAACTGTTCAAGCAGCTTAACAACTATCTCGAGGCTGCTAAGATACAGGGCTTCACTTGGGACAAGCTGTCCTATGAATTTAAGAATGCTGGCAGCAAAGTGACCGTTGATCTGCACATCGATGAAACCACCTACTTGATTCTTGCTTTGCGTTATAAGGAACTGTTCTCCGGTGGTAGTGGAGGAGCTGGTGTTGAGGATGTGCCGTATGAAATCGACTCCTACCTGACGGAAATCAATACCGGTGTAATTGATGCAAACTATATGAACTCTCGGTTCAAAAAGTACATCAAGGCTTTGCAGGATGGCGCGGAAACTGCCGCTGTGCTGGATGAGCTTCACAAGTCGTTTGCAACGCTCACGCAAGAGGAGCAGAAATATGCAAACATCTTCCTCCACGATGTCCAGAACGGTGATGTGGTAGTTGACGAAGGAAGAACGCTCCGTGATTATATTACAGAGTATATGACCAGTGCCAAAAATGACCAGATCCACCGTTTTTCTACCGCCATCGGAGTTGATGAAACGATACTGCGTAGTTTTATGCAGTCGAAGATCACAGGAGCCAATATCAATGAGTTTGGTAAATTTGACACATTGAAGGCAACCGTAGATCAGGAAAAGGCGAAAGCTTTCCTTGAAATGATGGAGGGCAAGCCTATCAAGAAATTCCAGATCAACATGAAGATTGACCAAATGCTAAGAAGGTTTATTCTTGAAGGCGGATTTGATATTACATTATAGAGAAAAGGATGTGAAAATACTATGGCGAGCAAAACAAGAAAAGTGTCGTTTTATCGTCTGTCACTGGAAAAACAAACACTGCTTCCGGGAACACACACTGTCCGGGTAACACAATTGAATAACAACGAAATCGAAGACTGCTTTAGGAAAATATATAACGAAAAAATGCAGGTACTTTCCGATAATCATAAAGCAATTAATATCACGGCTTCAAATGGCCACTATGTCATTGAAGTAATATCCTTTGAAGAGCATAGAGCTTTCTTAAAGATCGGTCAGCAAAATCCTGCTAACACTGTTGCTCTGCGAGATCGAACAACATTGGAAACAGAAAATGTGCCAATGCGTGAAAGTCAGCTGTTGGAGCTTTATACTTTCTGCCTTATTGATTTTGAGAGCGGAATTGTGAGCTACATTGGAATCAACGGAGCTCCCAAGATTTCGGCTGTCCGCAATCTGTTTGATCAAACGCTTGAACCGGGAGAAAATACTTCTGCCCATCTTGCAGCAATCATGACTGATGATATTCTACAAGTATTAGTTCGGAAGCATATTATCAGCAAGGTATCTGTTACGGTAGCTGTACCTGAAGATCAAATTCTAAGCGACATCGGGCTGGATATTGAAAATTTTGATGCAATTCGAAATGTACGTACAAAAACTGCGACATACAAATTGGTAGGTCGCCGCAACAAGAATATATTTACTTCTAGTTCAAAACTCGCCGAAATGATTGCCGCAATAAAAATGAAATTTGGGGATAATCTGCAAGGGCTGACTGCAAACGCAAAGGATTATAATGAAAAATCGCAGACATATGATTTGTTACAATACAACTTTACAAAGACAGTCGTCCTTGGTAGAGAGGACGAAGGTTTGTTGACGCTTGACGATTTCAAAGATGCACTCGTAACTACATATGATTTGTATAAGACAGAGCTTTTGAGATACTGTCGAAGCTAACCTGAATTGGTGGTGAAATAAATGACAAAACTAAAAAACTGGATATGGTTAGGTTTAGTATTAGTATTGTCAATCGGAGTATCTATTATACTATTTAAAAGCCCTTTCTTCGATATAAGCAAGTTTGAAAAATTGGCTCCAGATTTTCATTATAATGCAATATCTATGTCCGCGATAATTGGAGGATTTTTATTTACAGGGATTAGCATTCTGATTTCTGTGATTGACAAGGAACGCATTGAACGATTATGGAATAATAACTATTTAGATAATCTCTATCGATCAGCTTTTGTGGGAATGATTGCAAATGTCATTACAATTATTGTTGCGTTTTCTTTGGTCTTTTTGGATGTTTTCCAAAAAACGGAAGACATCTTTATTCAAATTGAGATCACCACACTAATAATTGGCATTGTATTCTTTGCGTGGTGTATTAAGCATTTAATATTCATAATTTCTAAACTTAAAACTGAGAAATGATCTTTTGATTGTAGTACTTGCCATATTATTGTTCACACAAAAGTTTCAAAATCCGGGTTGACTATGTCCCGGATTTTGATTATACTATTATTAACCCGAAAAGGAGGTTGTTTTCAATGAAACAACTGGGTAACAGATTGCGCACTCTGCGTGAAGGTCTCGGCATCTCCCAAGCGAAATTTTCCGAGATTATCGGCTCCACGCAGTCAAGTATCAACCGCTATGAGAATGGACAAGCCACTCCCACTGTAGAGCTTTTGCGAAAATATGCGGACTATTTCGATGTGTCGATGGACTACATCTTCGCTCGCTGCGATGCGCCGCAGGGCAAGCTGTATCAAGCAAAGCCTCCGGTGGAAAACAACCCGGAACTCGCAAAGTTTGTGGAGATGTGCTTTGATCCGGAATCACCCATGCACGACAGATTGAAAGCCACTCTGATTGAAATGGTAATGGGGAAAGCCGATGGCTGACACCCGAATCAAAAACCGGAAAGGGGGTCGCAGATAGATGAATGTTGTAATCTACGCGCGTTTCTCAAGCCACAGCCAGACCGAACAATCCATTGAAGGTCAACTCAAGGTCTGCAACGAATATGCTGCTGCCAATAACTATGTTGTCGTTGGCGAATACATAGACCGCGCACAGAGCGGTACAACAGACAATCGTACCGAATTTCAACGTATGATTGCCGACAGCGACCGCCATACTTTTGAAGGTGTTCTCGTCTACCAGCTCGACCGCTTTGCTCGTAACCGCTATGACAGCGCTATTAACAAGGCAAAACTGAAAAAGAACGGTGTGCGCGTTTTATCTGCAAAGGAAAATATCTCGGACGATGCCTCCGGTATTCTCGTTGAAGGTGTTTTGGAGAGCATGGCGGAGTATTATTCCGTGGAGCTTTCTCAGAAAATCCATCGCGGTATGCAGATCAATGCACAGAAGTGTTTGTCCAACGGCAGCAACCCCGGACTGGGATATAAAGTGGATTCCGAACGGCGGTTTTATGTGGATGAGGACGAGGCGAAGATCGTCCGCGAAATCTTCCATCGCTACGCCTCTGGTGAAACTGTTGCCGATATTATCCGCGACCTGAACAGCCGTAGGATCACAACTTCTCTGGGACGTGAGTTCAACAAAAACAGCTTGCACCGCCTATTGAGAAACAGACGCTACATCGGAATGTACATCTACAAAGGCGAGGAAACACCAGGTGGCATGCCGCAGATCGTCGATGACGGCTTGTTTGAGCGGGTGCAGAATATTCTCGACCGAAACAAAGCTGCTCCTGCCCGTTCCAGAGGTAAGCAGGAATACCTCCTTACCACCAAACTGTTCTGTGGCCACTGCAAAGAAATGATGACAGGTTACACCGGCACCGGCAAACACGGCAACAAATATCACTACTACATCTGCAACGGCGCAAAGAAGAAGGTCTGCGACAAGAAGACTATCCAAAAGGCTCTGATTGAAGAACGTGTCGTGCAGGCTTGCTCTGAGTTACTTACCGAAGAAAAGGTCAAATATATTGCCGATCAGGTCTATGCCGCTTGTAAAAAAGACGGTGATCTGCTGTCTGTGAAGAAACTGAAAGCCGCTTTGAAAGAAGCAGACTCTGCCATTGAAAATCTATGGGTTGCACTGGAAAAAGGGCAGTCGGTTGATATGATTACCGATCGTATCCACAAACGCGAGGCAGAGAAAAAGGAACTGGAAAAGCAGCTCGCAATCGAGATCAAAAAGCAGAGTGGTATGGAATACTCAGTCATTCTTTCCTTCCTCGATTATCTCCGTATGCTGCCGAATGATAATGAGTACAAACGCAGAGCATTGGTCAACATTTTCATCAATGCCATCTATCTCTACGACGGATATTTCACGATGATCCTGAACGCGGGCAACCGTCCGCTCAGCGTCGAGAATATCCCGCTGGACGATATTGAAAAGGCCTTTGAAAACGATGATGTGGGGTGTTCGTCTAACTCGCAGTTGGTTGCGGATGCTCCACCATTGGACGTATATCCGAACCCTACATTGCGTGGGGAACGGTATTTGTCCAAACAAAAAGACACTCCTTACCGTAATGGTAGGGAGTGTTTTCTTTGTATCTAAGGCACTTAGGTGAGTTAGGTGAGTAATCGGGCTAAAATCCCTATAACTTCTTCTTAGTACGCGCGTATATAGAAATAGTTATAGGGAAATGTACCCGATTACTCACCTTTATCACCTAGACTTTTTAAATTTAGGGGCAATTATAGTCTTACTTCTTCCCCTTCACCACAAACCCGGCAAACCCCGCCGCTTTCAGCTTTTCCAGCATCCTGTCGGCGTTGGCGCGGACGGCGAAGGCTCCCACCTGGACCCGGTACAGCACCTGTTCGGTGTCGGCCTTGGGTTCTTCGGCGGGCTTCTCCTCCGCCTTGGCCGGGACGAAGGTCACACCCAGGTACTTGCACAGGCCCTTGGCGATGGCTTCTCCGATCTCCGTGGTGTGCTCCACGATCCACTTGGCACCCTCCACCGTGTCGTGGAATTCGCACTCACAGTACACCGTGGGAGCCGCAGGGATACGCACCTCGTAAAGGTTGGGGTTCTTCTGCACGTTCTCGGACGTTCCCGGCGTCAGCGGGGCCAGCTCGTTGAACACCGCCTTGCAGGCGTCATACCCCTTGCCGGGGATGGCGTAGCAGAACAGCCGGGTGCCCATGACCTTGCCGTTGCAGGCGTTGGTGTGGACGCAGTTGTGGACGTCCGCACCGAAGCTGTTGGACTGGGCGCAGCGTTGGGCCATGGTGGAACCCAGAGCCGCCACCTGCACCTCCACGCCGCTGCGGCGCAGGGCTGCCGCCTCCGCTTCGGCGATCTTCTGGCACTGGACGTGCTCGTTGGTGTTGCCCCAGGCGTAAGCGTTGCTCACCTGGTCGCTGGGGCTGATGTAGACCTTCTTACTCATCGCTATTCTCCTCTCCCGGCAGGTTCTCCTCTGCCGTGTCCTCAGTGTGTACCTTCAGCTTTTTCAGCAGGGCCTGCATAAAGCCC
>ERZ791740.1234-NODE-1234-length-15014-cov-2.918845_pt1 | contig 15014 bp, 14 predicted proteins | sample MGYA00510041_ERZ791740 | MGnify/ENA primary metagenome ERZ791740 (study PRJEB30046, sample SAMN00791959) | human gut metagenome | study: EMG produced TPA metagenomics assembly of the A metagenome-wide association study of gut microbiota in type 2...
GCCGCCCGATATATACTTTGCTTTTGCGCGCCTTTTTCCAGCGTCAGCGCAGCCAGCAGCACCGCCCCGGCCACCATAGGCCAGCCCAGATGCGTAAGCTTTCCCACGCGGGAGCAAAGGTCGCTCCATCCGGAGGATACCGCAGCCAGGACAACAGGTGTCAGAAAGGCATAAAGGACGCCCCATGCCAGCCCAAAGGCTGGCCCGGTCTGATAGGTACTCTTCTGAAATCCACCCTTAGACGCCAAGGGGATAAGCAGGATCCCCAGCACCAGCAGTGCCGGGATCAGCGCGCCGGGCTCGGTCAGCACTCCTCCCACAGCCAGACGCGCAGCCGCAAAAATCACCGTGGCCACATACGCGCCGATGTTCATGAAATAAGATGTACTCATACTGTGCCTCCCCTCAGACCAGGCATAGGATGTTCAGCAGCCAGCAGGCAGCCAGGGCGGCATACACAAAGCGGTAGGAGCCGTAGGGGTCCATAACCAGCCCCAGCACGCAGCGAACCCCGCAGCCAAGCTCCAGCACCAGCGCCGGAACCGCCATCGCAAATTCGCGAGGACTGCAAATACCCGCCAGCAGCGTTATCACCAGCGTGACCACCACCAGCAGCAGGGTCTGTCTTCCGCTGCGGACGTTCTGCTCCCGATAGGCCAACAGGTCCGCGGCGTTTTTGCTCCACCTTTTGCCGTCCCGGCCCGCCAGGGATGTGGGATACCCAAAATACTGGGCCGCCCGGCGAAGATTCTTTCGCCGCCCGTTCAGTGCATAATCCGCCAGGGCGCCATAGCCCGGGCCATAGCCCTGCTGCGCGGCGCAGTTGAAGAAGTTCTGCGCCACCTGCTGGGTATCCATCCCCTCCATCTCGTGGCTGCTGTAGTACAGGCCCAGCTGGTAGCTGGCATAGGCGTTCCCGGCCTGGGACAGGGTCTGCAGGTCGCTGAGCGCCGTTTCCGTGTCCGTCTCCAGCGACGCAAGAGCCGCCTGCAGGACCTCGCCCTCCCGCTGATCCTCCACCGAGCACGCTCCGCCGTGCCTGCCGTTGGCGAGGATCAGAAACCGCGGCACCGGCGATAGCTTCACCTGCGCGGCATCCAGCAGCTGCTGGACCATCCTTCTCACCAGGGAGGCAGACAGCATGGTGGTCTTGGTCACCGCGCCGATCACCGTGTTGACCTCCGCGCGGGAAAGCTCCGGCTGCACGGCCACATCCGCCACGCTGGGGCAGGCCGTCAGGATAAGCTCCCACAGCAGCGCATCGCTGCGGTCGTCGCCTTTTTCTTCCAATTTTGCCCGCAGCATCGCGGGCGTCTGTAAAATCTGTAATCCCTGCTCGTTGACTACTTCTTTCAATATCTCTCTCATGCCTTACCCCTCAGACCAGATGGAATTTTTCCAGCTCCAGCTCGTAGCTTGTGCGGCTCTTATCGTTATCGTTCACGGCTGCATCCTCCAGAAGGCAGCGGATCCAGTTCTCCGTGTCATTCCACGGGGCATTTTCATCGATCTGTCCTGCACACAGCGCCGCAAAGAAATCTGAAAACAGCTGCCGCAGCTCCGGCTGCGCTCTCCACCATTGGGCCGTTATCTCCGCGCCGAATTGATGATGTCCCGTTCCATTGTGCCCTCCGGCGTCAAACAGAAACACCGGGCGACTCTGAAAATATTCCAGATATTGCTCCCGCATCAGGTGGCTGTACTCCTCCCCGATGAAAGGATGGGTATAGAACAGCAGATAAAAGGCAATTACTGCTGCCGAGAATATGTCGCGCACGCGCCCGTCCAGCACGATGCCATCTTTCTCCAGCTGCTCCACCACCTGCGGCACAGACAGAAAGTCGCCGCGAAAGGCCGCGCCGATCTGCGAAACCCGAGAAATTGTTTCACCCGGAACCAGATACACCTGGTTTGTCCCATACTCCACGCGCACCTGATCCCTGCCAAAGCCGTTCAGCGTCAGGCCCTCACGGTGCAGCTGCCCGATCCTGCGGAACAGATGGACGGCAATGGTCCACCTGGGCGTGTCAGAGCTGGGCAAAAACCGGCGGACAGAGGGATACGCATCCATGCTGAAGGGATGCAGCACATATCCCTGCATTTCATCGCTCCGGACCAGATCGAACGGCCAGAAAAAGCCCTCCCGCAGGATTCGTCCCATCTGAATCTGCTCCAGCACGTCGGATACCCGCAGCAACTCCTCCTGCTTGACCCGGAACGGCACCAGCCACAGCGGTTTATTCTCGTTCCGGCATCGCACCTGAATATAGTGGTGCTCCGTCCCTGTTTGCAGAAAGTCCCCGCTATCGTCCAGCAGCAGCTGCTGTGCCTCCTCGGGGGTCGACATAATTTTGTAGGCGTTGGCGCCCACCAGGTAGCTGTTGACCCAGCGGCCGGCTTCCGGATACATCACGCTGTCGCTCATCTTCTCCTATTCCTTCCTCTTTTTCCCGAGTCGCCGTCGTAGTCGTCAAAAATAAAGCCCCGGTCCGACTTCTCCGTCCGCCCGCCTCTGTCGCTGCGGTCGAAAATAGAGAATATCCCCTTCTTTTCCGCGGCCGGCGGATCAGAGCTCAGTCTTTTCCCGTGGCCATTGTCGGGCCTGCGCGCCTTTCCCCACGCCTTCAGCGTCTTTTCCAGCTGCTCACTGAGCAGACTGTCGCCGCGGCCGGCGGCCTTGCGCAGGTCGCTGCGCACCTTCTCGTCCCGCAGTATGACGGAATGCTCCAGCTGGAGAGACTGGCTGCCGGAAACTCCCATTTTCAGCGCCGGAATCCCCTCAATTTTCTTAATCAGACTGCCGCAGTCATAAACAACCCGTCCGGCTTCCACCCGGCTGCAGGACAGAAGCATCAGATCCCATGCGAAAATTGCCTGGTTGGAGGCAGCTTTCAACTTTGCCGCCAGCGGCAGCAGCAGATTGCAGATCTCCTCCCTGTCCCTGGCAGGCAGGTGTCCGTCCAGCACCAGCTCTGTCATCGGCTCAGTCCGGCTCGGATCCCGGTACAGCTGCCACACGGCATCCAGAAAGTGCAGCTTATTGCCATCCGCTCCGCTGTCCCGGGTCTGAAGCAGCGCCTGCACATTGCTGCTGGGCGCGCCGTCCAACACATAGTCCATCATTGTGCGATAGGTCATGCAGCTCCAGAAATAGGCCCGCTGCCGCCGCTGCAGCTCATGAGCGGCCTCCAGCGAGAATACGCCTCTGGGCAGCGCATCGACTGCGCGTCCCATCTGCGGCACCAGGTTTTTCAGCGGCATCCCCTGATAGATATCCCTGCGCAGGAGCTGCATCCAAAGAGCAACACACTCCTGTTCAAAATCGTCCATGGGGGACGCCCCCTGATAGCTCCGGCGCGCAGCCACAATGTCCTCATAGCATCTGCAATTCTGCAGATGCTTGTGAATCTGATATTTCTTCCACAGGATGCTGCCGCCGCTCTTCAGCGCAGCCGCAACGTCATCATACAGGGCCGGATACTCCCGCTCCAGCCCGGCCAGCAGCGCGCAGCGCTCCTCCACGGGAAGCTCCTGCCGCAGCCGCACCTGCACCATATAGCCCACGCAGGCATCCAGCAGTCTGCCGTTATAAACGCAGGAATTGCGGTCCAGGATCTCGCAGCTCTCTTTTCCCAGCACACCGCCGGACCGGCTCAACTCGTCCAGGATATTGGCCAGAACGTTCTGCTCCATCAGCGTCATCTGGCGGAGCCCCACATGCCGCAGAATGCTCTCTGCCAGCTGCCGGCACTGCCCTGCATCCAGGCAGGTGGTCAGCTCCACGCAATCCCCGGTCAGCATTTCATCGCCGGAGCGCAGCATCTCCGGGATCAGACTGCACGCCGTCTGCGGGTCAATGCTGCAAGATGCCGCGCAGCAGGGCATGCACAAGCCCGGCATAGCGCACATCGAAGGTTTTCACCGTTTTCTGCAGCAGCTCCAGCTGCTCAGCGCTTCTGCTGTACTGCAAAAGACGGCAAACACAGTCGCAGAGCTCCCGCCCGCCTGCCGCATCCGCCTGCACCTGTTTGACGCAGCGGTCCACAGACAGCTCCATAATCCGCTTGGGCAGCGCAGCGTTCTGCCTTTTCAGCATCCAGATCAGGAGCTTGTTCACCGTCTCCTGGTTTGCCGACGGAACCCTGCCGCAAAGCAGCAGATTCCCCACCACGCGGTCATACACGTCATTTTCCGGCCGGTTTCCATCGTTCATCTTCCGCATGTGATATGCGGTGGCGATCATCTCCAGTGACGCATACTCCAGCGGCACCAGCTCCCCCAAAATATACTGCATATCCAGCAGCATCTGGCGGCGCTCCTCCGGGGCGGCAGATGCCAGATACCGGAAAAGCTCCGCAACAAACGGGTCCTCCTCCAGCCGCCTGCCGCCATCGTCCAGATCAAAGGTACACAGCGGGATCCCCATGCCGCCTCCGCCGGCCTTGCTGGAAACACAGATGGCCGCCCGGGTATCCGCGGCGCTGCTGCACGTCAGTCTCCAGCGCAGACCGGGAAGCATGCCCATGGCCGCGCAATAGGCCACCTCCCGCACCATATCCTGGGTCTGGCTCAGGGGCAGCTGCGTAAGCAGGGCCAGGGACCCGCCGCCTGCCACCGCCTGATACACGTTATAGAGCAGCAGCGCATATCGCTCGTCCGTCAGGCCGTACTTCTCCCGCAGGACAGACAGCTCAAAGCCGCCACGCAGGACCGTCTCCTTGGGCGGCAGCTGGCTGCCGCTCTGCGCCGTCATCATGTCGCCGGTGTCGATCCCGTAAATAGCGGAGGGATCGGTCTCCATGCAGCGGGCATATTCATCCAACCCCATAAAGTATGCGTGGGTAAAGATCGAGGCCCGCCCCTTGATATCGCTGCGCATGGTAGATTTGGCAATCAGGAAATCCCGCCTGCCGCCGTTCTCCTCGCTGACAGCGTAGCTGAGGATAGACTGACCCATTCTCGGGCCGGATCCGTCCTTTTCAAACAAGGACGTCATGGTACTGTTGAAATAGCCGAGGTTGTTCTCATTATCCGCCGTCAGACCCTGGGATCTGGCGCAGACCATATATCCGGCTTCATCCGTCCGGAACCGGCATGCCTGCTCCATTTTCATTGGAGATCCTCCCCGTTATAAAACCGCTCTTGTTTGCACCTTTGTTCGTTCATCCAGTCGTCAAGCCGTCCCTGATATTTCCTTGCAGACTCCAGCAGCGCCTTTTTCGGCTGAGGATCCGCCTGAAAATAGGGGCCGATCCTTCCCAGCCGCCAGAGGATCCATTTCAGCGGGTCCTCCACCCGGCGGGGATTCGGTGCGCCCTTGGGGAAGCCAACCAGATTGATCCCTTCCCAGATTTCCCACATATTCAGATAGATCCGTCCGCTGGCGCAGTCGGCATAAACCTCCGTCCATATGCCGGAGGCAATCTCCTTTGTGATATCCTCATTAATATCTATGTCAATAGAGGTCAGCTCCGGCTCCAGGGTTACCGGATCCACCGCCGGCATACGGGTTTTCGGGTCAAGCGAGGTAATCCGTTGAACAGGGCACGCATAATAAAAGTTCCGCTCCTCAGGTGAACGTTCATTCCAGCCCTTGATCCACGCGCGAAGCTCGTCATACTTCCTGCCGCAGATATCGTCCAGGATGTACCAGTTTTTGTATTTTACAAAGCGCCGTTCCACGCCGCAGGTGATGGCCGACACGCCGCAGAAGGTTTTTCTGACAAACTGGCCCAGCTGCGCCAGGATCATGGCCGCATTGTTGCTCAGGTAGTCCTCCAGCTCGTGGCTGATAGCAAAATACTCCTCCCGGTTCAGGCCGCCGGACACAGCTGCCGTAGGCCGGAACATGGGACTCTGGTTTCCTTTGGGATACTGATTCCGGATTTCATCCGTTTTGGTGAGAACCACCGCCACTGGAACATCCGCCCAGGTGTTCTGGCTCATATTCAGGGCGACGCGGATCTGATTCACCACTCCGACCACCTTGTTGACACCGCTCACATCGGGATAGGCCGAAAAGCCGGGGACCTGATTGGGATCCACCAGGAACATCAGGCCGTCTGCCCGGGCAATAAAGCTGGCGATTCCCTCCTTGGCCCGGCTGTTCCGGCTGTCCTGGTCGCCCAGCTTGGCGTAATCATCGTTCCACTTGACGCAGTTCTCACCGGCAATATCATAAAAAACAATGGTAAATGCCTTGCTGCGGTCGTTCTGGTCAACCAGGTTCACCGCCAGAGGACGGCGCATGACGCTGTCATCCGCGGCATATTGGCCTCCACGTTTTCCTTGAAATCTGGCAGATTGTTTTCCGTGATATAGTATCCGGTATTCTGCATGGCCATGGCCAGCCGGGTCAGCAGCTGGTTCAGATAAACCGTTTTGCCGCAGGTGGTAATGCCCACAACACTGATAAAAATGGTGGGATATTTGCCATAATTCGGCAAGGGCAGGGGATTGTGGCAGTGGGGGCACAGCCGCGTCACCGGCGTGGCGCGATTGGAATACCGGTCATACACCCTGATGGCAAAGCCATCCTGATCTCGCACAAGGCCATCCGCGCCTACGCCGTTGGCGTCAGGGTCCAGCATCTCCCAAAACCGGTCGGCATCATTGGGGTCGATGTGCGGCATATTCCAGCGAGGGTCTGCACTGGAATAGCCGGCGGTTCCTCCGCGGCTCGTCCAGTATCGGTCCAGCTTTTCGTCCGGATTTCTTTGGGAAAATTTCACAAACAGCCGTTTGTGTTCGTCCACATCGCCGCTGGTGAATTCCTCCCTGTCCAGTTCCTCCTGGGTGAAGCCGGTGTTGGCCCGAAACAAAACCTTGTCGCTTTCAAACTCCTCAAAACAATAGGGGCATTTAATTTTACCCATTCCGCATCCACCCTTTCTGCTATACGCCTTCCCGGAAGAAGCTGTTTTCAAAGCCCGGTGCCGGCAGGACCCGGACCTCCTCACCATCGGACACCCGAAGCGGTATCTTCCGGTTGAGCCAGCCGCCGGGCAGCGGAATGGGATCAGACTCCCCCACCCGATACATTAACGCCCCATCTGTATAGCTTCCGATAAACTGATCGCTCAGAGTCACCTGCAGCACAGTCTGAAGGCCATTGCGCTGCAGCGCGGCGGAATAGCGCAGTGGAATAAAGCATACGGCCTCACGCCCGGGTGTGTAATATAGGTGAACGATCCCGCCCGGAACCGCCATCATACTCCACACCTGGATGGTCTGGGGCGGATCCGCCTCAAATCCCCGGAACACAGGCATGGCATAGAAGGTCCCCTGCGTAACGCCGATGAGCCGATAGCCCCTTTTTTCCATGGATTGGCCATTATGCAGGCGCCGAAGCTCCTCCTCTGTCAGACCCAGCTTCTCCGGATCGGCCAGCGGAAGATTTTTTCCCAGGCACAGGGTAAAGGCGTCCGCTCTGGGGCATTCCAGGCTTAATCCATACCGCCCGCTGCCCGGATCATAGTCCAACGCCAGATTGTTGATGCTGTACAGGTTCACATTCGGCCTTGTAATGGGCATCGGCTCACTCCTCCTTCTTTGCTGCGGCAATTTCGTTGTAAAGAATATTTTCCGGATTCACCGGATAGACATAAAGCCTGTCCACATAGTCCTGCTGCGGGATCCGGAAGGCCGCGCCGGTATTGTTCACGTTCTGGACCTGGGTTGGCTGGCTCAGCATGCAGAACAGCTGTCTGCCGCTGGGGGGAACCGTGGCCATCAGCCGGCCCGCAGTCTGCATATTCAGATCGAACAGACTCTGGACTGCCACCCCATAGGCCGCACCGCCTCCGGCCATTCCCGCCCGGAATTGCAGCTCATCAAACAAGGAAAGCCGGAAATTATCATCCTTATCCGCGATCAACCGGAATCGCTTCACCAACTGATCCAAGAGGCTCTCCACTGTGCTGCACGGCGTCAGGCGCATCATGTCCCGATACTCCGGCTGATTTGCCAGATTGGCAATCTCCTGTGTATAGGCCCTTCTGATGGTCTCATCAACGTTCCCCTGGGATTGCCGCAGCCCGTTCCGGGTCTCCGTCAGTGTGTTTCCGAAGTCCCTCGCATTTCTGCATACATCCTTCATAGCTGCGCAAGGCTGCCCCGCCAGGAAGCCGTACACCTCTGGCAGAACCTGGCTGCATGCATAGCGATGCAGACGCTCTGCAAGCGTTCCCCTTCTCATGTTCATGGGCGCGTGCCAATCCGTGCGGGTCTCCAGATTGACGGCCTCCTGCTGCAATGTGGCGTTCATCGCGCCGTAAGAAACGCGGCTGCACAGAAGCTGCTTGAAATACTCCTGCACCCGTTCCGCATTTTCCTTCAGCTCCTGCACACACCGTCCATAATACTGGTTCACGCAGAGACCCCAGATATCCCCGACAGACGCCACCGCGTTTATCAGCTTGTCCCCGTCGATCGTATCCGACGGTCGGCCGCGGAGTCTTCCCAGGAGTCCACGGGTCGGCGCGTCGGACAGGCTCTGCTCCAGCGCCTCCATCTCCTTGGTGTACGGGAGATACTGCAAAAATGTGGGCAGATCCGGCAGCAGCTCCTTCTCGTCTATGTACTCCCGGAACAGGCTGTCGTAGTCCTGCTGCGCTCCGCAGAGGGTCTCCTGGATGTTGGACTGTCCCCCGGCCGCACCGGCCTGCTCCAGGCACTCCGTGAGGATCTGTTCCATCGCCGCGCAGGCGATTTCATCCGTCTCCTTGACCTTTCTGTCCGCGCTGAGGCTCCACACGGCGGAGGAACCGGCCCCCCAAATAGCTGCCTCCAGCCCCTGGCCCAACCGGTTGTCATCCTGCGAGTTGACGATCACCATCACGTTGGCAGCCGCCTGATATCCCTCGGGGCCGCTGCCGGAGACATTTCCGTTTGTCAGGTCACTCTGCACGATCAGATGCTTCCCGTTTCTTTCGGCCCAGTCAACAACCGCCCGCAGCCGGCCGATCCTCTCCCGGTCCGAATTGAATACCTGCCGCACAAACAGAAAATAATATTCCGCCACGGTGACAGCCTGGCCAAAATCAGGCTGATGCTGCACCGCCTGGAAAAGCTCCGGGAACCTGTCATCCATCACATCCCAGAAATAAGCCATTCTCAGTGTGCTGTTGCTTCCGAAGGCTCCCGGATTGCTGCGCATCGTGTAGAAGGCGTCTCCCACGCGGTTTTCAAACCCCGCCTCATCCATGCAGTCCTCGGTTTTCAGCCAGCACAGCTGGTCCGCCGCAGCGGACCAGCAATCCTGATAGCTCCGTCGGACGGTCTCCAGGCACTCCTCAGCGCCCGCCCCCAAAACAATGTTCAGGAGCGGGGCGCTGATTCGCCTTGCTGCGCCGGAATTGGCCGCGCGGCCGGAAATCATACGGCTGCATGCTTCGATTGCACTTGCGTAAGTCATGTTCTCTCCCTCATTTGCCGCGCGGCGTCCCGGCGGTTTATCCGTTGGTGATGTTTCCTGCGGCGTCCAGCTGGATAGAGCGGCACACCGCTGCAAAAGCGCAGAGCGAAAATGCGATTCTTCAGCCCGGTTCTGCGAACATAGAACTCTCTATGGGCCGCCCCGAACTGCTGAGCAGCGCTGCAGACAGCCGAAGCATTCGCAGGCACCGACAGACTGCTGCTGTCAAAGGTCACCGTATTGTTATCATCACTTTGTCCCAGCGGGAAAGTCGGGCTGCACCAAAACATAGGCTTTGCATCGTTATAGACGCCGTCCAGAATGTCATTGCTGACAGCCTGGGCCAGCTGCGCGGAATTGTGCCCGGTTTCCGGATACTTCTCGTACAGGTAATCCTCCAGGGAGCGATTCGTCTGATCCCGGAAAAGATCCACCATGAATTCGCTGATATACAGGCCGATCTTCCCGTCATCCCGACTCTTCCACTGCTTCGGATCCTTCATCAGATGCTCCGTAAAGTTCCGCACCAGCTGTGTGGCGTTCAATTCGTCGATCGCCTCGTCCAATTTCGGTCTAATGTCCGACAGCTGCAAAATACGCTTGGTGTAACCGGAAGATGCACTGGCCGCAGAGGAATCCAGCCACTGCTCATCCTCCTCAAAGGTCTCCAGCAGATTGTCCAGCACCTCCGTCAGCAAGGCAAAGTACCCGCTGTTCAGATTCTCCAACTGCTCCCGGAATCTCCGCAGCGTGTTCTCCACGTCTGTGCATTCCCGCACATGGTTATAGGTCCTATAGTACTCTTTGACGCTGTCCACGTAGTCGTTATAGGCCCTCTTGTCGCCGATGCCAAAGAAACGATTCGCGCAGAAATTGGTGCTGGCCTGGACAATCCGGTCCGCCGCACTGTCCAGATACGACTGTTCGTCCCGTTTCTGTCCCTGGATCTCCTGGATCGCGCCTTCTACAGCCGCCTTCAGGTCATCGCCGTTGCGGCTAAGCAGGAATGCCGCATAATAGGGGCCCAGTTCCGGATTCTTTGCAATATCACACAGCTTCCGGAAGGTTCTGCCAATCAGGGAGTCATCCGTTGCATCTTCGTCCAGGAGGCTCTTGGGCAGTTCTCCCTCCAGCGCAGCGCGGTTTCTCCCGCGCTGCCCCTCACAGCGGGAGCACCAGTTGCGGGCCGCCGTGTCCCAGGGAGCCGCCCCCCCTCCCTTGGGCGGCATGACGCCTATGCTGATATCCGGCAGCATCAGGTCCGGGCATCCGTGTGTCACGTCGTTGTACACTTGCTGGGCAGTCAGGCCAATGTCTTCCACCCAATCGTCCACCGTTTTCCTGGTGAGCTTCTGTCCCAGCTGATCCTTTCCCACCGCTTCCTTAAACCGGCGCATAAAGCCTGCCGCCAGATAGGTAGAGATCTGAGTCATGGGGATTTCCGCGCTTGCCGCTCCCAGAATATGATAGGACAGATTGGCGCCATGTTTGCGGCACAGCCCACCGACACCATTGCCCACATTGGCCAGATGCCCCCGCATGGTCAGGCCGTATTCCGGTGCCGGCGTACTGCTTCCATCCGCTGCGTTCTTGCTGGCAGCAGGAAGCTGCACCTCTGCCAGATAGGCCATAACATACTCCTTCATTGTCGCTGTATGTCGTATATCGTTCGGTTTTCAGTAATTGCTTATCGGCGTCCGGGTGCCGCGTCAATGCGGATACCTGTGCGATTCTTTTCGTCTGCATAGATCAGCGTCATTCCCGCATAGACATCTGTCTCCTTCAGTGCCATTCCATTGACGTAAAACGGAGTCTTGGAGCAGAACTTCAGCCGTCTGCCGGGCTTGGTGGCAAACCAGCACTGGTCCGCATTCAGGCCGCAGGGTCCGACCATAAAATAGCTCAGCTTGAGCTTGCCCCGAAAGCTGGCATGGCTCCGCGACATACCGGCACAGGAACGATCCAGGTTGACCACCTTCAGTTCCCCCTTCCACAGCGGGTGCGTTACGCTCCAGATCGTGACACCCGCCACAATGATGCCCACCACCACAGCCACCGCCAGCGTGATGAAAATGGCCAACGTCAGGTTGGTGACCTTAAACCGGAAGGTGATCTGTGTCTGTGCGCCCTGGGCGTCCACCGCAGCAATAACCAGATCGCCGCTGCGGCTCTTGCTGGTCTCCACGTTTAAGGTATCCCCATCGATGGCCGCGGTATCGCTGACCAGCTGAGACGATACGATCACATAATGCAGCGTATCACCCGGCGTATCGGAAAAATACTCTCCCAGCTTAAAGCTGCGGTGGCGGCCGGACACCGGCGTCACCACAACCTTTTCCTCCACCAACGTAACGCCGCCCACCGCCGTCGGCGGTGTGTTGCCGAAGTTCACAGCCGCGTCGCCGCTCTGGTGCACCAGGCTGCTTTATTAGATATTCGCCATTCTCTTTAAATCGTAATTCAGCGCATTCAGAAACGCATTCACCCGCCCCGGCATAGGATGGAGTACCCGCGCCGGAGAGACGGCAGGGAATCTGTATGCGTGAGGTGCGCCATGAACATACATAACGCCTCTGACTCCGGCGGCGGCTCCCTGCGGGACCTGCTGGGCCGGAACATCGGCCGCCGCGCGTCCGCCAGCTTCCTGGTGGGCTCGTACCGCCTGGTGCGGCAGGAGGGCATCCTGGAGGCCGTGGGCACGGACTATCTGGTGCTGCGGCAGGGGGATTTCTCCACCGGCTGCGACCTGTACGCCCTGAAATTCATCGAATTTCACGACGATCCCCCGGCGTGACCGTTGCGCCCGGCGGCGGATCGTGGTATGCTGGGGGCAGTGAGGTGAGGGAATGTACTATGTCTATATGCTCTGGTGCCGGGACGACACCCTGTATACCGGCACGGCGTCGGACCTGTGCCGCCGGATGCGGCAGCACCGGGACGGCGGCGCCGCCTGCGCCCGGTATACCCGGTCCCATCCGCCCCGGGAGTTGGCCGGTGTCTGGCGCACGGAGGGCCGGGGAGAGGCCCTGCGTCTGGAGTACGCCGTGAAGCGGCTGTCCCGGCAGGGGAAGCTGGCGCTTCTGCACCAGCCGGAAACGGCGGCGGACCTGCTGCCGGGCGTTGCCGCCGAACCAGTGCCGGGCGTGACCCTCGCCATGTGTCTGGAGGGAGAATTTCATGAATAAGCTCTACGCCGCCCCCATGGAGGGGCTTACCGGTTACCTGTGGCGGCAGGTCCACGCCGCCCTGTTCGGCCCGGCGGACAAATATTTCACGCCCTTTCTTTCCCCCAACGCCACCTGCACCTTCCAGCGCAAGGAGCTGGACGAGATCGACCCGGCCCACAACGCCGGGCTGTATGTGGTGCCCCAGCTGCTGACCAACCGGGCGGAGCACTTCCTGTGGGCCGCCGGTGAGCTGTACGCCCGGGGCTATCGGGAGATCAACTTCAACCTGGGCTGTCCGGCGGGCACCGTGGCCGCCAAGCGCAAGGGCTCGGGCCTGCTGGCCTATCCCCAGGAGCTGGACCACTGCCTGGAGGAGATCTTCGCCGGACTGCCCCGGGGGATGTCCGTGTCCGTCAAGACCCGCATCGGGAAAAATGACCCGGCCGAGTGGCCGGGCCTGCTGACGATCTATCGCAAGTATCCCCTGTCGGAGCTGATCGTCCACCCCCGGATCCAGAAGGAGTTTTACAAGGGTGTCCCCCACCGGGACGCCTGGGCCGCCGTATCCGGCCCCTGGCCGGCGGTGTATAACGGCGACATCTTCACGCCGGAGGACGCCGCCGCCCTGTGCCGGGATTATCCCGGAACGGACGCGGCGATGCTGGGCCGGGGCCTGATGCGGGACCCCGCTCTGCTGCGGCGTCTGCGGGGCGGCCCCGCCGCCTCGGCGCAGGAGCTGCGGACCTATCACGACCGCCTGCTGGAGGCCTACCGCCAGCGGCTGTCCGGTGACCAGCCGGTGATGCACCGGATGTGGGAACTGTGGGCCTACCTGTCCGCCGGATTCGCCCGGCCGGAGCCGTATCTCAAGCGTATGCGCAAGGCAAAGGGCCTCACCGAATATCAGGCCGCCGTGGACGCCCTGTTCCGGGAGCAGCGATATACAACATAAAAGACAGCACCGGAAACCTGGCGTTTCCGGCGCTGTCTTTTTTACTCCGTCATGGGGATGTTATACTTCCCCATCAGCTTCTCAAATCGCCGCTTCTGCAGGGGCGTCATCCGGTCCCGGTACTGCAAAAACAGCTGCTTCACCCGGCCGGTGTCCCCCTGGCTGAGATAGGTGTTCATGGTCCGCTCCAGGCTCTCGCTGGCGGTGGAGCTCAAAGACGCCTTCCTGCTGCCGCCGGAGGAGGAGCGGGCGCTGCCGCTCCTGGCGGCGGAGGCCTCCAGCTTCTGCTGGGCCAGGGCCGCGTCCTGTTCCTGCTTGGCCCGGCTGGCAAAGTACTTCATCAGCGCCAGATAGTTGCTGTAGTCCTGCTTTTCCAGGGACTCATACCGGTCCCGGGCCTGCCGGGAGGCGTCCTGCCAGTCCTCCACCCGGTCCCGCCACTGGCCATAGGCGTCCTCATCCTGGCCCTGCAGCAGCTTATACTGATCCAGCAGCGCCTGACCCTGGGTCTCATACCGGTCCCAGGCGTCCTGCTGCAGCTGAGGCACCAGTGCCGCCAGCTCCTGCATATAGCGGTTATACTCCTGCTGGCCCGCCTGCCGGGCATAGGAGGAGTCATAGCCACCGGTCAGGCCCGCCGCCTGGCCCAAGGTGTCCTCCATGGCCGTCTGCCCCTGCCGCTGATACAGCCGGGCATAGCGCCGGAACATCTCGTCCCGGCTTGGGTCATAGGAAAAGGCCTCCCGGCTCTCCATCTGCCGCAGCAGGTCCTCCATCCGGTCCGCGTAAGGGGAGGTGTAGTCCCCGGGCTGCCGGGCCGCCAGCTCCTCCCAGCTGCGCCGGGCCTCCTGGGTCTCCCGGGAGGGGGTATACCCCTTCTCCAGGTCCGCCAGCCGGTCCTGGGCAGACTGCAGTCCCAGGCTGGCCCAGGTCTTGCTGCCCGCCACGCCGTCCGGCGTCATGCCCGCCCGGCGCTGATAGTCCATCAGGGCGGCCCGGGTCTTTTCACCGAACCCGCCGTCCACCTCCAGGGAATAGCCCGCCCGGTTCAGGGCCTGCTGCAGCCGCCGCACCTCCTGTCCGGAGGAGCCGTACCGTATCGTTGGATAGCTTGATGCCATATCGTTCGTCCTTTCTTCTCACGCCGTCCTGCGCCAGACATACACAGCCAGGTACGGCGGCATATTGTTGTGGGCGGCTCCCCCGCCTGCCGAGGCGGACGCGCCCTGATACTCGTTCCTGCGCCCGTCCGCGTCATACAGCCGGATGGCCGTCACGCCGGTGACGTCGGACTGCCCCGTGAAGTCATATCCGTGGGTATGGGCGGGCATCTCCGCCTTGGTCAGGGTGTGTTGGGCCTCGCCGCCGGTTTCCCCCGGTTCATAGACGTCTCCCGCCGCCAGCAGAAACCGGTCCTTCACCCGCTGCCAGGTGCCGCCGAACAGCACCCCCGGGTCGCTGTCCGCCGCCGACAGATACA
>ERZ791740.1245-NODE-1245-length-14920-cov-3.660141_pt1 | contig 14920 bp, 9 predicted proteins | sample MGYA00510041_ERZ791740 | MGnify/ENA primary metagenome ERZ791740 (study PRJEB30046, sample SAMN00791959) | human gut metagenome | study: EMG produced TPA metagenomics assembly of the A metagenome-wide association study of gut microbiota in type 2...
CCTGCCCAGCGAGGCCTTTACCGCCGTGCTCAAGCTGGACAGCGACGACGATTGAGCCCCCGCTTTTTCCTTATAAAATACAGCGCCCCTGTGCACGGAACCCATCCGGTGCACAGGGGCGCTTTTGTTGTTTCGTCTTTTCAGCGGCGGTTGTTCCAGCTGGACAGAGCAATGACCACCGCGCACAGCCGCACCTTCAGCAAAGCCAGTTTGATGCGGTCGTTGCGGCTGCGGGCGTCCTGCAGGGGCATGTCCCGCACAGCGGCTCGCACCGCCGGGATGCGCAACGCCTGCCGCAGCCATGCGGTGCGCTGCCGGAAGCTCAGCGGCCCCAGACAGACATTCTTGATGCCCAGCTGCAGGTCCAGCACCCGGCTGTGGTTTACGGCCCGGCGGCAGGCGGGGTCGTTTTCTAATCCCCAGCTCTTTGCCACAGCCTCCACCGCATCCGAGAGGTAAAAGTTATCCGTCAGGCGTTCCGGGTGGTAGCTCTGGGAGGCCGAGCCGTCATCCCGCAGACGATAGCGGTAGAGCCGGTCCGGGATGCCCACCACACAGCGGGGCCGCTGCCGGTAAAAGGACACGAAAAACAGCGCGTCCTCCGCGATCTTGTAATCGGTAAAGCGGCAGCTGCCCTCTTCGATGCAGCGGCGGCGGAACAGCTGCCGCGTGACCAGCGACATGGCCGACAGCTGCGGGAACAGCTGTGGGCAGGGGTCGCCGCGGTACACCCCTTCCAGCACCGGTGCAACCTCCGTGCTGCTCACCCGGGTGCCATCGGGCGCATAGCGGTCATCGTAACTGCCGAACAAAATCAGGTCGGCGTCCGTCTGCCGGGCCGTGCGGCACAGCACCTCCACCATCTGGGGCTCCAGTGCGTCATCGCTGTCCAAGAATTGCACATAGGTGCCGCGGGCTGCAGCCAACCCGGCATTGCGGGCCGCGCCGACCCCGGCGTTCTTCTGATGGATCACCCGGAAGCGAGCATCCTGCCGGGCGGCCGCATCACACAGCGCCCCGCAGCCATCCGGGGAGCCGTCGTCCACCAGAATCGCCTCCCAGTCCGGGCAGGTCTGGGCCCGCAGAGAGTCCAGTGCCGCCGGGAGATATTGCTCTACGTTATAAACCGGAACAATCATACTGATCTCAGGCATGTGCGGCACCCCTTTTGGCGATCAGGCCGGTGTACAGCTGCTGCAGGCGCAGGGTCTCCTGCCGGATGTCGTACCCGGCAGCCCGCACCTGTGCCGCCGCCTGCGCACGGTCGGGCAGATTGCGGTCCGCATCCTTCAGCACAGCGGCCCATGCTTCGTCCGGCTGTTCCAGCGAAATGCGGCAGCTGTCCGGCCGCAGCAGGACTTCCTCGGTGACGCCGGTGGAGAACACGCAGGGCAGACCGGACGCCTGCGCTTCCATGCCCACCACGGGCAGGCCCTCAAACAGCGAGGGCATCACGAACACATCCATGGCCTGATACCAGACGGAGGTGTCACTCTGCACGCCCAGGAACTTCACATCCTGCGCAATGCCCAGCCGGGCGGCCTTGGCTTCCAGCTCGGCCCGCAGCTCGCCCTCGCCCACCAGCAGCAGGCAGCTGTCCGGCCGCACCTTTTTCAGGGCCGCAAAGATGTCCAGCAGGCGGGTGTGGTTCTTCTGCGCCATCAGGCGGGCCACACAGCCCACCACCAGCTTATCGTTCAGGCCATATTCTGCCCGCAGCTTTGCCCGCACCTCCGGCCGGTAGCCAAAGCGGTCCAGGTCGATGGCGTTGCGCAGGGTCACGCCCCGGGCATCCCACGCGCTCTGTCCAAAGTAGTAGATGCCGGCCTCCCGCCCGCAGGCCCAGTAATCGGTGGCCGCGCCGGGAATGAACTGTTTGCAGAACCATTTGATCGGCAGCTTGGCGTCCTTGGGCAGACGGGTGTTGTGGGCGTGGGCGATGCGCACCGGCAGGCCCACCTTTTTAGCGCCTTCCAGCGCAAAAAGCTGCATAGCCTCGTTGTGGGCGTGCAGCACCTTGATCTCCGGGTGCTGGGCCAGCAGCTGCTGCATAGAGCGCAGGTAGGCCGGGTAGCTCTGCGGGGCTACGCCCGGGCTCTGGAAGATGTGCCCGCCCAGTGCGCGGATCTCGTCATCAAAAAAGCCGGGCTTTTTCTTGTTGACCAGAAAATCGAACTGGAACCGCGTGCGGTCCAGATGCCGGTAATAGTTCATCAGCATCGACTCGATGCCGCCCCGGTCCATGTTGCTGACCGACTGCAGGATATGGATCATGAAGAACTTCCTTTCTCCCGGTACTGTGCCCAGATGCGCCGCTGCACCTCCTGCGCCGAGGGCGGCTGCCATGTCTGTTTTTGGGCGGCAGGGTCCTTCGTCGGCTTTGCAAAGCAGCAGACCGCCAGCGGGATCATGCGCAGGCCCATGGTGCACCAGAAATAAAAGGCTGTGTTGTCGGTGAGGTAGGTCATGGACAGCGGGTTGAGGATGGCAAAATACAGGATGCCGGCCTCGGGCCCGTAGCGTTTGGTCCAGTACCAGGGCAGGATCAGGTACAGGAACGCACACCAGAAGCACAGCCCCGGAAACCCCAGCTCCACGAACACCTTGAGGATGTCGTTGTGCAGTGGGTAGGCCACATCAATGAGGCCGATCTCATAAAAGCGGGTGACCATGGCGTCCACCGCCTCGAACCCCAGCCCGATGAAGGTGGGCGAGAACTGATAATAGGGTTTGGCCAAGCTCCAGATGTAATCGCGGCCCATCATGTTGACGCCCACCGCGTTCAGGATGCGGGAGATGGCACCGGTGTGCACCAGATACAGGTACACCCAGAACAGGGTCACCCAGGCCGCACCGGTGAGCATGATCAGCTTTTCCTTGGCTTTGCTGCGGCGCAGCACCCAGATATAGAACGCCGAGACCACCAGTGCCGGCAGCAGGATGCGCTTCATGCCCGCCAGTACAAAAAAGAAGGAGCAGCCCGCCAGCACCCAGTTGCGGGTGCGCTGCTGCTTGGTTTCTTTTGGCGAAAAGAACAGGTAGTACAGCACAAAGATGCCCTCCAGAAAGGTCACCTCGTGGATCTCCAGCCGCTCGGCATAGCCATAGGTGTTGTTGCCCAGCGACAGGATGCTGGTGAGCAGGGAGCTCACGCTCTCGCCCACACCATAGGCGGGCACCTCGCTGAACAGGATGAAGAGGTTTGCGCAGCAGATGCCAATGGTGAACAGGTCGATGCTGAACCGCCCGTACAGGTACACGCAGCAGATGGCCACCACCGTGGCGATGCTCTGATACAGGATCTTTTCCACGCCGCGGGTGATGGAGGCAAAGGCCGTGAAGTTGCGCACCCAGATGAACATGGACCAGGCGGCAAGCACCGCCAGATACAGGATGTAAAGCCCGGACGGCCCGGCCAGTTTTTTCAACCGGTCAAAATCGCCCCGGATGAAAAATTCCAGCCCGGCCAGCCCCACAAAGGCCAACGTCACCGCCTTGGGCAGACCGCCCAGCACCACATTGATGCTTTTGCCTTCGCCCAGCCCGGACACGGTGAACAGCAGCACCGCCAGCAGTTCCATCCAGCGGGGCTGGCGGAACTCCCGGCTGCGGAACGGGTCTTTTTTGCCGTAATATTTCCGGGTCAGGATCTTGGAAACATCCTGCACACGGTCCACCTCGCTTTCCGTGCCGGTGTAAACCGGTCAGTTGATCAGCTGGAACAGTCTGCCCTGCAGCTGCCATAGCCCATAGTCCGCCTGTTCCAGCGCCCGCTGCGCCAGCCGCACGGCATAGGGCAGCGTCCGGGGGTCCGGCAGCTTCGCTGCCCACCGGCGGTACAGCAGGCAGCAGCAGGCAAAGGCGGTTTGCCGGTCTGCCTCCGGCAGACCGGCCACACACACATAGCAGTAATTGGCCAGCTGCAGGATCAGGTTGCAGGCAAACAGCGCATCCTGCGGCAGGCCCAGACGCACCGCACCGTCCAGCATTTCTTCAGCCACCCAGTAGGCCTGCAATGCTTTGGCCGTATTCTGGGAGGTCGCGGTGAGCCCCATTGTATTTTTGCGCCACAAATATACAACAGGTTTTGTCGAAGCAATGCACTTCGCCCGCGGAAAGACCCAGAAATGGATCATGGCATCCTCAAAACAGGTGTACCCGGAGGGGAACCGTACCCGTTCAAACAGGGTCCGGCGGTACAGCTTGCCCCAGGGAGTGCCGGGCAGCTCCACCACATCCAGCCGCCGGGGGCCGGTGTAGCACGCTTCTGCGTACTGCTGCACCGCACCGCGGGTGTCGGCTTCGTCGCAATACTGCCAGCCGCCCTGCACGATATCCGCCCCGGTACGCGCCTGTGCCGCCAGCAGCGTCTCCACTGCGTCCGGCAGCAGGCAGTCATCGCAATCCACAAACAGGACCCAGCGGCCCACCGCCCGGGCTAGACCGGTGTTGCGGGCGCGGGCCGCGCTGCCGCCCTGCTCCGGGTGCAGCACGGTGACCCCTCCCTGCCGGGCGTACTCGGCCAGAATGGCCCCGCTGCCGTCGGTGGAGCCGTCCTCCACCGCCAGCACCTGCAGGCGGCGAGTGGTGTTCTGGTGCAGGATGCTGTCCAGACAGGCGCGCAAAAAGCGCTCCCCGTTGTGCACCGGCACGATCACCGACACATCCACCGCATCGTCCTGCGGCGGCAGCGGGCAGGGCTCCCCGGCATCGCACACCGGCTTCGGGCAGATGCCCGGCGCGCGGGCGGCAAAGGTCTCCAGCTGCTGGTCGGAAAAGCGCTGATGCTTCACGGCTCCCAGCACCCCGGCGGCACAGCGGCCCGCCGTGCGGGCACCCCACGCCACGGCAAGTGCCAGCGGCTCACAGCCGGTTTTGGAACGGACGAGCTGGCAGGCCCGTTGATTCTGCAGCATGACTGCCGCCTCCTTATCTTTTTTTACACCGTCTCGTGTGCGGTCTCCGGCTGCGGCTTATTGGCATCCCGCAGCTTCTTGAATGCGCAGCGCAGCAGATCCCGGATGTTGAATTCCTTTTCGTCATCCGAGGTGGCACTGGCTGCCCTGTACTCGATGGCGTAATCCGGGTTCAGGCTGTTGTACTCCTGGATCTGCTCGTCCAGCACTTCCAGAATGGCCTCCGCCTTGACGGCGTTGCATTCCCGGAAGAAGCCCATGATCTGGCCCGCACCGTTGGAACCGATGAAACTCTCCTCGGTGCCAAGGGCCGCCACCAGCCCGGCAAAGTCCCGCAGGACATGGTTGCCCACCGAGTAACCATACTCCCGTGAGAGATGGTTCAGGCTGGTAAACTGGAAGCACATGCAGGTAAAGTGGCTGGGCAGCAGGCCCTGCTTTTCCAGCCGTGCCATCATGGCATCCACACGGTCGCGGTTGGGCAGACCGGTCTTTTTGTCCACATACATAAAGTATTCCACAAAGTCGCGGGAACGGCCCACCACAACGGCCAGTGCGCAGCCCACGAGGAAGAAGAATACAAAGCCGATGGCCAGATACAGCTTGGTGTTGATGCTGGGCCACACTCTGGTGGAGCTGGTGGTCTGCAGATAGTCCGCGCTCAGGGAGCGGTTGTGCTCCATGCTGGTCTGGCTCACGATCTGGTAGTAGTCCACCAGCGTCTGCTCGTACTTGTTGATCTCCGACTCGATTGCGGCATGGGAGGCCTCATCGCCGCCCACCCCGCCGGCTGCCTGGAAGGTGTCCAGCAGCTGCTGGGTGTAGGCCCGGCGGATGGCGCTGCTGCGCAGGGTCTTGTCGATCTCCACATACTCCAAAATCAGCGAATCGTAGGTGATCTGCTTGCTCTGGTTGTCATCGTAGGCCTCTACGTTCTTCAGGATGTAGTCGGTGCCGCTGTCGTTGGCGTCGTTGTGGTAATGGTAGTTGATCAGGTCGCGGTTCTTCTCCGAGTAGTTCTGGATCAGGCCGCTGAGGTAGGCTTCCCGCTCCTGATACACCTGCTCGTTCTGCACGCTGCTCTCGATGCTCTGGGTCAGGTTGCGGCACAGCTTGTCGGCGTTGCGCACCTGCGGCCCGGTCATCACATTCGCGTACAGCGACGGGATCTCGTAGTCGTACAGCATCTTATAGATGTCGTACAGGTCCTCGTAGGAATAGCCCGTGACCGAAGAGCGGAAGTTGGGATAGTTTGTCTTTTTATCCTCCAGATAGTTCAGCACTTCGGTGGTGTCGGACGACAGCACGTCCACGCACTCGTAATAGTCGTAGCCGCTGTTCAGCAGGCCGCTGGAGGGGTTCATGGTCAGGGGCAGCTCCACATATTCCTCCGTGTAGATGGTGGAATAGCTGCTGACGATGGCATCCAGCACCCGGCGGGCGTAGCTCGCACCCAGGCTGCCGTCCACCACCAGCGTCACCTTGTATTCGTCCGGGAAGTAGGTAGACTCTTCCCCCTTGTCGATGAGAGCTTCCTGCAGGGCCTTCTGGTCGTCCGGGATCAGCTCTTCCACCGTGCAGTGGGAGCGCACAAGGTTGATGCCGCTTTGCAGCCCAAGGCTCTCCATGGCCTGCGAGATAACCTTGGAAGAATAGATCTCGTCCACGTTCATGGCGGTGCCGTCCGGGGCAAAGCCGTCCTTGATGCCGTCGTGCAGGTACTTGATGTTCACACTGGCGGTGTAGGTCTGGTTGTTCTTGCAGTACCAGTACACCACCACTGTGCCCGCCATGGTCACGGCCAGCACCAGTGCAAAGAACCGCCGGAGGTAGCGCAGGATATCAAACTTTTTCAACGCTGTTCCTCCTTCCGGATCTGCCGGGCGGTGCGCACCATGCACAGGCCGAAGCACAGCACCACAAAAACTGCCATTTCCACGATCACCCGCTTGAGGCCGATCTGCTGCACAAAGGAGCCGGCCGCATAGTTGAACACCAGGTAGTTCTGGGTCTTATAGATGATATAGGAGGCATCCGTCACCCGCAGTGCCTGCTGGATCTGATCCATGGTGGTTTCCAGTTCCTGCAGCATGGCGTTCACCGTGGTCAGGCCCGCCGGGTCGCTCATGGTCTGCATTTGCTGCACCACATACTGGGTGGTGGTGATCACATCCTGATGGGAGGTCGCCTCCGCCAGGGCACCGTCGGCGTCGCTGGCCATGGTGTCCAGCGCCGTTTTGGTGCGGGACATATAGAACTCGCGGTTCTCGTCCAGCGTGGGGATCATGACGATGGCGCTCATGCTCTCATCGTACAGGCCAATGCCCAGATTGTCGGAGTTGTAGTAGGCCATCTGCTCCTGATAGTCCAGCTGCTCGATCTGCAGCTTGTATTGCAGCATGGCCGTCAGGGAAGAAACGTCCGCCGACAGGCCGCCCCGCAGGATATAGGCCTGGATGCGCGGGATCTCGTAGTTGATCACGTTCTGGATCTGCTTGGACAGGCTCAGGAAGGTGTTGCCGGTGGTGGCGTCCTGATAGCTCTTGTTCTCGCTGACACGGGCCGTGAGGTAGCGGTCCAGCTGGTCGGCCCGCAGCGTCAGGCTCTTGAGGCGCAGATACGGCTCGGTGCCAAAGTAATCCGGCATGGTGCAGGAGAACACGCTCTGGTTCTCGCCGTAGTGCTCCATGAAATAATCCTTGTAGCTGCCGCAGAAGATCCGGAGCAGCGTGGCTGCGGTCAGGTGCTGGCAGGGTTCTTCCAGCTGCAGGCTGATGCTGCAGCTGGTGGTGATGTAGTTTTCCGAGCTGCTCACGTTGGTCACATCGGTGGGTTCCACCGTAATGGCCTTGCGCAGCTGTTCCACCGTCATCTGACCTTCCAGTCCGGCGTTGTACAGGGTGCTCTGCAGCACCTCGTCGGAGGTCAGGTCGGCAGTCGTAAACCGGGTGCGGTTGGGGTTGAGCCCATGCGATGCCTCGGAGTAGTTCAGGGTCATCTGGGCCGAGGCCACCCGGCTGCTGTCCTGATATTGTGCGGTGCACAGCAGTGCCGCGAGCAGGATGCACACCACGATCAACGGCACCCGCAGGCTCCAGAAGCGCAGCACAGCCTGTTTGAAGATCTGCTTGATCTTTGTCACCACGTCTCCGGGCCTCCTTTCAAGTTCGTTCATCTCAGTACCAGTTCACATCCACCAGAACCAGCTCCGGCGGATTGTATACGCGGGGGATCTGGTTGGAGTCGCCCAGGCCGCAGCCCACGATGAGGGGTGCCCCGCTGTCCAGCTGGTACATGCCGCCCGCATACTCCGGGAACAGCCCCTCCTCTGCGGTGTACAGCCGCCCCAGCACCGGCAGGCGGATCAGGCCGCCGTGGGTGTGCCCGGCCAGCGCCAGGTCAAAGGGCGCATCCTGCATGTAGTCCACAAAGGCCATGGGCACATGGTTGATGCAGATGCGGAAGGTGTCGTACTGGCGGCTCAGGCTCTCCACACAGTCGCTGGCACCGTATTTGTAAAAGTCCTTCAGGGCACCTTCCAGCCCGATGAGCTCCACGTTGTTTTCCCCGATCTGGATGGTGCGGGTCTCATTGCGCAGCAGCTGCACCCCGGCCTCCGAAAATTTTTCCGCCAGCTGGTCATCCACCCCGCCGTAGATCATCTCGCTTTCGTGGTTGCCCAGCACCCCGTACAGCGGGGCCACATCGGCAAGGCTGCGGCACAGCGAAAGCATATTCTCATACTCCGGGTTCGGGAAGGTGACAAGGTCACCGCCCAGCAGGATCAGGTCCGGGTCCAGCTCCTGCACGGTCTGGATCAGCTCCTCGTTGTGCTCGCCGTATTCCCGCAGGTGCAGGTCCGACAAAAACAGGACCCGCAGCTTTTCCGACACATGGCTGGAGGTCACCCGGTAAAAGGTCACCTGAAAATGACTATTCGTATAATCCGTGTACAGTTTCAGTCCGGCAGCTGCCACGCCGCACAGCAGCACAAAAGCCGCCAGCAGCTGCAGCAGCCGGTTCTGCCACCATCGGCGGCGTGCGCCGTCCGGCGGGGGCGTTCGTTTTATTCTTGCATGTTGCGCCATGCTCTTCTGCCTTTCCTCGTCAATGGGTCAATAATTCATCACCCGCCGGAACAGCTCCGGCGAGAGGGCAAACAGCGCTGCCTTGGCCCGGCGGCGGGGCGTGCAGGCAAACTGCAGCATCCGCAGCCGCTGCGGGCGGTAGCCCGGCAGGGTCCTGCAATCGAACCGCGCCGCGCAGTCCAGATACTTCCAGCACAGGTCATCCTGCAGGCGGCGGCGCAGCGCCCGCGGGGTCACCGTACGGTAGATCTCCGCCAGACTGTCGTAGATGCGCAGCCGGTCCTGAACACGGCGGGTGCTCAACCCTTCCGCGTGCGTGATGGAACCGGCGCGGCAGTTATCGTAATCGTAGATCTCCTGCCCGGTCAGCACCACCCGCTGTGCCTGCAGCAGCACCCGGGGCGTGAACTCTTCGTCCTCGTGCAGGATGCCCTTGCAGAACTGCAGGCCGTTCGCCCGCAAAAAGCCGGTGCGGTACAGGTGCCGCCCCACTTCCACCCGCAGGCCGCCGGTCTGCAGGCATTTCAAAAGATACTCCTTACCGGTGTAAATGGTGTGAAAGTCGAAGTTTTTTTCCACCGCTTCTTCCCAGCGGGTCATCACCGGTTCCTCGCACAGAAAATGCACCTTGCCGATGACCACATCGGCCCGGTCCTGCAGCGCCATCTGCAGCAGGCCGGGGCAAACGTTCTCTGTCAGCCAGTCGTCACCGTCCATGAACAGGATATACTCGCCCTGTGCATGGCACAGCCCGTAATTGCGGGCGTCCGACAGGCCGCCGTTGGGCTTATGGATCACTGTGACCCGGCTGTCCTCCGCCGCCAGTGCGTCACACACCGCGCCGCTGTCATCGGTGCTGCCGTCATCCACGATGAGCACTTCCAGCGGCACATCCGGCTGCGCCAGCACCGAGCGGACACAGCGCTCCACATAGTCCCGGATGTTGTACACCGGGACCACGACCGAGAGCAGGCCCTCGCACATCGCTTCTTCATTCCGCATCGTGTTTTTCCTCCGTCGCTCCTTTTTTGATCGTAAGCGTGTGCAGCAGCCCGCGCAGGGTGTCCACATTGCGCCAATCCAGCACCGCGTTCACTACAAGGAACAGCGGCAGCACCCACAGCCCGAACAACGCACCCTTCAGGCACACCATCAGATAGCCGCCGCCATAGCAGCGGTCAAATCCCAGCAGGTACAGCAGCACAACGCAGAGCAGCCCGTTGACGCCCAGCCGCACAAAATCGCCCACCGGCGACTCTCCCAGCACTTTGGTCCGGGTAAAAAGGATCAACGCCGTATAGCGGTACAGGTGCGCCGCCAGTGTGCCAAACAGGCAGCCCGCGATGCCGAACCGCAGCACCGACATCACCGACACCAGCAGGTTGATGCCCATCTCGATCAGGGCCTGCTGCCGGGTCTCTTCAAAGCGGCCGCTGATGTTCAGCAGCATCCCCGACGGCTGCTTTGCACTGAACAGCAGCTCTACCGCCGTAAACAGCACCAGCAGGCGGGTGTCGAGGTACTCGGCATCGGTCACACCGGACGTATACAGCGCGATGATGGGCATCAGGAACACAGCCACGGTCGTGAACAGTGCAAAGGCCGCGGAAAGGTAAAGGGCATCGTACAGCCGGTACAGCCGCTTGAACTTTTCCGGCTCCACATAGAACAGCTGCCCCAGCCGAAAGCTGATGCTGTTGACGATCGAGTAGAACAGCTTTTCGATGTTGGAGAAAAACAGCATATAAATGGTGTACACACTGGCCGACGCCAGACCGCACAGGCTGGAGATCAGGATCGTGTCGGTGTTGTTGAACACGATGCCCGTGAGCTGATGCACCAGCACCGAGCCGCGCTGGGCCAGCGCCTCCAGATTGGGGGTGTCGTGCGCGTTGAGCCACGGATAGTTTTTGCGCATATAGGCCGTAAGCACCAGCACCTGGAGCACCGAAGGCACGCAGTAGGTCATCTGCACCAACAGGATGCTGCGGGTAAACAGCAGCGCCAGCATGCGCAGCAGGTTGCCCGCCGCCATGGTGGCCGTGGTGATGTAGGTGATCACATAGTTTTTGCCTTCCACTTCCATAAAGGAGCGGTATTTGCCCTGCACCAGATAGCTCACGATGCCCGGGATGCCGTAGAACACCACGATCAGGCTCACGGTGCCGTAGGACAGCACTGTGTTGATGCACAGGGGATACAGCAGCGCAAACACCACCGTGACCAGCAGATACATGATACCGGTGCGGCGGTAATAGTGATGCGTGGCCGAAAAAATGCCGTTGATGGCTTTCCCGTCGCCCACGGCCACCGGAAGGTAATAGGCCTGCTGCGAGGCCAGGCCCACGCCCGCTTCCAGCAGAGTCAGACAGGAAAAGATCTGCTTGATGGTGCTGTCCAGACCGTTGAGCTCCGAACCGAAGCTGGTGAGGTACAGCCGCGGCAGCAGCAGGCCGAACAGGATCACCGACAGGTTGTACAACAGCGACGAGCACATGTTGTGCAGCACCCGGCGGCGGCTTTCGGCCGCGGTCAGGACCGGACCGGTCGGGTTCTGTTCTTCCTTTATCATGCTGCGCCTCCCTGGGCGGCCGCGGCCTTGCGGTGTGCCTTGGCCTGCGAAGGTATCTCCTTGAGCGGGTCACCGATCACATGGTGATACACTTCCTCGTACCGGTCCAGCATGACATCATAATCAAAGTTGGTGTGCACATAGTCCACCTGTGCCTCGCGCTGTTCCGGCGTGAGGGGCCGGGCGGTGTCCCGCTCCAGTGCCCGGGCCAGACTGTCGGTGTCCTCGGTGCGGAACGCGGTGCCGTAGTCGGCGGTCACCGTGGTGTTCTCCGGGATGTCGCTCACGAGGCACTTCACCCCCAGCGACAGCGCCTCCAGCAGCGACAGCGAAAGGCCCTCGGTGTGGCTGGGCAGCACGAACAGGGCGCAGTTGCTGTACAGCTCCAGCAGCGCGTCGCCCACCACATAGCCCGTCGTGATGATGTTGGGGTTGCCCGCGATCTTCTCCTGCACCGTGGTGCAGTACTCGGTCTCCGCAAAGGGGCCGGCCAGCACCAGTTTTTTGTCGGTGTTGGCTTTCAGATAGCCCTCCACCAGGTCCAGCGGGCCCTTTTCCGGCGAGATGCGGCCCACATACAGAATGTAGCTCCCGGCTTCCAGCCCGTATTTTTCGCGAATCAGGTTGCAGGGCAGCGGCTGGCGCATCTGCACCGCATTGGGGATGAGGATGGCGGTACGATCGTACTTCTCCTGAAAATAGTTCCACTCGCTCTCCGACAGCACCACCAGATCATCCGCATACTTTGCGGCCACCCGCTCACCCAGCTTCAGGTAGGCGCTGGCAAAGCCGCCCCACTTGTCCACCTTCCAGTTCAGCCCGTGCACGGTGCACACCGTGTGCTTGCCGAACAGCTTGGCGATCACCAGCGGCACCGATGGGCCGATGGCGTGGTAGTGGATCACATCGTAGTCCCGCGTCAGGGCGTCAAAGGTGGCCAGGAACGAATAGACCATGGCATTCAGCGACGCCTTCTGAAAGGTAAAGATGCGGCGGGCCTGCACGCCCTCGGTCGTGTAAACATTGTGCCCCTTCTGCAGGCCGCGGTTGTACACCGTGACCTCATAACCGCGCCGGACCAGGCTGGCTGCCAGCCCGCCGACCATGACTTCCACACCACCCGAACGGGACGGGAAGTCCTTGTGCCCGATCATTGCCACCTTCATACCAAAATCTCCCTTTCCGTGACAGCGTTTGCTGCCGTTCTGCCGGTCGTGGCTGGCCGGCTTCTGTGTGCAACTCAATTGTAACATACCCGCAACACCTGCGCAACGTTTCCGTGCATTGTTTTTGGCATAAATCCCCGCAGAGCCTGCATTTTTCTCCATTGACCGGGCCGTACCTGCGCCAAATGTTTAACAAAGTTTAAGGCGTTCCGTGCCCCCAAATTGATTGACATACTTTTCACAGGTATGCTAAACTGTTTTTGTTGGTTCTGTGCAGATTTTTCCACAGAGCAGGGCCAAAAATCACGAAAAGACACAAGAAGAGAAAGAGAAGGAAACCACTATGAACAAGATCTCCCGCAAAGGCTTTCTGAAGATCGCCGCTGCCGCCGCCATGAGCGGTGTCACCGCCGGTGCTCTGGCTGCCTGCAATGCAGCCTCCGGCTCCACCTCCACCGCTGCTTCCGGCAGCGCTGCCGCTTCTGGTGCAACCGGCACCTACATCCCCGGCACCTATGAGGGCACTGCCGAGGGTATCTCCTCCACCGTCAAGGTCACAATGACCTTCTCTGAGAACGCTGTCACCGACGTTGTAGTTGACACCTCTGGTGAGACCGCATCCTACGGTGCTGCCGCTGCCGATGAGCTGCGCGAGCAGTTGATCGCTGCCGGTTCTGCCGAGATCGACGGTGTTTCCGGCTCTACCATCACCTCCAATGCCGTGATGAAGGCTGCCAAGAGCTGCTACGCACAGGCCAAGGGCGAGGCTGTGGTTGCGAGCGTGCAGCTGCCTACCGGCGATGAGAACGACTGGCTGGGCACCGAGCCCGACATCGACGAGGCCGCCATCACCGAGACATGGGATACCGATATCGTCATCGTGGGCGCAGGCAACGGTGGTATGTGCGCAGCCGCTTATGCTGCACAGAACGGGCTGGATTTCCGCGTGATCGAACAGAATTCTTCCGTCATGGAGACCCGTCACTGGTATGGCACCATTGATAGCAGCGAAGCACAGAAAAAAGGGATCGCTCCGGTTGACCGCGCCGAGCTGCTGAGCGAGATCTCCCGTTCTATGGGCGGTCGCTGCGACCAGCGCGTGGTCAAGACCGGGATCAACGAAGCCGCTGCCATGCATGATTTTGTTTCCGGCATCCTGGAAAACGAACCTTATAACTATGTGTGCAACCTGACCTCCGGCGATGAAGCCAAGTGGCCGGATGACACGCAGGTGAGCCAGAGCAAGCTGATGTTCCCTGTGCAGCAGGTCGATTACAGCAGCGCTGAAAAGCCCCGCAACGTGGTGTTCCAGGAGTACATTGAGAGCAAAGGCTACAGCATCGACTTTAACACCAGCCTTGCCAAGCTGGAAAAAGATGCCGATGGACGCATCACCGGCGTGATCGCCCAGAGCACTGCCGACGACCACTTCATTCGCATCAACGCAGCCAAGGGCGTGCTGCTGGCCTGCGGCGGCTATGCCGGCAACCCCTACATGATGGAGCAGCTGGACCCGCTGGGCACCAGTGTGACCACTGCCTGCTCCTATACGCCTGCCGACAAGGGTTACGGCATCCGTGCCGCGATCTGGGCAGGTGCACATCTGGATGCAGAGCCCGCTCCCGTTCTGTTCGACCGTGGTCTGGTGGCACCCGGTGTGGATGCCGGCTATGTGGACAGCGAGAACGCCTTTGGCGGCAAGGCCTTCCCCGGCACTGTGGGGCAGTACAATCCCGGCAGCCAGCCCTTCCTGAAGGTCAACCGCCATGGCGAGCGCTTTATGAACGAGAGCCAGGAGTACGACAACGCTTCTCACGCTTCCTTCCAGCAGCCGGGTCATGTTTATGCCATGATCCACGATGCAAACTTCCGCAGCGACGTAGATCGCTTCCACACCATCGGTTGCTCTGCACTGACCCGTTACATCCCCGGCATGATGGAAGGTCAGCTGGAGCAGTACGAGGGTGAGGGCCTGATCATGAAGGCCGACACCATTGAAGAGCTTGCCGACAAGATGGGCTTTACCGGTGCCGACAAGGACAACTTTGTAGCCACCGTTGCCCGCTACAACGAGCTGTATGACAAACAGAACGATGAGGACTTCGGCAAGCCTGCAAGCCGTTTGAGCGCCATCCGCACCGCTCCCTTCTACGGCTGCTGGCTGGGTGCCTCTCTGCT
>ERZ791740.1270-NODE-1270-length-14746-cov-17.109319_pt1 | contig 14746 bp, 14 predicted proteins | sample MGYA00510041_ERZ791740 | MGnify/ENA primary metagenome ERZ791740 (study PRJEB30046, sample SAMN00791959) | human gut metagenome | study: EMG produced TPA metagenomics assembly of the A metagenome-wide association study of gut microbiota in type 2...
TTGCCGATGATCATGCCCTTATGGCTCTTGCGCTCGCAGCAGATCTCCACGCTGATGTCGATCAAATCGCTGTCCGGGCGTTCTTTGAAGCTTTCCACCGTAACAGCAATGCCGTGGGGGATTTCTTCCCGCATGAACAGCAGGGCTTTTTCGCGCACCAGCTCGGCCACCAGCTCTTTTTCCGGCATATCGGTAAAAGCGTCGTCGTCAAAGTAATGCGGGCCGGGGTTGGCGTACTGCTTCAGCAGCGGGAACAATTCTTCACAGCCGGTGCCATCCTTGGCGGAAACGGTGACGATCGCATCAAAAATACCGAACTCTTCCACCTGCTTTTTGCGGGCTTCCAGCGCGGCAAAATCATTCAGCAGGTCCACCTTGTTGATGACCGCGACCGCCGGGCCTGCTTTACGCAAGGCTTCCACCATGCCAAGCTCGGATTCGGTAAATTCCCCGGTAGGCTCAAACAGCATCAGGGTCACATCCACATCCTTCAGGCTGGCGGCGGCGGTCTGGGTCATGCGGGAATCCAGCCGGTTGCGCGGCTTATGGATGCCGGGGGTATCCAGCAACACATACTGTACCGGCCCCTTGGTGATAATGCCGGTAATACGGTTGCGGGTCGTTTGTGCCTTTTGGGTCACGATGGCAACTTTTTCGCCAACCAGGTGGTTGGTCAGGCTGGATTTGCCCACGTTGGGGCGGCCCACAAGGGCCACAAACACACTGGAGGGCATTTCAGGTTCATTGTGGTTCTTCTGCATTCGTACCTTCTCTTTCAATCTGCTGCAATCTGCGGGCTATTTGGCCCGGTTGGGTTCACCCGTACTGCACAGTTGGGCAGCCGGGCCTTATTTTTCTTCGGTTTTATTTTCTTTTGGGGTTTTGACCTGTTCCTGCTTGCCAAGGCGGAAGGTGAACAGGTAGGCCGGCACCAGCGAAAGCACCCAAAGCGCCGTGCTGAGCGGCGTTGTCGTCACGCTGGTCCAGATGGCGTTCAGAGCAGCCGCGTTGCCAAACAGGCAGATGCCCACGACCACCGCACCAAACGCTGTGACCAGCACGCCTCCAGCCGCCATATCTTTTGCGGCACCGGCGCTCCACCAGTGGGTGGTATCCGGCTTATCCACTGCGCGCTCCACGGCGGAATTCATCAGCTCCATGCCAAGCATCATAAACACGCAGATGGCCAGCAGCGCCACGCCGGTGGCGTCAATGTGCGCCATGTGCGCCGCGGCAAATACATACAGTGCCGCACACAGGTGGAAGCGGAAGTTGCGTTCCTCCAAAACAGCTGCGCAGATGCCGTGCCATGCGTAAACAAAGCCGTGCCCAAACCGGGCAAGGTCCGTCAGCATGCGATTCTTTTTCTTGGGCTTCATGTACAGCTCACACTTCGTCGTTGGTGTAGCTGACGGTGCGCGGCAGGCCCAGCTGCATCAGAACAGCTTCCTCTTTTTCGCGCATACGTACCGCTTCCAGCCCGCTGGATTCATGGTCATAGCCCAGCAGGTGCAGCATGGAATGTACCGTCAGATAGGCAACTTCGCGCTGCAGGCTGTGGCCGTACAGTTCGGCCTGTTCCATGGCGCGCTCCATAGAAATCACGATATCGCCCAGAATCTTGCAGCCGTTGTCCTCGTCGATATCATACTCCCCGTTTTCTGCCATGGGGAAGCTGAGCACATCGGTGGGGGCATCCTTATCCCGATACTGCTTGTTCAGCTCGTGGATGCGGGCGTTATCCACAAAGGTCACGCTGATCTCTGCCGGGCCGTCAAACTTTTCGTATTCCAGCACCGCATTGCAGCTGCGGCGGATCAGGATGCGAAGCCCCGAAGGAACTTTGACCGCGTTCTGCTCATTGGTGATCAATACTTTGTTAGACATAGGAAATCTGCCTCCTGACTGTGCTTTTGTTCGGTGCCGTTGGGCACCGTTTATAAATCATTTTTATTTTTATACTCTATCCGTTACGCATTTGCCGTTTCCGGCTTGGTCTGCGGTGCCCGCTTGGGCGGCTGGGCGGCGCGCTCGTAGGCTTTTACGATCTGCTGTACCAGGCGGTGGCGCACAACGTCCTTTTCAGTCAGGTAAACCTGCGCAATGCCGTCAATCCCCTTTAATATATGCAGGGCATCCACCAGGCCGCTTCGGTTTTTTTCCGGCAGGTCTACCTGGGTCACATCGCCCGTCACTACCACTTTGCTGCCCACGCCCATGCGGGTCAGGAACATCTTCATCTGTTCGGGGGTGGTGTTCTGGGCTTCATCCAGGATGATAAAGGCATCGTCCAGCGTGCGGCCGCGCATGTAGGCCAGCGGGGCCACCTCAATGGCCTGCTTTTCCACCAGCTTCTGGAAGGTTTCCGCCCCCAGCAGGTCAAACAGGCCGTCATACAGCGGGCGCAGATAGGGGTCCACCTTATTTTGCAAATCGCCGGGCAGAAAGCCCAGCTTCTCCCCCGCTTCCACGGCGGGGCGGGTCAAAATAATGCGGCTGACGTCTTTTGACTTGAACGCCTTGACCGCCATGGCCACAGCCAGGTAGGTTTTGCCCGTACCGGCAGGCCCCACGCCAAAGGTGATGGAGTTGGCGCGGATGGCGGAGAGGTACTCTTTCTGGCCCAGCGTTTTGGGGTGGATGGGGCGGCCTTTGGCGGTAACGGCGACAAAATCATCGTTCAGTTCCCGCAGGCGCTTTTCCTCGCCGCCGCGGGCCAGGCTGATGCAGTAGCGCACCGTCTGTTCCTCCAGCGGGGTGTGGTTCTGCATCAGGGTCACCATGCCGTCCACTGCATGCACAGCAGCTTCCACGTCTTTTGGCTCACCGGTAAACTTTAACAGGGAGCCGCGGCAGACCGCCGTGACGTGGAACTCATTTTCCAGCAGTTTTACGTTCTGGTCACAGTTGCCAAAAATGGCGGCGGCCAGTTCGATGCTGTCTAATTCGACTGATTTTTCGGCCAATATGGTACCTCCTGTGCAGCCAGGCGTCAGCCGCCGGGCCAGCCCGCACGCTTTTACGCCTGTTTTTGCAGTTTTTGTGGTAAAAGATTACAGATAGCCATAATCTTTCAATTTGAATTATAGCACAGTTTTGTCGAAAATAAACTATGAATGTTGCACAAAATTTTAACCTCCTGCATGTTAAAATCCACGCAGGGGATGATTGTAACCTTTTTGGTCGTCATGAACAAAAGTATCCCACCCAGAATATTTTTTCAACTTTTGCCCCGTTTCCCCTTGACTTGTGCCAAAAATCCAGTATACTATTATTGTTGTGCTGGTGTGGCTCAGTTGGTAGAGCAGCTGATTCGTAATCAGCAGGTCGCCGGTTCAAGTCCGGCCACCAGCTCCATAAACCGCGCAGGGTTCCGTTTGGTAATCCTGCGCGGTTTATTTTTGTGTTTTCTGTACAAGAATTCAAGCGCCCTGCTGTGTTTTTCACAACAGGGCGCTTGTTTTGTTGATTATTCTTTCATTTTTTCCGTTTCGGGTGCGTCTTCTGCAGAGGTGTTTTTCGTTTGGGGCTGGGGTTCTTCGTTCACCACGGGGATAAAGCGCTTGGCAAACTTGTTTTTACCGCGACTGCGCACATAGAAATAGCCGATAATCGAGAACGTGAGCGCACCGATAAAGTTGACGAAAAGGTCCTCCATCGTATCCAGCAGGCCAATATCCAGGTAGCCGCCCAGACCAAGGGCCGTCTGGGTGCCGTCACTTTGCACCACAATCACATCCGTGATATTGCGGATGACGCCGGGATGGTTACCGCCGGTGGGGTCCAGCATCACGCTGCCAATGGTGTTGACCACAGTATCCTTTTGCATATCCAGCAAAAACAGCTGGTCCATGGTACACTCAAAAAATTCCCAGATCACGCCAACCGTCATGGAAAAGCAGAATGCCACAATGGCCAGGTACAGCGGGGAGAGCGAAAAGCCGATCTTTTCCTCCCGGTTGAGGATATCAAGCAAAGAGAACCCGATGGCCGCGCACAAAAAGCCGTTCAGGGTGTGCAGCACGGTATCCCAATAGGGGAAGGTAACGTAATAGGCGTTAATCTCGCCCAAGATTTCCGCCGCATAGATAAACAGCAGGATGATAATTTCCAGCGTATTTGGCAGTTCAATGTCCAGCCGGTGCTCCACCATGTTGGGCACGCCGAACAGGAACAGCGTCAGCACACACAAAAAGACATTTTCAAAGTTGCGGTTAAAGATCTGGGCAATCAGCACCAGAATGACCGAGGCACGCAGCAACAGGTAAACGATGGTAACCGAGCGCTTGTTCTTCCAGGCATCTTTCAGCTGGCTCAAACGGCGGGGGCGCGGCGAGGGTGGTACGTTTTTCAAATCGGGCATGAAATATCAGTCCTCCAAGCTGAAATCTTTGGGGTCATAATGCGGCAGTTCCTGCCGGTGCGGCACGCGCAGCAGCGGGTCATACCGGAACTTGCGGCAGGCAAAATAGGGCGAAACCACGCCCCGGTTTTTGCACAGAACCATTTTCTGGTCAGCCGCCGGAGAGCCGTGGGTGCAGTAAGCACACGCCGGAGAGATTTTTGTGCCATAGGGCGGCTTTTTGAACATCCGCTTTCCTCCAATACTGCAAGGTTTGGCAGCGGTTCACCGCGGGCCGTCTGCACGGCTGCGGTGCGCTGCCGGAATAGTATTATTATAAGAGCTTTAGCAGGTTTTGTAAAGTTGATACAGTGCAGCGCACAAAAAGAATGCAATTGCCAGCGCCGTATCCCACGCGGCACGCTTCATAACGACCACCTGCGGGGCCAGACTGGTGAACACAGCCGCCTGCCCCGGTACCAGCGGAATGCACAAGTGCAGCAGCCCCTGCAAAAACATAAAATGCAGCACCCGTGCGGCCAGCAGCAGCCCCAGCGGCACCGTCCCCTGCAGCAGCGCCGCCAGCTGGGCAAGCACCGATGCCCCCAGCAGGCTCAGGCACAGGCACACCCCCGCCACGCTGCCTGCAGCGGCAAAATCTGCGCAGCCTGCGGAGATTTCCAGCGCAGCGTTCAGGTAAGGCCGCGCACCATCAGGCATCCCCTGCCCCAACACACTGCCCACCACACGGCAGAACACCGCGCAGCCGCACACCGTCAGGCTGCTTTGCATCGCATTGCTGATGGCCTGTGGGAAGGTCACGCTCTTTTGTTGACTGCTCCCCTGCCCAGCTGGCAATTCCTGCTTTGGCAAAAATAGCACCAGGCAGGCTGCGGCAGCAAGGTTGGCTGCCAGCTGCAAGCCATACAGCAGCAGCCCCAGCGCCACGCTGCCAAACAGCTGCCCCCCAATGCAGCCAACCACAAAGCCTGGGCCGGAACAGCAGCCCAACAGCAGCAGGAGCGCGGCATCCCGCGGGGGCAGTTCCCCCGTTTTGCGCAATGCTGCAATCTGTTGGGCGCACACCGCGTATCCACCACACCAGCCCAGCACCAGCACCGCCGGGGCCCGTGGGCTGCGGATCCCGCACAGCCGCATCAAAGGCCGCAGCGGCCACCCCAGCGCCGGAGCCAGCGGCCCCAGCAGGCCGCACACCACAAACAGTGGGAACAGCGCGGGCAGTAGGCTGCCGCCGCAGAGCTTCAGCCCCGCCGCAAAGCCCTGCGCCGCTGCCTGGGGCCGGGCCAGCAGCAGGCCGCTCAATGCCAGCGCCAGTGCGGCCTGCACCACCGGCCAGGGGGCAAACCGCATTTGGCTTGATTTTTGCTTCATATCTGCACCGCCTTTGCCGTATATTGGGGTGAATGATCCTCGCATGTGTGTTCCCCGGCAGACGAAAGGAGGCGGTCTGGCATGAAGCAGCACCCACGCCGCCGGTCCAAACGCCGCACCCCGGCCCCCACCCTGCACGACCTGCTGCGCCAGCCGGACGCCGATTTTTACCGTCTGCCGGATTTGGAGATCCGCTCCGGGCGCATTGTTACCGATGGCTGCCGCCGGGTGCTGGATTTTGCCCCACAGAAGATCACGCTGGATGTGGGCAGCACGGTTATTACATTTTATGGCACTGCGCTGCGAATAGAATCGCTGAACGGCAAACGGCTGACGGTTGCCGGGCGGGTGGCCCGCATTGATTTTGCACCCAAGTGGGAGGTTGACGCCAATGAAGCGCCGCATTCAGGCAGCAGATAGCATTCGGTTTTGTGTGCGCGGCCGCGGGGCGCAGCGCCTTTTGGGCCAAGCCGCCCAGGCCGGGTTGAAGCTGGAACGCATTGCCCCGCAGGCAGACGGCTTTACCGCCGTGGTGTCCGGCGCCGGCTGGGCCAAGCTCTGCCAGCTGGCTGGTGCGGGCGGGTGGCAGGTGATCCAAATGCAGCGGCGCGGCCCCGGTCCATTAGCAGAGCGATTGCTGCGCCGCCCCGGCATTCTGGCGGGCATCGGCCTGTTTTTTGTGCTACTGCACTGGCTGGGCGGCTTTTTGTGGTGCATGGATCTGGAACTTTTGACCGTTCCCCAACAGGAAAGCATCCGCACACTGCTGGCGCAGAGCGGCATCTGGGAGGGCTGCCGCCCCAGCCAGGCGGAGCTGGCCCAGGCGCAGCAGCTGTTGGAAGCCAGCAGTGATTTTGGCTGGGTCAGCCTGAATTTTACCGGTGGCTGCCTGACCGCCGAGGGTACGCCCCTCCAGCAGGCACATGCGGAACCACCCGCCCAGAACACCGGGCTTTATGCCCGTGCAGGCGGCGAGGTGCTTGCCGTAAACATTGCCAGCGGTTTTGCACAGGTGCAGCCGGGCCAATACGTTGGCAACGGCATGCTGCTGGCCGCTGCGGAAAAGCTGGACCGCAGCGGTGCGCCCGTGCCCCAGCCCGCCAGCGGCACCGTAACAGCGCGGGTGCGGCTGGCCTACACCGGGCAGCAGGCGTTCACCCAGCAGCGCCCGGTTCTGACCGGCGCTTGCGCGGAACGCCGCACCCTAACCCTACTGGGCCGCAGCTGGCAGCTGCCGGAGTCCGGCGCACTGCCGGAGGATGTTCCGCCCCGCGTACGGTGGCTGCCGCTGCGCCTGGGGCGGCTGGCTTTGCCCGGCTGCGTGCAGGAAACCACCTGTTGGGCACGGGAAACACAGGAGCAGACTTTCACCCCCAAAACCGCCGCAGCTCTGGCACGGCGCAGCGCCCGCCTGCAATTATTGCAGGATTACCCCGATGCCGTGATTGAAAGCGAGCGCGATTTTGCCAGCACCACCGCCACCGCCGCCGTGTGCCGCGCGGTGTTTGTGTTTTGCGCTAACATTGCCGAACCGCGCAGCGCCCCCGCCGCCAGTGGGTGACAAGTGGGATCCGGCGTGCTATAATGCCTATGGCAACACCGCACAATTCCCGCCTTGCGGCTTAAGCACCGCTCCGGCAGCTGCGGCACGGCATCTGCGTTGCCAAAATGCTCGATAAGACATCCAGTATTATCTGCGCTTTTGGCTTGGCATCTGCCGCACCTCGCTCGCCGTATCGGCACTTAGAATTATGCGGTATTGCCCTATAATTCGAGATTCGAACATAGGATGTTGAGGGACAGGGAGGAAACACCATGGAAGAAATGCTGGATTTGGTCAACGAGCAGGGCGACCCCCTCGGCCGGGCTGTGCCGCGCAGCGAGGCGCACCGCCTTGGGCTGCGCCACCGTACCAGCCATGTGTGGCTGGTACGCCGCAAAAACGGCGTGCTGGAAGTTCTGCTGCAAAAGCGCAGTGACGAGAAAGATTCTTTCCCCGGCTGTTACGATATTTCCAGTGCGGGACATATCCCGGCCGGGCAGGGCTTTGTGGATTCCGCTCTGCGGGAGTTGAAAGAAGAGCTTGGCGTAACCGCTCAGCCGCAGGACCTGATTTTGTGCGGGCAGCGCAGCTTCCAGTTTTCCGCGGTGTTCCACGGCAAACCGTTCAAGGATAACCAGGTCAGCAATGTGTACCTGCTCTGGCTGGACCGTGATGCCGAAGAATTTACGCTGCAAAAAGAGGAGATCAGCGCCGTGCGCTGGATGCCCCTTGCCGACTGTTTGCGTAATGTGGAGAACGGCGCGCTGAACAGCTGCATTTTCCCAGAAGAGCTGCGGATGGTGCAGGCCACGGTGGAAAAGGCAAGCGCAACTTGATTGAAGAAATTATTTTGTGGGAAAGCTGTGGGAAACGACCTTCCCTTATTTTTTTATTTTGCCGTGTAACAACGCGGGCCTTTTTGACGTTTTTGATAGTGAAGGGACGGGAAAACCGAATGCCGGCTCGTGCTTTCCCCTATTTATGAGCTTAGGCAACACCGCACAATTCCCGCCTTGCGGCTTAAGCACCGCTCCGGCAGCTGCGGCACGGCATCTGCGTTGCCAAAATGCTCGATAATGTCGGGTTGCGGTACCCGCATCGTGCTTCGGGGGCAAAAGCCCCTCGCACTCTGCGACCGCTGCCCCTGCTTCGGTTCGCTGTTTCCGCCACTGGCGGCGCTCACCTTTGCAGCATCCAGTATTATCTGCGCTTTTGGCTTAGCATCTGCCGCACCTCGCTCGCTGTATCGGCACTTAGAATTATGCGGTATTGCCTTAACGTAAAATCCGGCTGCGTTTGCAGAAATAGACGATATTTTCGACGTTTCAGATACCCCCTGGGAAAATGCCAAAGGTGTTTGCCTGAAAAAATTTTCCAAGGCTCTCCCGCAAAAAGCGTTTATTACGAAAGGAATTTGAATACCATAAAAAATATCCATTCCATCAATTTTATCAAACACACCACCCTGCTTGCTTGTTCTGCCCTGTTGGCTGTCAGCCTTGCCGCCTGCAGCCAGCCTGTCGCTTCCGATGCCGCCAGCACTGCAGGCAGCGCTTCCAGCAGCGCCACCAGTGATACCACTCAAATCCCCAACCCGTGGGCCGACTGCACCCCCCTGGCGGATGCCGCCGCCCTGACCGGGTACGATTTTACCGTGCCCGATTCCGTGGATGGCTACCCGGACGTTACCATTGCCGTATTGGAAAGCGAGCAGCTGACCGAGGTGCAGTACAGCTCCGGCAATGCCCGCCTTTGCCTGCGCAAGGCCCCCGGCAGCGATGACATCAGCGGAGATTTCAACCAGTATGCGGAAAGCAATGCCGTTGATGTTGACGGCCGCAGCGTGACCCTGCAGGGCAACGACGGCCAGGTTCAGCTTGCCACCTGGCTGGACGGGGACTATACCTACTCCATCGGCATTTACCGCGAAGACGACACTGGGCTGACCGCCGATGAAATGACCGGCCTGGTAAAAGCTGCCAAATGAGCGGCAAATTGTAACAATTTGGAACAACCTCAACCAAAATACAAAAGGGTGCGCAGCGAACGGTTTACTGCACACCCTTTATTTTTGCTTTTTACACTTTTTGTCGCTGCGGTTTTGCAAAGTGTGCGTTTAATACGCAGGGGAACCCGCCAGCATCTTACGAAACAGCGCTGTTATTGTTCAGCTTCATCACAATCAGGCCGTGATGTTCCCGCTATAAAAAACCTGCACAAAAGGAAATCCCCGCCTGAGGGAAAGGCGGGGATTTGAGAAAGGAGGAGAAGAACACATGAAAAAGATTTGTTAATATTTATCTTTCGCTTGCAACTAAATTGTAACCTTTTTGAAACCTTTTGTCAAGGCCAAATTGTAAAAGATTTGTAACTAATTTTGTGTTTTTTGTGTGAACGCTTCATCCTTCTCTTTGTTGCCCCGTCAATCCGCGTTATCCTGCAGGGGTTCCAGGGTAATTTCGGCTTCAAAGTTGCAGGTATCCCCCTGCCACCCGGCCATATACCAGTGGTTTTCGCCCACTGCGGCGCGGTACAGGCGGGTGCTTTCGCCCATGGGTACTTCCTTGTGATAATATAGGATCACATCCGTTACAGTGTGGGTCCGCCATACTTCCAGCGGCAGCGCATCACAGATCAGGTCCGCATACACGGTATTGTTCATATGGCCGTTCCGGTCGCACCGGCTGTACACAGCGCGATGGGTGCCAAGCTCTTCACAATCCTCCCGCTTGACTTTTGTCAGCTTGATGGGCAGTTCCCGGTCCAGCTTATCCACCCAGCCCGTTGTGGGGAAACCTTCCGGGTGCTTGCGCAGGATCATCCGCTTGTCGGTATCAATCAACACCCAGCGGCTGTCCACACACACCTCTTCCCTGCCCTGTGCATCGCAAAAGGTGGTAAAGCGGCGGTTGACGGCGCGGTGCAGGGCTTCCGGCTCGGTCTGCACGGTAATGGTTTCTTCCACGCGCGGGGTACGGGTAATGTGCAGAGCCAGCTTGGCCAGCACGTAAGACGTGTGGGTGCTGGCATACAATTCCGGGGTAATGCCGTAACGTTCCGCATCCTCGGTGCCAATTTGCTGGCAGTAGCGCAGCAGGGTGCCAAGGGTCGCCATTTTGCGGAAGTCAACATCATTTTCGTAGATCCTATATTCCTGGGTGTATTTCATCTCTCTGCCCTCTATTCATCTGCATTGTTTTTGCACACAAATCTTTTTTATAGTATAACACAAGCCCCGGTTCATCACAAAGGACAAATCGGGGCTTATGTTTCAAATTGATTTTAAGCGGTGCCGGGCTGCTTAATAATTGTCCCGCACCTTTTTGCGCATCTTGCGCCAGATGTTAAAGCCGGAAATTGCAATGGCCCCCAGCAGGAACACCACGATCAGCCAGCCGCTGCCGGATTCATCGTAGCTCTTCATCTCACTCCATTTAGCGTCCATTTCGGCGTTGATGTCATCCGGCAAGGTCACAAAGACTTCCGCTTTATTCATCACTTCGTCACTGGGGTAAGCGATCGGGCTGTACTTCAAATCATCGTCCAGCCGCTCCCACACTTCGGTGATGGGGGTGGAGTAGCCGATGAAGTCACAATTCTGGTAGCCGACATCCGGTTCACACATAAAGTTGATGAACATTTCGGCGGCTTCCTTATGTTTGCTGGAAGCCGGGATGCACATGCTGTCCACAAAGAAGTTGACGCCCTCCTCCGGCGAAACGAACGCCAGATCCGGGTTTTCATCGATCATGGTCAGGGCATCGCCCGCATAATACGGGGCCATGGCAGCTTCGCCGCCCTCCATTTTATCGAAGATCTCATCCATAACATAGGCCTGCACTACAGATTTCTGAGCCTGCAGTTCCTTCATTACGTCGTCTACTTCTTCCACGCTGGAAGGGTTCAGCGAAAAGCCCATCTTTTTAGCTGCAATAGCGTAAGCATCGCGGGAGTTATTGAACATCAGCACATTACCGGCGTACTCCACATCCCACAGGTCCGCCCAGGATGTGGGCGGTTCTTCCACCATGGTGGTGTTATAAATAATGCCGGTGGTGCCCCAGGTATACGGCACACTGTAAGTATTATCAGGGTCATAGCTCCAGCCGAGGTAATTCTCGCCGATGTTGGCCATATTGGGGATGTTATCGTAATCCAGCTCGGCCAGCATGTTTTCGGCAATCATTTTGCCCACCATGTAGTCAGACGGCACGATCACATCATAACTGGCGCCGCCGGATTTCATTTTGGCATACAGGCTCTCGTTGGAGTCAAAGGTGGTATAGTTGACCTTGATACCGGTCAGGTCCTCGAAGGCCGAAATCACGTTCACGCTGTCATCGGAACCATCCGAGATATACAGGCCCCAGTTATACACGTTCAGGGTCAGATGGTCGTTGGCAAAGCGGGTCCAATCGTAATCGGCAGAAACCGAGATATCCTCGTTGACCTCCAGCATCTCCCCTTCCGCTGCATAAGCAGGCAGGGTGCAGGCAAGGCTTAGGGCTGCGCCCAAGGCAGCGCTGACAACCGCGCGGGTAAACTGTTTCATCTCTGCTTACCCCCTTTACTGTTCGGCCGCAGCGCGGCGGATGGCCTTCTGGTTGCGCTTGTAGGCGCGGGAATCCATAGCGTTGGAGGTAAGGATGATTGCCAGAATGACCAGGAACATGATGGCAGACAGCGCGTTGATCTCCGGGCTGACCTTTTTGCGGGTCATGGAGTAGATGGCAATGGGCAGGGTCTGCATGGTGCCGCAGTTGAAGTAGGAGATCATGAAGTCATCAATGGAGTAAGTCAGGCAGATCAAAAATGCCGACATGATGGCCGGGCTGAGCTGCGGCAGAATGACCTTGAAGAACGCCTGGCGCGGGGTGCAGCCCAGGTCCAGGGCGGCATTGTACAGGCTGCCGTCCAGCTGGCGCAGCTTGGGGCCGACATTAAAAATAACATACGGCACATTGAACGTAATGTGCGCAACCAGCAGGGTGATCCAGCCGAACACGCCATTTTCGCCGCCAATGCCCATTTTTTGCACGATGACGAACAGCAGCATGAGGGAAACGCCGGTGATGATTTCCGGGTTGACAACCGGGACATAACTGATGTTATTGATAATCAGCTGTGCCTTGCGGCTCATGGAGTTGATGCCGATGGTGGCCAGGGTGCCCAGCACCGTGGCAATGATAGCCGAAACAAATGCCAATACCAGCGAAAGCCCCAAAGCGGAAAGGATCATCTCGTTATGGAACAGGCTGGCATACCATTTTAAGGAAAAACCGGTAAATACCGCACGGCTCTTATTTTCGTTAAAGCTGTAGGCGATGAGGACCGCGATGGGCAGGTACATAAACCCGAACACCAGCACCAGGTAGGTGCGCTGCAGCAAATGCTTATACTGTGTTTTCATTACATCACACCCTCCATTTCCTCTTCGTCAAAGCTGGAGGTAAAGCTCATGCAGAGCAGAACGATCACCATCAGCACAAGGCTCATGGCAGAACCGAGATTCAGGTTGTAAGAGTTGCCAAGGAACTGCAGCTCGATCAAGTCGCCAATCAGCAGGTTAGCGCCGCCGCCCAGCATACGGCTGATAATAAAGGTGGAAACCGCCGGAACAAACACCATGGTAATGCCGGTGGCAATGCCGGGCTTGCTCAGCGGGATCAGCACGCGGCCTAAAATCTGGAACACATTGGCTCCCAGGTCCTGCGCAGCTTCCACCACAGAATTGTCGATCTTGGTCATGGCGGTGTACAGCGGCAGGATCATATACGGCAGGTAGTTATACACCATGCCCAGCACCACAGCGCCGGAGGTATTGATCATATTAAAGGGGCCGATGCCGAACAGGCCCAACAGCTTGTTGATCAGGCCGTTTTTTTCCAGCAGGGTCATCCACGCATAGGTGCGCAGCAAAAAGTTCATCCACATGGGTAGCATGACCAGCATCAGCATAATATGCTGTTTATTGGCGCGCAGCCGGCTGAGGAAATACCCCACCGGGAACGCCAGCACCAGGCAGATGATCGTGGCCTCCGCTGCAAGCAGCAGGCTGCGGCCAAAAACCGAGGCGTACCGCCCAATGCTGGTCAGGTTGGCAAGGGTAACCTGGCCGTCACTGTTGGTCAGGGCATACCACACAACAATGCCCAGCGGCACCACAATAAACAGGACCATCCACACCAGGTACGGTGCGGCAGCCCAGCGCGAAGCTTTGGAACGCAGCATCCCATCACACCTCCTCGCGGGACATGATGTGAATTTCATCCGGGCCAATGTTCATGCCGATCAGCTCGCCCGGCTGGCTGGCTTGGGTGGAGTGGATCAGCCATTCTTTGCCTTCCACGTCAACGTGCATTTCAAAATGCACGCCCTTGAAGATCACCTCGCGCACAAGGCCGGTCAGCTTGCCGGCGGACGGCGGAACGATATCCACGTCCTCCGGGCGGATAACCACCTGCACCGGCTCGCGCGGCTTAAAGCCGCGGTCCACGCAGGCAAATTCCTGCCCGCCAAAGCTGACAAGGAAGTCTTTTTCCATAATGCCATCCACAATGTTGGAATCGCCGATGAACTTGGCAACAAAGGCATTGCGCGGCTCGTTATAAATATCCTGCGGGCTGCCGATCTGCTGGATGTTGCCCTTGTTCATGACAACAACGGTATCGGACATGGTCAGGGCTTCTTCCTGATCGTGGGTGACATAAATAAAGGTAATGTTCATTTCGCGCTGCAGGCGCTTGAGCTCCAGCTGCATTTCCTTGCGCAGCTTCAGGTCCAGTGCGCCCAAAGGCTCGTCCAGCAGCAGGATCTCCGGTTCGTTGACCAGGCTGCGGGCGATGGCCACGCGCTGCTGCTGGCCGCCGGACATCTGGCCGATGCTGCGGCGCTCGAAACCCTTCAGGCCCACGACTTCCAGCATATCCCGCACTTTGCGGCGGATGGTCTCTTCGTCCATCTTCTTGAGGCGGAGGCCGAAGGCCACATTCTCAAAGACGTTCAGGTGGGGGAACAGCGCGTATTTCTGGAACACGGTGTTCACCGGACGCTTGTAGGGCGGTACGCCTGTAATGTCCTCTCCTTTCAGCAGCACTTTGCCGGACGTCGGTTCCAGAAAGCCCGCGATGAGGCGGAGGGTGGTGGTTTTACCGCAGCCGGAGGATCCCAGCAGCGTCACAAACTCTTTGTCATGGATGTCGAGGTTCAACCCATCCAGGATGCGCTGACCATCAAATTCCACTACGATGTCTCGCAGCGAAACGATCACTGAGTTGTTCATTTCTTTCCTATATCCTCCTTGTAACTCAGATACGAAAAAAGACAGGGTATCTGCCCCATCCTCTCGTACCAGGGTGACTTTGAGTCTGATCCCGCAACCACCCCACACCGTCTGAACGGCCTTTTTCGTGTCATACCGCGTCGTTCTCCCTTGCAATCCGTTAGGATTGCTGCGGAAGCCCTCTTTG
>ERZ791740.1285-NODE-1285-length-14517-cov-2.354723_pt1 | contig 14517 bp, 7 predicted proteins | sample MGYA00510041_ERZ791740 | MGnify/ENA primary metagenome ERZ791740 (study PRJEB30046, sample SAMN00791959) | human gut metagenome | study: EMG produced TPA metagenomics assembly of the A metagenome-wide association study of gut microbiota in type 2...
ATTTCCGCCCGGACACCCGCGGCGCTCAGCACGATGCGCTCCCCGTCCTGTGAGACGGCCGCCCTGCCTGCGGCGGGTTTATGCGCGGGAGCCTTGTAGAAAGGCAGTCCGAACTGCTCTTGCGCAGCGATGTGCCCGGCCCCGGCGTAAGGGGTCGCCCGTTTTTCCCGGGCCTGTACGCGGAGCAGATATTCGGCGCCGGGTTCGGGCTCGAAGGGGCGGAACCCGACGGTGGCCGGGGCGCTCTTGCCCGCGGGCGTCGTCGGCACGTCGAAACTGCCGCGCTGCAATACGCCCTTGTCGGTCGATATTTCCCAAGTGAAGTCGTAGCGGTCGGTCGGGGAGAAGAAATTACGGTTGTGTACGACAACCCTTCCGGCAGCAAGGTCGTCCGCCGTGAACCCGATGGGCTGGAATACATATTTGCACTCCAGTGCCGCGGGCTTCAGCGTACGGTCGGGGTTGACGATGCCGTTGCAGCAGAAGGCCGCGTCGTGATGCTCCCCCGCCGGTTCGAAATCCCCGCCGTAGGCCCAATAGGTGCGTTGGCAGGTGTCTTTTTTGACCAGCCCCTGCTCTGCCCAGTCCCAGATATGGCCGCCCAGCAGTCCCTCATGGCTGCGGATGACCGTCCAGTAGTCGTTCAGCCCGCCGGTCGAATTTCCCATCGAGTGAGCGTATTCGCACATCAGCACGGGGCGGTCGATCCGCGGGTTGAGGGCCATGCGCTCCAGCTCCCCGACCGTGGGATACATGCGGCTCACGATATCCACGTAGGCGGGGTCGGTCGGATTGCCGCCGTCCTGCGGCTGTTGCGGGGTGCCCGGCTTCCCGTCTGCGGGGGCGGCACTAGTGAATACGGCCGCCGAAGTGCGCCTGAGGGGTACGTAAAGCGGGCTCGCAGGTTGTCCCTGCGCCCCTTCGTAGTGGATCAGGCGCGTGGGGTCGTAATCCTTGGCCCAGCCGGCTGCCGCCGCGTGCGCCGGGCCGCATCCTGATTCGTTACCCAGCGACCACATGACGATGGAGGGGTGGTTGCGGTCGCGGACGACCATCCGGCTCACGCGCTCCAGGAACGGGACGGCCCAGTCCGGGTCGTTCGAGAGCTTCCCGCCCGAACCGTGGCTCTCAATGTTGGCTTCGTCGATGACATACAGGCCGTAGCGGTCGCACAACTCGTAGAAATAGGGGTCGTTGGGGTAGTGGGACGTACGCACGGAGTTGAAATTCAGCAGTTTCATCAGCCGTACGTCCTGTTCCATCCCTTCGCGCGTGACGGTCTTTCCCGTATATTGGTCGTGGTCGTGGCGGTTTACGCCGTAGAGTTTCACGGGAACGCCGTTGACCAGCATCTCGCGTCCGCGGAGCCGGACGTCGCGGAACCCGACCTTGCAACTGCGCGATTCGGCGACCTGCTCGTCATCGTTGCGCAGGGTCAGCACGAGGGTGTAGAGCGCAGGGTTCTCGGCGCTCCATTTTTCGGGCGCCGCGATGCGCTGCTCCATCAGTGCGAAGTAGACGTTGTCGCGTTGCGGGTAAGCCTCCGACAGGATTTCTTCGACCGGTAGTCCCATTTCACGGCCTTTGGGCGTCCCGTCGGGGGCATAGAGTTGCGCCCGCAGATGCCATCCTGCCGCCGGGGTGCCCTCGCGCAGGTCGATCGTGGGGCGTATCTGCAACAGCGCGTCGCGGTCGAGCAGCGTCCGCACCCCGAAGTCGCCGATGGCCACATCGGGTTTTGCGGCAAGGTATACTTCGCGGTGTATGCCCGCCATGCGCCAGTGGTCGGCATCTTCGAGGTAACTGCCGTCCGTCCATTTGAAAACCTTCACGGCGAGCGTGTTCTCGCCCGGTCGCAGCAGGCCGGTGACGTCGAATTCCGAGGGCAGGCAGCTGTCCTCGGCATATCCTGCCAGGGTGCCGTTGACCCAGACGTAATAGCCCGAGTATACGCCCCCGAAGTGCAGCACCACCCGGTCGCCTTCCCAGCTTCGGGGTACGGTGAATTTTCGGACGTAGCATCCCGTCGGGTTGTCGCGTGTGATCGACGGCGGCCTGAACTCGAACGGATAGGGGATGTTGGTGTATATCGGATACCCGTAGCCCTGCATCTCCCAGCACGAGGGAACTTCTATCTCGTCCCAGTCTCCGAGGTCGGCGCCCGGTTGCCAGAACCCTTCGGGGCTTTGGGCGGCGTCTTCCGCAAAACGGAATTTCCAGACACCGTCGAGCGGCATCATCCGTGATCGGGCGCGGTCTCCCGCCAATGCATCCTGCGGGGTCTTGTAGGAGTAGGAGGTGGCCCGGGCGGGCAGGCGGTGCAGGGTGTTGACGTGCTGGTCGGCCGGGGCGTCCCACCCGTCGGCGGCTGTTGCGGCGCCGTATGCAAGCGTGCACAGGAGGATTGCCGTAAGTCGTTTCATAGTTCGGATAAGGTGAGTTTTCGATGGAACAAATATAGGAATACTCCACCCGCCGGATTTGCACGGATTTATCAAAAAATAACAGAAAACCGGCCTTTCGCCCCTCCTGCGCCGTTCCGACGAAAATGTGTTAGCATCTGCGGAACCGGTTATATTCCGTGCGCGGGGAATTTCCTACTTTTATCCTGTCGCTCAAACCTAAAGACTACGACCTATGAAACGACTCATCCTTTTGACCTGCCTCCTTGCCTTCGTGTCGGTAGCGGAGGCGTGGGCCAAGCGCCCCGGGCGCTCCTTCAGGCGCTCTTTCGTCCAGGTAAGCGCCCGGGATCCCCGTTATTTCTGCCTTTCGGACGGGCAGCCGTATATCCCCGTGGGATGCAACATCGCCGCGATGGGGTCGGTTGCCGACATGGAACATTACCTCGGGAAGATGCACCGCAACGGCGCCAATTTCGGCCGCGTATGGCTCAATACGAACCTCTTCGAGATCGAAACCCGTTACGGCGAGGTGGACACCGCCAAGCTCGTGCGCATCGACCGCCTGCTGGAGCTCGCCGACCGGTACGGCATCAAGATCAAGTTCTGCATCGAGAGTTTCCGCCATATCCGGCCGGGCGTGAACAAGTGGGACACCAAAGCCTCGTACCATACCTCGAACGGCGGCCCGTTTGCCGATGCCGACGATTATATCACTTCGCAGCGTGGTGAGGAGGAGTTCCTGCGCCGCGTGCGCATCTTCCGCGAGCGTTACGGCGACCATCCCGCCGTTTTCGGCTGGGAGCTGTGGAACGAAATGAACGCCGTGGAGACGCCCGAGGAGCACCTGCGCGCGTGGAATGTCCGTATGCTGCCGCGTGTGAAGGAGATCTTCCCGAAAAACCTGGTGATGCAGAGCCTCGGCTCGCTCGACCGGGAGTCGAGCTTCCCGATTTATGAATTCATCAACCGCCTGCCTCCGAACGAGGTAGCGCAGGTGCACCGCTATATCGACGAGGGTGCCGAACTGGCCGTGTGCGGCGCTCCGGTCGACAGCATGGCCTCCGATGCCATCGCCGTGCTGCGCGGATACGGCCTCCGCAAACCGATGCTGCTGGCCGAGTCGGGCGCCGTGAAACCCGTGCATACCGGCCCCCATCCTATATATAAGGTAGATACGATGGGTTCCGTGCTCCACGACGTGCTCTTCGCCCCCTTTTTCAGCGGGGCCGCCGGGCCGGGGCACCTCTGGCATTGGGATCACCATATCGACAAGCAGCATACCTGGTTCCAGATGGGGCGCTTCGCGCGTGCCGTCGAAGGTGTCGACCCCCTTCGCGAAGGGTTCGAACCCGTGCGCCGCGATACGGCGGGGCTGCGGGGCTATGTGCTGCGGGGCGAACACACGCTGCTTGCCTGGTGCCGCGATACGGTGAGCACGTGGCGGCACGAGCTCTCCGAACGCATTCCGGCACAGCGGCTGTCCGGCCTGCAGGTCGACTTCACACCGCTGCTCGGCGGGCGCAGGGTGAAGAAAGTGCGGATCTACGACCCCTGGCGGGACGAGTGGGTGCGCGCGTCCCGCCGTGCCGACGTATCGCTTCCGGACTTCACGCGCTCGGTGGTCGTCCGGATCGAATATTGAAGCGCAGGAGGGTGGATGATGAAAACGGACAAATAAATGATAAATCCGTTCTTTATATCCCTGTTCCGTCTTCCTAAATTTGTTGTAACGAAAATCCTGAAGCATAACCAAACCTATCAGCCTATGAAAGAAAAAGACGCTCCGACCTTTTCGATTTTGTGATCCGGCCCTCTCGGTGAACCTCAGTGCGGGCCTGTCCCGCGGCGGCGATTCTCCCCGCGGGACCCAATCAACCAACTACAACCTAAATACCTATGAAAATGAACCATTATTTGAATGTGCCGGGGCTTCTGCGCAGATTCGCGAAGATCGGGCTGGCTCTGCTGCTCGTCCTGTCGGTCGCTTTCGGCGCCGGTGCGCAGGACGTCTCCCCTGCCAGGGTCTCCGGGACGGTCGTCGACCAGCAGGGCATGCCGGTCGTCGGGGCCGGAGTGGTCGTCAGGGGAACCCAGACTGGCTCCGTGACCGACCTCGACGGGCGTTTCACGGTCATGGCGGCCAAGGATGCGACGTTGACAGTTTCATTTATCGGCTATACCACCCGGGAGGTGCCCGTAGGAACTCAGACCGATATCCGCATCGTGCTCGAGGAGAATGTCCAGAGCATCGACGATGTGGTGGTGGTCGGCTTCGGCACCCAGAAGAAGGAGACCGTCACCGGCGCCATCGGGCAGCTGTCGGGCAAGGAGCTGATGCGCTCCCCCGTGACCAATATTTCCAATGCCCTCGTTGGGCGTATCGCCGGTATGGCCGCCGTCCAGAAGACCGGCGAAGCCGGCTTCGAAGAGTCCACGATCCGCGTGCGCGGCGTGGGGACGTATGCCGGCGACCAGAACCCGCTGATCGTCATCGACGGCATCGTGCGCGACATGACGGCCTTCAACATGCTCGACCCGAACGATGTGAAGAACGTCAACGTGCTCAAGGATGCTTCTGCGACGGCCGTGTACGGCGTGCGCGGTGCCAACGGCGTCATCATCGTGACGACCAAACGCGGCCGCGAAGGCAACCTGAAAATTTCGTTCACGGCCAATGTCGGCTTCACCTCCCCGACGACCCTGCCCAGCCTGGTCAACTCCTACGATTATGCCGTGCTGCGCAACGAGGCGTTCGCCAACGACGGCAAGCCCGACGACATCAAGGTATTTTCGCAGGACGAACTGTGGAAATTCCGGCATAACCGCGACTATACGCCCTCCGAGGTCGAGGCGATGGGACACCTTTCGCCCGAACAGAAACAGGCGTTGCTCGACAGTCCCGCCATCTATTACGGCAGTACGGACTACATGAAGCGGATTTTCGACGCCGGGGTGTCGCCCCAGCAGCAGTACAGCGTCAATATCTCCGGTGGTACCGAAAAGGTGGCCTTCTTCACCTCGGTGGGGTATTCCAACCAGAAGAGCCTCACCAACGACTTCGGGTTCAGCGATGCGGCCTCCAACTCGGGCAGCCACAAGTATAACTTCCGCACCAACTTCGATTTCAACATCATCCCGCTCACCGAGATCAATGTTTCGCTCTCGGGGCAGGTGCGCGAGACGAAGATCATCACCGACCGCAACAGCAGCGTGGACATGTGGGGCCGTTACCGCGACCTGATGCTCAACATCTACGAAGCCCCGCCCTTCTCGGCGCCGGGCGTCTCCGACGGCCGCATCATCACCGATTATGCCGGCGGTACGATCATGGACAGCAACAAGGGCGCATGGGGCAAATCCCCGATCGCCTACATGCTCGAAAAGGCACAGGCGCGTATTAACCAGAGCAGCCTGAATACCTCGATCCGCATCCGCCACCGGATGGATTACCTCGTCGAAGGGCTTTCCGTACGCGGAGCGTTGTCGTATGACCATTATTTTACCAAGACGCTGCGCGTTGCGCCCAACCTGCCCGTCTATTCGATCACGCGCAACCCCGCCGATCCGGCCGAGCTGCTCTATTACGGCGGCGAACACAATGCCAAATCCTACGAGGAGACCGGCTGGGGCAAAAACCGCAAGGTCTATGTCGAGGCCGGCATCGACTTCAGCCGCGATTTCGGCAAGCACGCCGTCACGGCCATGGCGCTCGTCACCGGCGAACGCTACACCTCGCCCGGGCTGAAGTACAACGTCCCCCGCGGCTATTACGGTGTGGTGGGGCGTGTCACCTACGGTTACGACCAGCGTTACCTGGCCGAATTCAACATGGGTTACAACGGTTCCGAGAACTTCGCGCCCGGCAAGCGGTTCGGGTTTTTCCCGGCCGTTTCGGTAGGCTGGGTCGTGTCGAACGAACCCTACTTCCCGAAGAACGACATCCTCACGTGGCTCAAGTTCCGCGCCTCGTACGGGCAGACCGGCAACAGCGAGATCGGCGGCGACCGCTTCCTTTTCCTGCCCGGCACCTGGGGCAGCCACAGCTACGGCCCCTGGAACGGCACCCCGCTCGACGGGTATTTCTTCGGCTCGGCGAACGGTTCGGTCAATAACCCGGCCTTCCCCGGCAAATACGAACAGTCGACAGGCAACCCCGACGTCACGTGGGAGAAGAAGGAGTCGTACAACATCGCCGCCGAGGTGCGCATGTTCCGCGACCGGCTTTCGGTCACGGTCGACCTGTTCGAGGAGAAGCGCAACAACATCCTCACCAAACTGGGGGTCACGCCGGGCATCATCGGCCTGAGCGGCAGCGCCCTGCCGCCCGTGAACGTGGGGCGCATGAGCAACCGGGGTTACGAGATCCAGGTCTCGTGGCGCGACAACGTCGGAACGGATTTCTGGTATGAAGTGGGCGGACAGGTCTCCTATGCCGTCAACAAGATCGACTACAAGGCCGAACCCTCCTACATGTACGCCTGGATGAACGAAACGGGGTTCGCCTACGGACAGTACAAGGCCTATTACAACGAAGGCTTCTACAATACGCCCGAAGAGGTGGCCAACCACCCCTACAACGCCATCGACGGCAACCGTGTCCAGGGCGGCGACCTGCGTATCGTCGACGTCAACGGCGACGGCATCATCGACGACAAGGACATCACCCCGACGGGCTTCTCGAACGTCCCGCGCTTCGCGTTCAGCAGCAACCTGAGCTTCGGCTACAAGGGGTTCGAAATATCCGCGCTCCTTACCGGTTCGGCGCAGGGGACGTTCAACATGAACGGCTACCTCATCACGCCCTTCGCCCAGGGAAACGGTACGCCGCTGAGCTATATGAACGGCCGCTGGACGCCCGAACGCCATGCCGCCGGCAAGCAGATCACCTTCCCGCGCATGTCCGTGAACATGGCCAACAGCCAGAACAACCAGAACAACTCCTTCTGGTTCCGTTCGACCGACCATATCAAGCTCAAGAACGTCGAGGTGGCCTATACGTTCCGGAACGCCCGCTGGATGCGCAAGGCGCATATCGGCTCGATCCGCGTATTCGTCAATGCCAACAACCTCTGTACCTGGGGCGGCAAAGACCTGGTCGACGGCATCGACCCCGAGCTGGTGCAGGACGGCAGTACGTCCGAAGGCATCATCTATCCGCTCACGCGCGTGTATAACTTCGGTTTCAACATCCAATTTTAAGTCGCAGCCTTATGAAAAAGACCATTTATACGCTTCTCGGCCTGTTGCTGGCGGCCGGCCTTACGTCCTGCCAGGACTGGTTCATCGAGAAGCCCGAAGTGACGGGCATGGATCAGGACGAGGTCTTCAGCACGGCCAAGAACGCCGAGGGGGCGATCGCCGAGGCCTACGCCACGATCCTCTCTTCGGGATTGCCCGTACTGGTGTGGAACAACTCCCCGATCATGCCCTACGAGACGACCGAAGCCATCATGGGCGGCGAAGACCTTTGCCGCCTGACATGGGGATACATGGATAAGCAGGTCGTGGCGGGCATGCTGGCCAACAACGAGAATAACGGCGCCGGTTATACCGACGACTATTTCCCCAACAACTACGCCTACATCCGCAAGGCGTGGCTCGTGTACGAGAACATCGACAAGGTCGCCGACATGTCCGACCGCGACAAAGCCATCGTCAAGGCCGAAATGCAGGTGCTGGTGGCTTTCCGCTACGTGGAGATGCTCAAACGCTACGGCGGTGTGCCGCTGGTCGAATCGACGCTCACCACGGTCGACGTGCGCCCCCGCTCCACCGTGCAGCAAACCCTTGACTTCATCGTCGGGCTGTGCGACGCGGCCGCCGCGACACTCGAAGGTGTGCGCTGGCCGGCCGACTGGCTGGGGCGCGTGAACAAGGGTGTGGCGCTGGCCGTCAAGGCCGAGGCGCTGATGTATGCCGCCCGTCCCCTCTTCAATGCCGACGCCCCTTACATGCAGATGGCCGACCCCGCGAACAATGAGATGATCTGGCTCGGGGGCTACGATGCCAAGCGCTGGGAAACGGCGCGCCTGGCCAATCAGGAGGTGATCGACTGGGGCAAGGCCAACGGCTTCGAGCTGATCGACACGGGCGACCCCATCAAGGATTACGGCACGGCCGTCGGCACGCCGTCGAACCGCGAGGTGCTGCTGGCCTACAAGCAGCAGCGCGAGGCTGACGACAACGGTATCTACAAGAACTACACCTTCATGCCGACCCACACCGGCCACGACCTGGGGCAGTACCGCGGCACCGGCTACGGTCAGCTCTGCCAGTACCGCAAGGCCGATGGTACGGATCAGACGTGGGCGGGCGTGGACGACTGGCGCCCGGCCGGCGAATACCGCGACAAGGCCGAAGAGTTGGAACCCCGTGCGCAGGCGTCGCTCTATTTCTACGGCGTCAACCCCAAGAACAATACCGGCAACAGCCGTTGGGATCTGTACCAGAACTGGCAGCTCGAATACAAGTGGCAGGACGGCTGTGCCAAGAACATCAAATTTTGGTACGAAGCCGGTTCGCGCGAATGGTTCGAATTCCCGATCTACCGCATGGCGGAGTTTTACCTCAATATCGCCGAGGCCTACAACGAGGAGGGCAACCCGACCATGGCGCTGCGCTACCTGAACGACATCCGCAGGCGCGGAGGCATCCCCGACGAAACGCAGACCGACCGGGTGGGGCTGCGGCGGAGCATCCACCGCGAATGGGCCGTGGAATTCTACGTGGAGAACCAGTGGTATCCCCACGCCCGCCACTGGAAGCAGGGGGCGTCGATGGTCGGCGGGGCCAAGTACAAGTTCGAGTTCTCGCAGGCCGCCGGCGTGTCGTGGAACCCCCGCAAACCCGAGGAGTTCGCCAATTACACGCGCAAGCCCTCCTATGTCCCCGAATACACGTGGCACGAGCGCATGTCCCTTTCGCCCTTTACGCTCAGCGAGGTGAATAAGGGCTATCTGGTGCAGAACCCCGGATATTGATCCGCCCATACACAATCGTTTACCGAAAAAATCAGAATTACATGAATCCCAACCATATGAAAAGTGTGTTTCTCGGAGGCGCGGCACTCGCGGTTCTGGCCGTCGGTGGTGCCGGCCCGGTTTCCGCCCGGGATACCGCGGCTGCGGAACAGCCCGACAGTGCGGCCCTGGAATATGTGATCCCCGGGACATCGGCCCGCACGAAGGCAATGCTGGTCACTTCGTCCGTCTCTTCCGTGACGGGAGACGAGGTATCCATCCCCTCGGCCAATATCAACAACATGCTTTACGGACGTATCCCGGGGCTCGTCGTGTCGCAGACCAACGGGGAACCCGGCTACGATGCCGCTACGCTCAGTATCCGCGGCGTGGCGACCTACAACAACTCGTCGCTGCCGGTCTATGTCGACGGCTTCCAGACCAATATGGCTTATTTCCAGTTTCTCTCGCCTGCCGAGATCGACCGGATCGAGGTGCTGAAGGATGCCGCGGCGCTGGCTCCCTTCGGCATGAGGGGCGCCAACGGCGTGATTTGGGTCACGACCAAGCGCGGTCGTATCGGCCGCCCGCGCGTCACGGTCAATGTCCGGGGCGGCGTGCAGCAGCCCATGAACCTCCAGAAACCGTTGCGTACGGGCGACTATACCCGGCTTTACAACGAGGCGCTGAGCAACGACAACGGCAACGTTTGGACACCCTATTACACGGCCGACCAGGTCGCCCGACTGCCCGACGTGGACTGGTACCGCGAGGTCACCAAGAAGGCCACGCCCTATACCGATGCCGACGTGTCGGTCTCGGGCGGCGACAAGACCGTACGCTATTTCGTGCTGTTCGGCTACATGGGGCAGCGGGGAATCTACGACACCCCGACCAACGATACGCTGGCCAACGCAGGCATCGACCGCTACAATATCCGCACGAACCTCGATATGAACCTCTTCGGTTTCCTGGAGGCCAAGGTCGATGTCGGGGGCCGGATCGAAGACCGCCGTTACCCCAACCGCGCCGCGGGCGACCTGTGGAACGACCTTGCCAAATACCCCGGCTCGGTTTATCCCGTGCGCAACCCCGACGGGACGTGGACGGGTACCCCGATCTACAATTTCAACCCCCTGGCCTCGATCAAGGCGCTGGGGCGCAACTCCACGCACGACCGTACCCTGCAGGCCAATTTCCAGCTCAAGGAGCGGCTCGACTTCCTCGTGGAGGGGCTCTACCTTTCGGAGGCGATGTCGCTGAGCAGCTGGACGCGCGACGGCGCGAGCAACACGCGCAACTATTCGCGCTGGCTCGACGGGGTGCAGCAGACCACCGATAACGACACCCCCTATACCCGTGGCGAGGACAGCGGCCAGAACCAGTGGACGTGGCAGCACTACAATGCCACGGTCGGCTACGACGGCACGTTCGGGCGGCATGTGGTCTCCGCCTCGGCCGGGATACTCTACAATATCTACAAGACCGACTTTTCGCAGAACGGCGCTGCCGGCAAGATGGTCGAATACCGTCACATGACCGTCAACGGGGCGGTCAACTATGCCTATGACGACCGCTATGTGGCGACCTTCTCCTTCGCCGCCGACGGTTCGGACAATTACAGGCCCGGCAACCGCTGGGGGTTCTATCCCTCGCTCGGCCTTGGCTGGATCGTTTCCCGCGAGCGTTTCCTGCGGGACAGCCGCACGGTCGATCTGCTCAAGCTCAGGGCTTCGGTCGGTAAGAACGGCTGGGATCCGATGGGCGAGATGCGTTACCTCTGGGAGGGCTACTATACCGGCCGCGGCGGCCTCAATACGGGAAACTCCGAGCACACGTGGCACGGGGGAACGGCGCTGTCCTACCTCCCGAACCCCGGTATTTTTGCCGAAAAGAGCCTGAAGTACGACGCCGGCATCGACCTGCGCCTGTGGAACAGGTTGTCCCTGAACGTCGACCTGTTCCTCGAAAAAAGATCGGGCATCGTGACCCAGGACTGGATGATCCCCGGTGCCTCGGGCGTGGACAATCCGCCTTACCGCAACATCGGCAGGATGACCAACAAGGGCTTCGAAGTCCAGCTTTCCTGGGCCGACCGCATAGGCGATTTCAATTACGCGCTCACGGGCATGGCCTCGTATAACAGCAACAAGGTCGACTATATGGCCGAGGTCGTGACCGTGCCGACCGCGGCACGCACGGGACGGCGGCTCGACGCCCTGTTCGGATATGTGGCCGACGGGTTCTACGACTGGGACGATTTCGACGTCGGCGGCGAACTCAGGGAGGGGCTTCCCAAGCCTACGTTCGGTGCCGTGCAGCCCGGCGACATCAAGTATAAGAACCTGAACGGCGATACGGTCATCGACGAGAACGACCAGACGGCCATCGGCGACTCGTACCTGCCCAAGTTGCAGTACTCGTTCTCGCTGGCGGCATCCTACAAGGGGTTCGACCTCTTCGCCCTCTTCCAGGGGGCGGCCGGCCGTGACGTGAACCTGCTCGATGCGCCCTTGCAGAACATTGCCTTCCGCGACAACGGCAACGTCTACGGGATTGCCGAAGGCCGCTGGGCCTACTATCCCGAACAGGGCATCGACACGCGGGCTACGGCCACCTATCCGCGCCTTTCGTTGCAGGACAACAGCAACAACTACCGCAATTCGACACTCTGGAAGCGCAGCGGCGACTTCCTCAAGCTGCGCAACGTGGAACTGGGATACACTTTCGCGCAGCCGTCGCTGAGCAAGGCCGGCATCTCGAAGATCCGCATCTACCTGAGCGGTGTCAACCTGCTGACCGTCAGCAAGCTGATGCGCGACTACGACATCGACCCCGAAATCCTTTCCGGCCACCCGGCGCTGAAATCCTACAACCTCGGACTGACCGTAACCTTCTAAACACGACTGCCATGATACGAAAAAATATGAGAATCCTTTTCGCGGGCGCCCTCCTTTGTTCGCTGTCCCTGGCGGGGTGCGATGCGCTCGACACCAAGGAAGACCTGAACCTGACGGACGAGATGATGGCCACGCGCCGTTACCAGATGTTCGACTGGGGCTACCGCGTTTACGAACACATCCCCTACGGGTTCACGGCGATCGACGGCAACCTCTTCGCAGCCGTTTCCGACGAGGCGCAATACGTGACCACGTTCAGTTCCACGCAGCGGTTCAACGAAGGCAGCTGGAGCGCCTATTACAACCCCGACGATTGCTATACGAGCTATTACAACGGCATCTATGCGGCGCACGACTACCTCGATAAGTCGGTGGATTACAGGTATATCCTCGGTATGCACCGCGACACGCTCACCTCGAACGGCCTGGACAGCTACCGCCGCGACATCGTCGACGTGCAGCGGCTGCGCGCCGAGGCGCATGTGCTGAAAGCTATTATTATTTCGAGCTTGCCAAGCGTTACGGCGGGGTGCCCCTCATCGACCGCGTATATGCCGACCAGAAGGAGGCCAATCTTCCGCGCGGCACGTTCGACGAGGTGGTCGGCCTCATCCTGCGCGAGATCGAGGGGGTGCGCAACGAACTGGTCGTCGACTGGCGGGCCGAGAACCTCGAGGAGAAGTCGGGCCGGATCACCCGCGGCGCGGCGCTGGCCCTCAAGTCGAGGGTGTTGCTCTATGCCGCCAGCCCGCAGTTCAATCCCTCGGGCGAAAAGTCCAAGTGGGCTGCCGCTGCCGCTGCGGCCTTCGAAGTGATCAACATGGGCATTTATTCCCTGCATCCCGATTACGGCGGGCTGTTCGTCGCCGAAACCTCCACGACCAGCCCCGAGACCATCTGGGCGGTGCGTATAGGGGCGACCAACGAGTTCGAACGCAAGAATTACCCCATCGGCACGCAGGGCGGCGGTACGGGTATCTGCCCTTCGCAGAACCTCGTGGAAGCCTATGAATCCACGGGGGAGGATACGGACGATGCCTATGCCGGCCTCGACCCGCGCTTCTACGCCACCGTCCTGCGCAACGGCGATACGTGGAACGGGCGCACGCTCGAAATCTATGCGGGCGGCGCCGACGACCCCGCCCGGCAGAACGCTTCGCCCACGGGGTATTACCTGCGCAAGTTCCTGAACGAGAACCTGAACCTCACCAATGACGACAAACGGCTTCGCAGCTGGATCGTTTTCCGCTATGCCGAAATATTGCTTAATTTTGCCGAGGCGATGAACGAAGCCTACGGCCCCGACGACGCCCACGGCTACGGGATGAGTGCGCGCGACGCCGTGGATGCCGTGCGTGCCCGTTCCGGGGTGGGGATGCCCCCGGTCGATGTCGACCCGGGCGATGCGGCCGCCATGCGCACGGCCATCAAACACGAACGCCGCATCGAGTTGGCCTTCGAAGACCATCGCTACTGGGATCTCCGGCGCTGGGACGATGCCGGGACGGTGCTCAACCGGCCCCTGCGCGGCGTGAAGGTGACCCGCAGCGGCGACGGCTTTGCCTACACGCCGTTCGAAGTGGCCAAACGCACCTTCGAGGCCCCGAAAATGAACCTTTATCCGATCCCGCAGGCCGAAATCGTAAAATCGGGCGGGGTACTCGACCAGAATCCGGGTTGGTAGACCGAAAAATATCGAACTATGAGAACGATCGTTACATTCTTTTCTGTGCTGCTCCTCGCATGCGGGGCAGCCTCATGCCAGAAGGCCGACAGCGAGAGGCCTTGGGGCAGTGCGGTGATCTATATGCCGCAGGCCGGTTACACTCCTTATGCCGTGCCCAACGGCGGGACGGCGCAGCAGTCCAACAAGAATTACCGCATCGACACGCAGGCGGGGAAGGTACACATTTTCCTGGGCATCTACCGCGCCGGGCTGGCCGAGTTGCAGGCCTACACGGTCAGCGTCTCCGTGGGCAGCACTCCCTTGGACGGGACTGTGTTGCTGCCGGGCCGGGCATACACGCTGCCTTCCTCGGTGAGCTGCCCCGACGGGAAACGCGATGCGACTTTTTTCCTCACGGTCGACATCGCCTATCTGAAGGCGAATGCCGACAAGGATTTTTCCCTGCCGGTCACCATATCCGACCCGACGCGTTATGCGCTCAACGACAAGCTCACAACGACGCAGGTGCGTATCGACACGTCGGAGCTGCTCTCGAAGGAGGGGCTGTAACCCGGCTTTGCCGCCAC
>ERZ791740.1297-NODE-1297-length-14429-cov-6.733895_pt1 | contig 14429 bp, 18 predicted proteins | sample MGYA00510041_ERZ791740 | MGnify/ENA primary metagenome ERZ791740 (study PRJEB30046, sample SAMN00791959) | human gut metagenome | study: EMG produced TPA metagenomics assembly of the A metagenome-wide association study of gut microbiota in type 2...
CAGGCAACCGTAAGCACTGTTAAGAAATCAAAGATTTTAAAAAACATTTCTTAAAATTCTCATACAAGCCTAAAAGTGATAAGACATACAAAAAGGATGGAATTCGATTTTGAACAAGTCCGTAAAAAATGGACAATAGAAAAAACGGAGTTAAGGATATATCCGCTAACGAAAACATTAGCGAAGGCTCAAAAGGCATAATTCTTGAATACGTACTTGAAGGTATGGCTGAATATTATTCAGCAGACTTATCAGAGAAAGTCATTTTTCCGATGATCGTACTTAAATGCTTTGATGATATTCTTTCCCCTACCCTACCAAAGAAGCCGTTGTTAAAAAGGCTGAAGCACTTCAAGCACAAGGTATGATTTCAGTTATTGACAAAGTAATGGCATTATTATACTATGACAGTGTGAGTTAACAGTAAACCAAAGAACAATATGTCGATCATGAAAGAATGCTCCTTTGTGTTTCCCGTGCTTATGATTATTACAAGCAAAATAGCTATTGACTAAAACATTTACACAAAATCAGTGTTAAAAATATAGCCGATGCAACAAAAACAAAATACCACTGAATTTGGAGAAAAATTATGATTTTTAAGAAACCTGTTTTATCAGATGGAATTACAGAAAGCACTTTTGAATGCAAAAGAGATGGATTGACGATTCGTGGAACAATCTACCGTCCAAAAGGAGATCATCTTCCGATTGCAATTGTATGTCACGGATTTATGGCATGGCAAGACAGTGTGAAACATTATGCGGCTTTTTTGGCTGAAATGGGATATGTTGCATTTACATTTGATTTTTGTGGCGGTTCTGCTATGTGTGGAAAAAGTGACGGAAAAACCACAGAGATGTCTGTTCTGACAGAAACCAAAGATCTGAAAGCGGTCATTGAATATGTTAGAAATCTTTCCTATACAGATTCTGAAAAAATTTTATTGATGGGATGCAGTCAGGGCGGTTTTGTGTCTGCTTTGGTGGCAGCAAAGAACAACTTTCCGATAGAAAAACTTGTCCTGTTTTATCCGGCATTGTGTATCCCGGATGACGCCAGAGCCGGAAAAATGATGATGGCAAAATTTGATCCGCAAAATGTTCCCGATACTTTCCGCTGCGGACTGATGAAATTGGGGTGTTGCTATGCAATGGATGTCATGCAAATGGATGCCTTTGCAGAAATTAAGAACTACGCCGGCAGGGTGTGCATCGTGCATGGTACAAAGGATAAAATCGTAGATGTTTCTTATGCCAAACGTGCGGCAGAAGCATATAAAAGTACGATGCCGATCGGAATGCAAGATTCCAAACGGGTGCAACTTCATTTTATAGATGGCGGAGGGCATATGTTTTCGAAAAAGCATGATGTCATTGCAATGAAATTATTAAAAGAATTCGCCGCAAAACACGAATGATTTTCATCTGATACCATATGGACAAATCTCCACCTTTAAAGACTTGACAGTTGATATAATCTGCCATCACCTCGGAACATTCGTGTTCCGAGGCTTTTTTATGCCCGAATACTGCTTTTTACGGCGGTATTCGAGCAAAGTGTCTGCGTTCTTTGCAAAATTTCTTTTATATTTTTCAAGGTGTACTCGGTCGGAACTCCTATGCCGATGTCATTCGTTCCGAATAAAATCACAAGATTTTTCGGGTTTATGTTCAAGGCGTTACATTCGAGCCTTTCCAACAATCTGTCGCTGTCAACGGCAAACAATCCCGCACCGATTGCGCCGCAAAATTCAGGCTTATCGGATATGAAAATCTTTGTGTTCAACCGCTTTTGCAACACTTTTTTCAAAAACGTGTTTTCGGGCAGATGAAATAGTCCCCCTTGGCTTGCAACTAAACCTAAAAATCGCATAATTTTTAAGGCTTTTGCCCTGTTTTGGGCAGAAGCCTTTTTGCATATTTAATAAGATTTTCTTCTTCGTGTAATATTAAATGTGTCGGCTGTAAAATTAACAAAAATTTAATTGGATTTTCATTGACACATATAACACCTTACAATATAATAAAAGCAAATATATAGCTTATAAAGGAGGTTCCTTAATGACGAAAAAAATAACCGCAATATTCTTGGCATTGTGCATGGCAATCTCCGCTTTGCCGATGACCATTCAGGCGGCATCAAAGCCCGATATTAAAGTTGGCGACTATGTTAAAATGGGCGCGTATAACAATGCCTCAATTCTTTGGCGATGTGTAAGCATTGACAATAACGGACCGCTTATGCTTGCAGACAAAATTGTTGACACCCTTGCATATGATGCCAAAACAAATGACAACAGCAATTCAAAATCACACAGCAGAAGCTATAAGCGTGATGATTACGGTTCTAACTATTGGAAAGACAGCAATATGCGTTCTTGGTTAAATTCGACCGCAGCTGAAGGCAAAGTCGATTGGCTTTGCGGCAACCCTCCGAAAGACGGATATGTAAGCGGTGTGGGAGCGTACAACGAAAAAGCGGGTTTTCTCAACGCTTTTTCAAAATCTGAAATTGCGGCAATGAAAACCGTTACCCAGCGTTCTCTCGTTTCTCATCCCGAATACAACAAGGGCATAGTTGATGGAGACGCAAATTCGGATTTGTTATACTACACCGATATTTCGGAAGCGGTGGCAAACTACGACAGTTCATATTTTGAAACTACAACCGAAAAGGTTTTTCTTCTTGATGTAAAGCAGGCTAATGCCGTGTGGAAAAATCTCAAAGGTTATTATGTTGCGTATAATAATGACGGTATGGCTTGGCCTTATTGGCTTCGCACTCCTGTTACCGATTGCAATCACGATATGCGTTATATCAGTTCATCGGGTCAGGTCGGTCGTTATGCTCCGTGGTATTCCGATTTGGGCGTAAGACCTGCATTTTATCTCGATTCCGAATATTTTGTTACAACTTCCGGCAGCGGCTCACAAAGCAGTCCTTATATCGGCTCTGCTCCAAATAAGCAAGAGGATGATTATACAATTTCGGAACCTGCCGAGGACGCAAATCCCGATTGGAATGTCAGCACCGAGCAAAGCATTCAGCTCACCCTCGGCCCGTGGTATTCAAATGACGGAAAATATTCTAATCCTACCATCCCTGTTTATACCATCCAAAAAACACGCAGCGACACGGAAAATATGGTTGTTGTCGTTTGCGGCGAGGGATACACAAAAAGTCAGCAGGGCAAATTCATCAATGATGTCAAACGACTTTGGCAGGACGCTATGAAATATGAACCGTATCGCAGTTATGCCGACAGATTCAATGTTTACGCTCTTTGCACAGCTTCCGAATCGACTTTTGACAATGGTGGAAGCACCTTCTTTGATGTTATAGTCGACAAATATAATTCGCCTGTTATTTCTAATAATCTCCACGGAAGTCAGTGGAAAAATCATATTTTTGAGAGATGTATCGGTCCTGAATTTATCGAGAAAATTCACGATGCTCATATCAAAAAAAAGTGTGATCCAAACACAATTCCGTCCGGTTCGGAATATGAGCCTTATTATTATGTTCACGATTATATTGCTCAGTTCGCTATGGTTGTAAACACAAAATCAGATTTCGGCGGTGCTTATAATAACCGTGAATACGGCTTCCATTATTTCATTTCGCCATCAGACAGTTATCGTGCGTCAAAAACTTTTGCACACGAGTTTGGACACGGTTTGCTCGGTCTCGGTGATGAATACAGTAACGGATATTTGCTTGACGATAAGGAACTTAAATCACTCAATCTTTCCTCGGTTGAAGACCCGGAAAAGATAAAATGGCGACAGCTTTTAGGTTTTAGAAACACATATACCTGCCGCAATGCTTACGGCTCAAAAATGCTTGTTTCAAGTTATGAGTGCATAATGAGAGACACAAACTATCAATTCTGTGAGGTTTGCCGTTTGCAGGGCTTCAAGCGAATGTCTCAGCTTGTTAAGGATGTAGACCTTTATGTTGCAACTCCCGAGGTTAAGGAATATACGGGCGCTTATTCAAAGCCGTCTGATTTTACCGACCTTGAAACAAGTTCATATTATAATTACACATATAATCGCAATGACCGACTTTTGAGCGGCAACAGCAAAAGCAGATTTAATACTAATATGAACGGTAAAAAAATCGAGCTTAGAACTGTTATTCAAAACATTTCAGATAAAAATGCACGACAATTAAAATTCAAAATGTGGATTAAGCACTCCGACGGAAGCGTTGCGACCGATTCATCGGGGAATCCGCTTCAAACAGTACAAACCTTTGACATTCCTGTTTGGAATGATAAGGCAAATTTCTGGCCGCTCGGTGCTTTGGATCACATCAAAAGCGACTTTAATTCAGGCTTAAAGAGTTGCTCGCTTATTTATCAAATTCCGTCTGATGCACAGCTTAAGAGCGGCGATACCGTGGCATTTCAGGTGCTCGATGAAAACGGAAATGTGCTTGCAGACGACAATACGGAAACACAGCGCTACACAACCGTTTCAATTCAGTATAAATTTGAGGACGGCTCTGAAATTCCAAACACTGCCGGCGGAACATTTACCGTGCCATACGGCACAAAGCTTGATTTAACACCGGCAAAAACACTTTATGATTATGAATTTATAAAGGTTGACGGCTTGAATAAGCCTATTGTTTCGGACGGAACGGTTGTTACATATTATTACAAAAATAAAAACGAAGAACACACTCACAATCTGACTTTGGTTGCTGCGAAAGCTGCCACCTGCACTACTGCGGGCAATTCCGCATACTACACCTGCGATGGCTGTGACAAGTGGTTCGCAGATGCAACAGGATCGGTAGAAATTACCGATAAAACCAGTGTGAAGATTCCGGCTCCCGGACATACCGCAGGCACAGAATGGAAGTCTGATGATACTAACCACTGGCATGAATGTTCTCGTTGCCACGACAAAAAGGACGAAGCGGCTCACGATTACGGTTCTGACAATGTTTGCGACACCTGCGGATATTACAAAACTGTACCGCACACTCACAATCTGACTTTGGTTGCTGCGAAAGCTGCCACCTGCACAGAGGGCGGTAAGGAAGCATACTACAAGTGCGAAGGTTGTGGCAAGTTCTATGAAGATGTACTCGGTACAAAGGAAATAACCGACCTTGCATCTTGGGGCAATATTGCTAAGATTGCCCACACCACAAAGCAAACCGTAACAAAGGCAACCCCAACAGCAAACGGCAAGATAGTAAATTACTGTTCGGTATGTAAGAAAACTCTTTCAACGACAGTAATTCCAAAGGCATCAAGCATAAAGCTTAAAGCAACATCATTAACATATAACGGAAAGGTTAGAACACCTAAGGTTATTGTTAAGGACAGAACAGGAAAGACACTTGTTAAGAATACTGACTATACTGTGTCTTATGCAAAAGGCAGAAAGTATGTTGGCAAGTACGCAGTAAAGATTACCTTTAAGGGTAAATACAGCGGAACAAAGACGCTTTATTTCACAATCAAGCCAAAGGCAACAAGTATTTCCTCACTTAAAGCAGGTTCAAAGAAGTTTACAGTAAAGTGGAAGAAGCAGGCTACACAGACAACAGGCTATCAGGTACAGTACAGTGCCTCAAGTAAATTCAGCAAGGCTAAGACCGTAACAGTAGGCAAGAATACAACAGTATCAAAGAAAATTTCAAAGCTTTCGGGCAAGAAAAAGTATTATGTAAGAGTTCGCACCTATAAGACAGTTAAGATTAACGGCAAATCCATAAGGATTTATTCAGGCTGGTCAAAAGCTAAGACTGTTACAACAAAGAAATAAAAACTATACCGTAACCTTTGATTCTGCCGGTGGCTCTGCAGTAACGACTCAGACTATCGAAGAAGGTCAGAAGGCAACCAAACCTGCCGCTCCTACCAAGTCTGACGATACCACCAAGCCTTCGGATGATGTTCAGAATCCGCAGACCGGCGACAACAGTATGAGTGGCTGTGGATCGCTCTGCTGTTCGTCAGCGGCTTCGGAGTTGTGACAACTACTGTTTATACTAAAAAAGAAAATCTGTGAAATAACAGATAGCTAACCATTTAAGGATGGCGGTAGCGGAGCTTCCGCTGCCGCCTTTTCCTTACGAAAAGGATTTCTTCGGAAGTCCCTTTCCGAAAGGCGGCAAAAAAAGCGCTTTGCCGATTTTCGGAAAGAAATCGAACAAGGAGAAATCAAATGGACGAACAAGAAAAAGAAATTGAAGAAATACTCAGAACATTTGACAAAGCACCTTCGCCTTCGTCAGAGAATAGTGTTCAAAATCAAGCATAGCAAAACAATAAGCAGCCTCGGCAAATTTCCCAAAAACCAACTGACACCGAACGGATTGCCCGCACATCAAATCAAACAGAATACAAAAGACAAGCTCAGTCAAGCAAAGGCAGGTATCTCTCCCCTACACGCAAAACCGCAATAAAGCGAAGAAAAAGGAAAAGAGCTGTGATTGTTTCGTTATTAGCACTCCTTTTTGTTGTTCTGATTATTGTGCTGATTTGTAAAGGCTGCTCCGGCAGAACAGATGCGCTTGCCGGCAAATGGGATTTTGATGGGACTACTGCCTATGAATTTGACGGCAAAGGCAGCGGTGCAATGCTCCTCACCCTTGCAGATTATGATTTTACCTATGAAATCAAGGACAATCAGCTATATATCGACTTTGTGAACGAATCGGCACATGACGCAACCTATGAGTTTAGTGTCAAAGGCGATACCCTCATCCTCATCGGCGGCGAAGGAACAATCGGCGGCACTTATGAGCTGACTAAGGTGCATGATAAAAAAGCAGACAAATAAGGACGGTGTTACGCTATTAAAAAGGTATGGAAAATCCTGATTTTATCTGTATGTATAACTGTTTTTTCTTTATCTGCATATCACATTTATGATTATTGGAAAGAAACACAGGACAGTCAAAGACAGAATGATGTGCTGATTGATAAAGCGGTAGAAACCGCACCACAAACACAGCAAACGGAGAATGGACAAACAGAATCTGCGATAAAGCCTGTTTCTGAAACTGCACCAATTACGGTAGACTTTGAGCGTTTGCAGGAAGAAAACAAGGACATTATTGCTTGGCTCTATTGCCCGGATACCGAAATCAACTATCCGGTAGTACAGAGCAAGGATAACGAGTATTATCTTCGCCGACTGCTTGACGGTACTTGGAATATAGCGGGAACGCTTTTTATGGATTACCGAAACGCCGCCGATTGTTCTGATCTGCATACCATTATCTACGGTCATAATATGAAAAACAACACGATGTTCGGCTCTCTGCCTAAATACAGTAAGCAGGAATATTACGAAGAACATTCTGTTTTGTATCTGCTCACACCAAAGCAGAATTATAAAGTGAAGCTGATCGCCGGATATGTTACACCGTCAGATTCAAAGGTGTATGAATTTGAGAAAACGAAAGAGGAACGCAGCGGACTGCTGAAAACAGCGCTGGATAATTCCTTGTTTACCTCCGGGACAACTGTATCCGATGAGGACAGACTGCTTACACTGTCTACCTGTTCCTATGAATATGACAATGCTCGTTTTGTACTGATGGGTATTTTAAAAGAAATCGGGTGAAATTTACTGTAATTTGCGGTGAGTCTGTTCGAGAAAGGATAAATGTATGGAAGCAAAACCAAGAATACTATATCTACTGAAAATCTTGTTGGAGCGTACTGATGAAGAACACCCGCTTTCTACAACGCAGCTCATCGGGATTTTGAATGAGGAATATGGGATTTCTGCTCACAGGACAACCATAACGAAGGATATAGCAGCTCTTGTGGAATATGGACTGGATATTGTAACCATTCATTCGACGCAAAGCAAGTATTTTGTAGCCAGCCGAAAGTTTGAACTGCCGGAGCTGAAACTGCTGATAGATGCAGTAGAGTCATCGAAGTTCATTACAAAGAAGAAAAGCGAAACGCTGATTGAGAAGATACATACGATGACCAGTTCGGGGCAGGTGGCAAAGTTGAAGCGTAATAATTATGTGGTCAATCGAATTAAGCCAGATAATGAGCAGATATATTACATCATCGACGCTATAAATGAAGCCATTAACGCAGGTAAACAGATTTCTTTTCAGTATTATGATTATACCGGATTAAAGAAAAAGGTTCTGAAGAATAAGGGCGAGATTTATAAGCTGAACCCGTATAAACTTCTCTGGTGTGGGGACTATTATTATGTTCTCGGATACTCTGAGAAGAAAAGCAAGGTTATCAATTTCAGGGTAGACCGTATTGCTTCCAAGCCGGAGATACTGGATAAGGATATTATTCCTATGCCTGATGATTTTGATATTGAGAATTACACAAAAGAAGTATTCTTTATGTTCTCAGGCGAGAAAGTCCTTGTGGATTTACGATGTGATAACAGTCTGATGAAAACAATGGTTGACCGTTTCGGAGAAGATGTGACAACCCTTGCGTATGATATGACTTCTTTCAGGGTACAGACCGAAGTATCAGCCAGTCCAACCTTTTTTGGTTGGGTATTTGGTTTTAATGGCAAGGTACAGATACTTGCACCGGAAAGTGTAAAAGAACAGTACAGACAGATGATTGCACAAGCCGATGAGGATATGCAGGAAAGCGAATAGTGCAGATTTGAATTTATGCAGACGGTCTGCATAAAGCGTAAAGTCAATATTAAAGAATGGAGAGGTGTTAGCAAATTGCGACACCTCTTTTCTTTTGTGAAAAACCTACTTGAAAAATTTTTCGTATCAGGAATAATAAAACTATCGAAAGCAGAGTGCTTCCGATAGAAAAGAAAGTGAGGTGCAGGTATGAGAAGCAAGAGTCCTGAACTTATGAGTGAGATAAAAAAGTATATCGAGGATTATTACCTGCAAAACAGACAATCCCCATCGACTACAAAGATTGCTGAAGCGGTTGGTATTGCCAGAGGTACAGCATATAAATACTTGGTAGAGATGGCTGAGAAGAATATGATTGAGTATGACGGGCAGGAGATTCGTACCAATGTGACCCGTAAGTACAGTGGCGAACAGACACAGACACCGATTGTAGGTTCTATTCCTTGTGGCAGTCCTCAGTATGAGGAAGAAAATATTGAAGAATATGTATCACTTCCTACTGCTATTTTCGGCAAAGGAGATTTCTTCATATTAAGAGCAAGCGGTCAGTCTATGATTGAAGCAGGGATTGATGACGGCGACCTTGTGGTTGTAAAAAAGCAGGTAGAAGCCAATGAGGGCGATATAGTAGTTGCCCTTGTGGATAATCAGAATACATTGAAACGTTACTTCCGAGATGATGAGAATAAGAAAATCATTCTCCATCCGGAAAATAAGAAGATGAAAGACATCATTGTAGATGAGTGCTGCATTCAGGGTGTGGCTTGTCACATCATCAAAGAACTATAACAGAGGACAGACGAATGAGAACACTTGAAGGAATTCGCTATCTAATCAATTTGGATAGTGCGGAAATACAACAGAACTTTGCCGGAGGAGTTGCACCGCCGGACAAGGTGGAGTCGGAGGTGGACACAACTTGAGTATTTATATGTCAAGAGCCGAGTTGGAAGAAATCAGCGAAGGCTTGATAACAGCTTATGCTAATAAGTTTAGCAATCGAGTGATTCAATCCATCGACATAGAACATTTCATTACAGAATTTCTTATGTTACGAATTGAATACGCTTCTTTCGCAGAAGATGATGCAGGCAGGATTGGTTTTCTGGCAGATGGAGCAACACCACTGCTGATACATCAGGACGGAAAAATTATTCCCTTTGTTTTCCCGAAAGATACCATCGTACTTGATAAATTTCTTCTTGCTGAAAAGGAGCAGGGACGTCGCAGATTTACAATGGCACACGAAGCGTCACATCATATCTTGAGTAAGATGTATGCAATGCCGAGTGAAGGACGCTTTCATGCAGAGTATGACAGTGAGCGTAGTTATTCCAAAGAGGAACTGGCTCAGATGTTTGCGTCTGTTGAGTGGCAGGCAGATACAATGGGAGCTTCACTTCTTATGCCGAGAAGAATTATTGAAAATGCCTTGGCGAAATATAATCAGTCAAATCCAATAAGAGTTTATGGCGATAATACCATTACTTCAAAGGATAAAGCAGTTATCCGCAGAATGGCAGCTTATATCGGAGTATCTTATACAGCCTTGGTTATCAGATTGAGAGATATGGGACTATTTGAGTATCACAATATCCTTGAGTACATTTCCAATGAGTTAAATCTGGGAGGTGTTTCACAATGAGGTTACAGACTCAGGTAGCACCTGAAATACAAAAGAGATTGCTTCTGTCAAGAGTAGAAGCAGAAAGTCTGAAAGAGCGTGATATTCTCTGCCCGACTTGTGGGTTCAGGATACAAAGAGTTTTTTCAGACGCAACCGGACATTTGAGTGTGAAGTGTCAGAAATGCAAGAATGTCCATATCTTAAATCTCGCTTACTTCCGCAGAATCCGCAGGAACGGATATGGCAGGAATTGCAGGCGATGAAGATTACAAGTAAATATCGAAACGATTTCTAATCGAGTAAGCGGAGATAAGCAATTTATTTGCTAAACTACCAAGCACCGTACGAAGCCGGATAAGTGAAGAATAGAAGTATTCTTTGCTGTCCAGATTCGACGGTGCTTTTTTGTTGCTGTTTTATTCGATTATGCTTCGTGCAGTATTAGGTCTTTTCCCTTACTTGGGAAAGGACTTTTATGTTTTATAACGCATGGCAGTGCCAGATAGCTGAGTACCCGTAATCTCCGAATTTTGAAACTTATCAATTTTTCAAAATTCAAAGGAGATTACGGAAATGACAAACAAACTTACATTAACAGAACAAGAAGAATTATTTGCAAAGGATTGTAAACTGATAAACCTTAAATACGAATATAACGGTTATACCGGAGATGAGAGATGGGCGATTATTACGGAATTATCGGTAAAAGAGCTTTGGGAGAAGTATCCCCTTGTTATAGAAAGATATTCTCCGTTTGTTCATCTTTCCATTGCACAGGGAGAGGTAATTAACGATGCAAACCGAAATGAGGACAAGTATGCAAAGAGAAGCAGTCGCACACTTGACTGCTATGGATATGACGATGAAATGTCCTCACAGTTCCATAAAGAGCTTGCCATTATGTTTGACGACCCATTTGAAAGAGCAGAGGAAGAAAGACTTGAACTGGAAAGAGAAGAATTACGCCAGTGTGAAATCAGGAAAGCAAGAATAGCACTTTCAATGTTGCAGCCACTTCAAAGGGAACGCCTTATGAAGAATGTGTGCTGCGGTCTGAGTTCCAGAGCGATTGCAAAGCAGGAGGGCGTATATTACAGCTCCGTAGATAAGTCTATTGCAGCGGCAAAGAAAAACTTTATCGAATTTTATGAAAATCTCTGATTTTGGGTGTGCATTTCAGCACCCTTTGTCCAAATGAGTGAAGGGGTTATTTCATTCCGGATACGAATGACACTTTAAAAATTTGATTCTTGTGAGGTTATGTATATGAAAGAAAAAATGATTTGTCGTGGGGATTTATTCTACTATGACTTTGGAGATAACAGTGGTTCAGTACAAAGCGGAGAGCGTCCGGTGCTTGTCGTTCAGGCAGACGATTATAACCAGAATGCTCCAACGATTATTGTTGCAGCGGTTACAAGTGTAATCAAGAAAAGATATTTGCCATCGCACATTATTCTTGGCGAGGAGTTTGGACTGAAAAAACCGTCAATGGTTCTTCTGGAGCAGATACGGACAGTCAATAAAGAGGATTTGCGTGAATACATAGGTACGGTAGATGACGATAAACTTTTCAGGCAGATAAACGCAACTTTGAAAAAGACTTTTGGACTTTGGGTTTACAAGCCGGAGGGGAAAGAAAATATTCGTTGTCTATGCCCGAAGTGCCTGAATGATTACATTCACAATCCGGACTATATTGTAAGGCGACTTGACCCATTTGCAAAGCGAAAAGACAGATGTGATAAGTGTGATGGAGATGGTTGGGATTATGTTGTTACCGACAGATATTCATCCAAGAAAGAAAAGAGGGGGAGCAATGACAGAAAATAAAATCATTATTCCTATCTGGAAGAAGTCCAATCTTACAGTAGAAGAAGCCGCAGCTTATTGTGGTATTGGCTCAAGAAAATTAAGAGAAATGTCCGACTCGGAGTTTTGCCCTTTTGTTCTTTGGAATGGAAGTAAGCGACTGATTAAAAGAAGAAAACTGGACGAATATCTTGATAATGCGTATTCGATATAGCTGATTTGTAAAGTGTGCGATGGGTCGGTTCGCATGATAGGCTCATCGCCATTTTTTAATTATCATAAGGGTAGAAAAAAACAAGGAGGTGCTTCTGTAATGGCAGATACAGAAAAGATTATCCGAAAAAAATATGATGTGCCGATATGGCATAAGTCTAATTTGACGATTGATGAAGCAGTTGAATATTCTGGCATAGGCAGAGAAAGACTGAGAAAACTAACAAGCCAAGAAGAATGCCCATTTGTTCTTCATATAGGAAATCGTCGAATGATTAAGAGGAGGATTTTTGATGAATACATTGAAAAACTTACTTTTCTTGAATGATGATGAACGCTTACTTGCCGAAGTAAGAACATATCAGGAAAAACTCATAAGCAATGCTGAAGAACCGATATGGGAAAGAAAGTGTCTGACAATCGAAGAAGCCGCAGTATATTCCGGTATAGGAAGAACGAAGTTGCGTGAGTTGTCTAATCAAGCAGGTTGTCCCTTTGCAATATGGATAGGCAATAAAATCCATATTGTGAGGGAACGACTGGACAAATATATAGATAAGCAGTTTAGAATTTAGGAGGACACAATGGCGACAAAAAGAAAAGATAAATCAAGGGTTGTTCTGAAAACCGGAGAGGTTCAGAGAAAAGACGGTACTTATCAATTTAGCTGGCAGGACAGCCAAATGAAAAGAAGATTTGTTTACGCAAGAACTTTAGATGACCTGAGAGAAAAAGAGAAGCGTATTCAGAAAGATAAATGTGATGGTATTAAGACCGAAGCACGATATACAACCATTGATGAATTATTTGACCTTTGGGCAAATATGAAAAGGGGGCTGAAGAATAATACCTTTGAAAATTACAAATATATGTACAATACCTTTGTGCGACCAGTGATTGGAAGTAAAAGAATATCAACGCTGAAGAAATCGGATATTAAGAAATACTACAATTATCTTGTTGATGAAAGAAATTTGAAGCCTTCAACGATTGATAATATACATACGGTTCTTCATCAGGTTTTACAGATTGCTGTCGATGATGACTTCATCAGAAATAACCCGTCAGATAATGTGTTGAGAGAATTGAAAAAAGCACATTGTTTTCAGTCGGAAAAGCGTAGAGCGTTGACGAAACTTGAGCAGGAGCTATTTCTGAATTTCATGAAAACCCACCCTGTATATGAACACTGGTATCCGGTCTTTGCAGTAATGATAGGAACTGGACTTCGTGTGGGGGAAGTAACTGGATTGAGATGGTGTGATATTGATATGGAAAGTGGAATGATTGATGTTAATCATACTCTTGTATATTATGACCACAGAACTGAGGGGAGTAAAAGTGGCTGTTATTTCAATGTAAATACAACGAAGACTCCGGCGAGTATGAGGCAGGTTCCAATGCTCGGTTTTGTGAGAGAAGCATTTGAACAGGAGAAACAGAAGCAGGAAGATTTAGGACTTCATTGCGAGGTCACGATTGACGGATATACAGATTTTATTTTCATCAATCGTTTTGGTCAGGCACAGCACCAAGCCACACTCAACAAAGCAATCCGAAGAATTATCCGTGATTGCAATGATGAGCAGTTTTTGCACAGTGATGAACCTGATGTGTTACTTCCTCATTTTAGCTGTCACTCGCTTAGACATACATTTACAACAAGAATGTGTGAAGCTGGAGTAAATATAAAGGTCATTCAAGATGCACTCGGACATTCAGATATTTCAACTACACTGAACATCTATGCTGATGTTACAAAAGAAATGAAAGCGGAAGAGTTCAAAGGATTGGATAGCTACTTCAAAGTATAATATTGGATTTCACATACGGAAAGAGAACATACAGAGTGTTGTGTGTTCTTTTTTCTTGTTCTGAAGCAGGAAAAGATAAGGCAGCGTTACTTTGATGTGGATTGACATTGTAAATAAGAGAAGTTATAATTTCTTGTATATGAATATGCTCTTGCATATACTACTATCGCCCTACATCATTTACATCATATTTTACATCATTTGCCCGCAAAGTGACTCAAAGTAGAGCAAAAATATGAAGTATGGGGGATAATTGGAATATGGAGAATTTAATAGTATTAACACCAGCTTGGTCGAGTATGAAAGAACCACAAAAAGGGTCCCTCACATGAAGA
>ERZ791740.1300-NODE-1300-length-14399-cov-9.356037_pt1 | contig 14399 bp, 16 predicted proteins | sample MGYA00510041_ERZ791740 | MGnify/ENA primary metagenome ERZ791740 (study PRJEB30046, sample SAMN00791959) | human gut metagenome | study: EMG produced TPA metagenomics assembly of the A metagenome-wide association study of gut microbiota in type 2...
GCGCTTTACATAAATGGTTACAGCGGCAGGGAAGCTGCCGAGCTGTTAAACTGTTCGCCTGCCATGGTTACCAAGCACCATAAGCAGGCCTTAAAAAACTTGCGCAGCAATATTGCTTAAGTTAGGTTTTATTTTAACCGCTGATTTGCGGTTTATAAAAAAATCGCTGTACCAACCAGTACAGCGATTTTTATTTTATGCCTTATTATTTTTTCTCTGCAATTTCTTTTTGCAGCATGGCGATAAATTCATCCTGATTCATAGCGCCAATGTCGCCTTCGCCGCGGCGACGTACTGCAACGGTGCCGTTTTCTACTTCTTTTTCGCCAATTACAAGCATGTACGGAGTTTTCTGCATTTGTGCTTCACGGATTTTGTAACCGATTTTTTCATTGCGGTCATCCACGTGTACGCGCAAACCAAGTTTAAACATTTTATCGTACAGTTTTTGTGCGTAGTCGTGCTGTTTGTCGGTAATTGGCAGAATGCGGACCTGGCACGGAGCAAGCCATGCAGGGAACGCGCCGGCATAGTGTTCAATTAAAATGCCGATAAAGCGTTCAATAGAACCGTAGGCAACGCGGTGAATCATTACCGGGCGGTGTTTTAAGCCGTCTTCGCCGGTGTAGGTTAAATCGAATTTTTCCGGCAGCAGCATATCAAGCTGAATGGTGCCGCACTGCCAGGTACGTCCGATGGAGTCGGTAAGGTGGAAGTCAATTTTCGGGCCGTAGAATGCACCGTCACCTTCGTTAACAGTGTACGGCAGGCCAAAGTCTTCCATAGCGGCTTTAAGGCCGTTGGTTGCTTTTTCCCAGGTTTCGTCATCACCCATGCTGTCATCCGGGCGGGTAGAAAGTTCTGCGTGGTATTTCAAGCCGAAGGTTGCATAAACTTCGTCAAACAGGCGGATGGTTTCCTGAATAACATCTTTAATCTGTTCGGGCATCATAAAGATGTGGGCATCATCCTGCGTGAAGCAGCGTACACGGAACAGGCCGTGCAGTGCGCCGCTCAGTTCGTGGCGGTGTACAAGCCCAAGTTCGCCAACGCGCAGCGGCAGTTCGCGGTAGCTGTGCGGATGGGTGCGATAAAACAGCATACCGCCGGGGCAGTTCATCGGTTTTACGGCGTAATCGGCTTCATCAATTTTGGTGAAGTACATATTGTCGCGGTAATGGTCCCAGTGTCCGCTGCGTTCCCACAGGGTGCGGGAAAGAATCATCGGGGTTTGAATTTCGTAGTAACCGTAGCGGCGATGTACTTCGCGCCAGTAATCAATAAGGGTGTTTTTAATAATCATGCCGTTGGGATGGAAGAACGGGAAGCCCGGGCCTTCATCCTGAATGCTGAACAAATCGAGTTCTTTGCCGAGTTTGCGGTGGTCGCGCTTGGCAGCTTCTTCCAGCATGTGCAGGTAAGCGTCAAGTTCTTCTTTGCTGGGGAAAGCGGTTCCGTAAATACGCTGGAGCATTTTGTTGTGCTCATCGCCGCGCCAGTAAGCGCCGGCAATGCTTTGCAGCTTAAATGCTTTAACACGGCCGGTGGAAGGGCAGTGCGGGCCTGCGCACAAATCGGTAAAATCGCCCTGGGTATAGGTGCTGATGATTGCGTCTTCCGGCAAATCGTTAATAAGTTCTACCTTATATTTTTCGTTTTTCTCCTCAAACATTTTCAGTGCTTCGGCACGGGGAATTTCTGCCCTTACCAAAGGAATGTTGGCTTTAATGATTTTTGCCATTTCTTTTTCGATAGCGGCCAAATCTTCCGGAGTGAAAACGTGCTCACTGTCAAGGTCGTAATAAAATCCGTTGGCAATGGCAGGGCCAATGGCAAATTTTACATCCGGGAACAAGTGCTGAATAGCCTGTGCCATTACATGCGCCGCAGTATGGCGGATAGCGTGCAGGCCTTCTTCGCTTTCGGGCACAACAAATTCTACGCTGGCATCATGGCTCAGCTTATCGGACAGGTCTTTGTTCTGTCCATCTACAACAGCAAGCAAAGCCTGCTTGCCAAGTTTTTGAGAAAGGCTTTTGGCAACTTCAAGCAAGGTTACGTTATCTTCGTACTCCCTTACGCTGCCGTCTTTTAAAGTAACTTTAACCATAATTTTACCTCCTGAATAAAATAAAAAACTCCATCCCTTATGTAAGGGACGGAGTTATCCGCGGTTCCACCCTAATTGGCTGCTTGGGCAGCCCTCTTAGTTAACCGTTAACGCCGGTATACGATGCCGCCTACTGCTGTTTCGGGGCATAGTTTGAAGGTGGTCTGGCAATTACCGTTCCCAACTGCTCTCAGCCAAGGCAGTTTTTTCTGTAAGGCCGCTTTAAATGCCTTTTCCTTCGCATTACTGATGTAATATTGATTTACTACTATATTATAAGCATCAGGGCAGCAGTTGTCAAACCTTTAGCAAATAAATTTTTTAACTGGAAAAAAAACGTAAATAAATTTATAATAATACAAGGCAATGTAAAAATGTTTGGTGGAGATGGTTAAATGCATTTTAAATTTTATAAAGCCATGCTGAAAATATTATTTGCCGCGCTGTGTACCTTTTTTATGGTGCCGGGCGTACAGGCAAAAGAAAAATACAAGGGCACGTTTATTTATATTCCGCTTGATGACAGGCCTGTTACTTACAGCTACCCTGTAAAAAATTTACAGGCTGCCGGTTATGAAATACTGACGCCGCCGGAAAAATACCTTGCTTCGGCAGACCGTACAGGCGACCCAGACAAGCTTTGGCAGTGGCTGGTGGAAAACGCGCCTGATGCCGATGCGGCAGTAATATCTTCGGACGCGCTTATTTACGGCGGGCTGGTTGCCAGCCGCACGCATTTTTTTGACGAAACAACCTTGCAGGCACGTGTTCAGCGTTTGGAAATGCTGCGTGAAAGGCTGCCCATGCCGCTTTATGTGTATTCCACATTAATGCGCACGCCGCGTGCAAGCTTCGGCAATGTTGAGCCGCCGTATTACAGCAAAATCGGGCCTGCCATTTTCCGTTATTCCGAACTTTTGGATAAAGAGGATACCACAGGTTTAACGCTGCGCGAAAGCCTTGCAAAGCAGGCCATAAAAAACAATCTGCCGCAGGCTGACTTGAACGACTGGCTGCAAAGGCGTTTAAAAAACTACCATGTTAATAAATCGCTTACGGAGCTTACAGCAAAATACCGTTTTCATTATCTTGCCATAGGCAAGGATGACAATGCGCCGCTTTCGGCAACGCATATGGAAGCGCGTTACATAAAGCGCGACGCTTTTGCTCTTTCCGACCAGATTTTTCAGATTATACCGGGCGTTGACCAGCTTGGCATGCTGCTTTTAACACGCGCCGTTAACGAAAAGAACCGCGAGCACCCGCTTGTTTACACTTATTATGCCGAAGGCACCGGGCGTACTACAATACCGCAGTATTCCGACAGCACGCTTGGCGAATCCGTGCCGGAGCAGATACTTGTTGCCGATGCACGCCCCACCGTTAACGCTGCCGAAGCCGATTTTATTTTGGCAGTTAACAAACCCAAAGACGGCGTAATGATGGATTCCACCGCGCCAAGCAACCAGTTTTTCGCCTCACCGCGCGACAAAAAATATATCGGCGAGCTGGAAAAATTTTTAAACAGCGGCACAAGGGTTTCACTGGCAGATGTTACATATTCCAACGGCGCCGATAACGGCTTTATGAACGAATTTGCCAACCGCGGCAATTTGGAAAAGCTTACTGCGTATAACGGCTGGAACACCGCCGACAACACCATTGGCTTTGCCATTGCCCAGGGCATTTTAGCCCCGCAGATAAGCGCGGAGGACAACGCACTGCTGATGCGTCTGCGCCTTGTTGACGACTGGTTTTACCAATCGAACGCGCGGCGTGATGCCACGGACTTTTTGGAACGCAGCGGCAGCAGCGAAGAAGTTTATAAGCTCGGCAGTTCCAAAAAGCATGTTTCTGTGCTGGCGCAGGATGTATGCGATGAGCTTGCACGCAAATACCCCTTTACCGAAGCTTTTAAATTTAAAGTAGGTTTTCCGTGGGACAGGCTTTTTGAAATAAGCGTTACGCCCACAGACAGAAAGAAATAGCCATATACAGCAAAACTCCCGAAGCGGTAAACTTCGGGAGTTTTTATTTGGTGTTATTTTGCAAAATTCTTTTCTTTATAGGGGCACAGCTCTGTCAGCATACATTCGCTGCACAGAGGTTTGCGCGCTTTGCAAATTTTGCGGCCATGCCAGATAAGCCAGTGATGGGCATCGCTCCATTTTTCCATGGGTATTGCCTTTTGCAGTTCTTTTTCGGTTGCAAGCGGGTCTGCACCCTTTGCAAGCCCCAGCCGGTGCGAAACGCGGAAAACATGCGTATCTACAGCAATGGCCGGCACATTGTAAATAATGCTTGCTATTACATTGGCCGTTTTTTTGCCGACACCCGGCAGCGTCATAAGCTTTTCAATGGTATCGGGCACAGTGCTGTTGTATTCCTGCACCAGCATATGGCAGGTTGCCAGAAGGTTTTTGGCTTTGGCGCGGAAAAGTCCGCAGTCGCGGATTTCGTTTTCCAGTTCTTCCTGCGTAAGCGCACCCATTTTTTCGGGCGTATTATATTTAGGAAAGATACGTGCCGTAATTTTGTTGACACGTTCATCGGTACACTGGGCAGACATAATTACCGCAACCAAAAGTTCAAACGGCGAATTGTAATTAAGCGCTGTTTTGGTATCTTTATATGTTTCTTCAAGTACTTTTAATATTTCATCACGCTGCTGCTTGCGCATTAGTTGGTCAGGCTCCTTACCGGTGCGGGTATTCTGCCGCCGCGGGCAATAAAGGCATCGGGCTTGAATTTGCTTACGGCAATAACCGGCGCATAGCCCAAAAGCCCGCCAAATTCTACCCTGTCGCCCACTTTTTTACCCGGCACGGGCACAAGGCGCACTGCTGTGGTTTTATTGTTAATCATGCCGATAGCGGCTTCATCGGCAATAATTGCCGAAATGGTTTCTGCCGTAATATCGCCGGGTACGGCAATCATATCAAGGCCTACGGAGCATACGCAGGTCATGGCCTCAAGTTTTTCCAGCGTCAGGCTGCCGCGTTCAACGGCGGCAATCATGCCGGCATCTTCACTGACGGGAATAAAAGCGCCGCTTAAGCCGCCGACATAACTTGACGCCATTAAGCCGCCTTTTTTAACCGCGTCGTTAAGCATTGCAAGAGCGGCGGTTGTACCAGGGCCGCCGGTGCTTTCGAGGCCGATTTCTTCAAGAATGTGGGCAACACTGTCGCCAATGGCAGGCGTCGGCGCAAGAGAAAGGTCGATAATGCCGAACTGCGTATTTAAGCGGCGGGCTGCTTCCTGCGCAACCAGCTGGCCTACGCGGGTAATTTTAAACGCCGTCTTTTTAATGGTTTCGGCAACGGTACCAACATCGGCGCCGCGCACGGATTCCAGCGCGTGTTTTACAACGCCCGGGCCGCTGACGCCTACATTAATAACGCTTTCCGGTTCGGTAACGCCGTGGAAAGCACCTGCCATGAAGGGGTTATCCTGCACGGCATTGCAGAAAATTACAAGTTTGGCGCAGCCGATAGCGTCACGGTCGGCCGTTAAAGCGGCTGCTTCTTTAACAACGCGGCCCATTTCGGCAACGGCGTCCATATTAATGCCGCATTTGGTAGAGCCTACGCTGACGGAAGAACAAACAATCTGCGTTTCGGCAAGCGCTTCCGGAATGGAGGCAATCAGTTTGCGGTCGCCGTTGGTGTAGCCCTTATCGACAAGCGCGGAAAAACCGCCGACAAAATCAACGCCGATGGTGCGGCCTGCGTCGTCAAGAGCTTTGGCCAGAGGCACATAGCTTGCTGCGTCGCAGCTTTCGCCCACAATGGCAACAGGAGTTACGGATACGCGCTTGTTAATAATGGGCACGCCGAGTTCCGTTTCCAGTTCCTGCCCTACTTTAACAAGGTTTTCTGCTTTTTTGGTAACTTTATCGTAAATCTTCTGCGCCGTTACCTTAATATCCGGGTGTGCGCAGTCACGCAGGCTGATGCCCATGGTAATGGTGCGCACGTCAAGATTATTTTCGGTAATCATGCGCGTGGTTTCTAAAACGTCTTTAATTTCAAACATAGGCGGCCTCCTAAATACGGTGCATAGCCGTAAAAATTTCTTCGCTCTGCACGCGGATTTCCACGCCTATTTCATTGCCAAGCGCAGTAAACACATCTTTTAATTTATCAAGCTGCAAATCGGCTTTTTCCATATTGGCAATAAGTACCATGTTAAAAAAGCCATCCATAATATTCTGGTTAATATTAAGGATATTAATGTTATGCTCTGCCAGTACGTTGCTGGCGCGTGCAATAATGCCTACTCTGTCTTTACCTACAATTGTTACAACTATGCGCATTTTTGTTCCTCCTCTTAAGGGGCCTTAAAATTATAAATATATTATATTTTACCATAAAATGAGTGGTAAGTGTTCAATTTTCCAAAAATATTAATTATCTTTGTACACTCGTGCGCAGTTGTATGGCTTCGGCAATGTGCGCCGCTTTTATAGCTGCGCTGCCTTCAAGGTCTGCAATGGTACGCGCCACTTTAACAATGCGGTCATGCGTACGGGCGCTGAGCCCAAGCGCGGCAAAGTATTTGCCAAGCATTGCTTCGGCCTGCGGCTCCAGTTTGCAGTATTTATTAAGCTGCTTTTTGTTCATCTGCGCATTGCAGTGCACGCCGCTGCCTTCAAAACGTTTGCGCTGTACGCCGCGCGCTTTTACAACGCGGCTGCGTATAACGGCAGAACTTTCTCCTTCGGTTTTATCTTTTAAGTCGTCATATTCAAGGCGCGGCACGGTTACCTGTATATCAATGCGGTCTAAAAGCGGGCCGGAAATTTTGCGCCTGTAACGCTCAATTTCGTGCGGGCGGCAGGTGCAGCTGTGTACCTTATCGCCCAAAAATCCGCATGGGCAGCAAGGTTTAGAACAAGTACGACCAAATCTTAAATACACAGGACAATTAGTAAGATATTACAGACTTCAAAGAGGCTATACCATTAAAAGGTTAAGTATATTATCTGGGATAAATGCTTCGGTGCTATGTAGTTTTGAACATAAGGCAAAAGTATGTTATAAATCATTAAATACTATACAAATAATCAGTAATGCTTTAAATATTCCTAGCTTTTATATTACGAACGCTGATAAATTGCCAGAAAATTCTTTAGCAGAAAGATTAGAAAAAGCACGTTTACTATGTTGCCAAAATATTAAAACGGCCTGCCAAGAAATAAGAATTGATGAAAAAAGTTATTATAATTTAATGCGTGGTAAAAATATATCAAAAGAAACCCTTTCGAAAATAACAGCATATATACAAAAATATTTGAAGTTTTGATTTATAATTTGATTGCTTTTTACTTATCCCCTGATTTTTTCTAAAAACCACTTTCCAGCATCGCAAAATAAATAATAATTTTGTGTTCCAGTACGACAGGTATACCGCATTCCCTGTCCGCCTTGCTTTAAAGATGCTGCCGGACGCATATCTGTTACATTATCAATGTTTATCTTGCGGCCGAACCATATAAATGACAGCGGCACAACACAGCCGTTATTATCAAATTTTGCTGTTACTTCTAAATAATCCATTTGTTTGCCCCCTTTAGCGGAAATAAGAATAAGGATGTATAACATGGTCATCCTTCGGATTAATACGCAGCGTATTATCTAATAATGTTGCGGCGCGCAGCACTGCATCATGGCCGAACCTGCGGCGCAGCTGGTCAACGGCTTTGGCAAGCCTGTCTTTTTTATCTGTATTGTCCGCCACAAACATTTCCAACTGGTAACCCTTTTCAGCCGTTACCAGATTAATGCCCCGGACACCTATACTGCGCAGATGTTTGTTTGTATAAAAATCATAATTTCTGTTTAAAAGCTGCATGGCTACGTTAATAATATCTTCCGAAAAATATGTAGGATAGGAAAGTTTCGTTTGCCTAGTTACGGTATAAAGACTGCTATCGCGCAGCGTTATTTCAACTCCTGTGCATTTTAAGGCATTTTCACGCAACCTGGCTGCTACTGATTCAGCAAGGCAAATGAATACCAGTTTAGCATCATCAGCACTTGTTATATCGCGTGGTGTTGTAACGCCATTGCCTATGCTTTTGACTGCGCTGCGCTCGTCTATGGTACGTACCGGCGAACTATCCAGACCGCGGGCAAAGTCGGACAAAATCAGTCCCCATTTGCCAAGCGTCAGTTTTAAAAGCTCCGGATCGCGCCTGGCGAGGTCGCCGATTGTAAAAATGGCAATGCCTTTTAGCTTGCGTTCCGTGGCATGCCCCACATACAACAACTCCGATGCAGGTTTTTTCCAGATTATATCCTGGTAATTATCCTGCGTAATGCAGGTAACGGCATCCGGCTTTTTATAATCGCTACCGAATTTGGCAAAAATTTTATTCCAGCTGACACCAACAGAAACGGTAAGCCCTAGTTCGTCCTTCATTGTCCGGCGGATTTTTTCGGCAATTTCAGGCCCGTTGCCGAAAAGATTTACCGAACCGGAAACATCAAGCCACGCTTCATCAATGCCAAAGGCTTCTACCTGGTCTGTAAAACGGTAATAAATTTGCCGCGCAGCACGGCTGAACCGCAGGTATTTATCATACTGCGGCGGAACACAAATAAGGTCAGGCACTTTATTTTTAGCCTGCCAGATTGCTTCACCTGTTTTTACACCCAGCTTTTTTGCAGGCATGTTTTTCGCAAGTATTATGCCGTGCCTGTTTTTCGGGTCGCCTGCGACGGCTACTGGTTTATCGCGCAGAGCCGGATTATACAGGCACTCGACACTCGCGTAAAAATTATTAAGGTCAACATGTAATATAGTGCGCATAGCCAATACCTTTATTTTATTACAAACTTATGTTTGTTTTTCTTATTATAAACCGAACGCGAATTAAAAACAAGTATAAAAAATAGCCCTTATCGGATTTTGTTTCCGACAAGGGCTTAATTCATTTTGTAGTAACGTCAGTAATGTGAAAATGTAAAACGGCAAGAAAATTTTTACAAACTTTGCAATTTTAGAGCCACTATTCCGCAAAGAAATGCGCAGAGATATTTTTGCAAGTGTTCAGGCTATGAAGAAGGGTTGAGCCTTGCACGCTTAAAGTTTATTGAACTGGTACTTAACTATAACGGTGCTGATTATGAGCATTTTGCCGGTTACGTTAAATGCCGTATACATTTTCCATTTTATGACGTGGGTCGTATTATAGCAAAATTTTATATTTTCTGTCAAGCATTATTTTGTGATAACTGCAATGCCAGTAGTTACAAGGCCAACGCAAAAACCATTAAGCCAGCCTTTCCAGTATGCGCGTTCTTTAGCTTCCGCCGCAGCTTCCCGTTCCGCTTCTATTTGCCTCCTCAACTTCACAGTATATTCGGTTGCAGTCTGCAACGATTTTTCGGCACTCGCCAACGATGCGTTGGCATTCATCAATGCTTGCTGCGTTTTGGTTAACTCGTTCCTGGCTTGCTGTAATAAGCTGGTCAACTCGACCGAGCGTTGCTGTTGCGCTGTCAAGTTCTGCTCCAACAGTATCAAGTTCGCGTCCAGCATTTGTGTGTTCTTTTTCAATGCGTTCCATTGTTGCATCGGTACGCTGATGTACTTCTGCTGTTCCGACATCATTTCCGCAGCTTCGCACGAAGCTATAAAATGCGGTGCAAAGCACCACAGCAATGATAATAATGTAAATACGATTATGATTATCAGATTTTTTCTGTTCATTTTCCATTTTTTACCTCTAAATCACAATATACCGCCACATTTGGCTTGTGCGCCGTTTTTAATGGCAATACGTAAAATTATAAGCGCCACCGTTAAAAAGCAGCGCACAAGCCAAATGTGCAAGCGGTTATTTTTGGTTACAGTGCGTAATAATGGTGCATAGCGCCAAGGGCAAAACCTACAACACAACCTACCCAAAAGTTTTTATCAGTTACGATGTTTTTAATGGTCTGCATAAAATTCACCCCCTTTCATTTTTAACTGCTCGAATTTTTCGATATGTTACCGACATCAATGTCGGTAACATATTAATGATTTCTATACCACTCGGCATTACCACGTATTTCATCTAAATGCTTATACAGATTATCGCCCGGACACGCTGTTGCCATAAGGTCACGGTGGCCCATGACTACACTGTCACTGGCAATTAAGCCGTAAGCATCACAGATGTCAGCTAACAGCATCGGCAAAGCGTTAAGCTGTGCTTCGGTAGGTTCGGCAAGATTAAAGTTGCCGCAAATATGGATACCAATGGAACAATAGTTAAAACCTTCGGCGTGTGCTCCAACACAGTCTACCGGCCGGCCGAGTTCTACCGTGCCGTCTTTGCGAATAACAAAATGGTAGCCGATGCCTGCCCAGCCTAAATTCTGGTGACTACGGTGTAGCTGTTCTGCCGAAAGGTCATCGTCAGTAGGGTTGCCGGTATGATGTATAACGATGCGGCTGGTATCATCACGCGGTGTTAAATTGGTAAATTGCAGGTTATAGTATTTTGGTTTTACCCTTTTAAAAATCATTTTGTCTCACCGTCCTTATTTTCTGTGGTGCTTTGCAACCTTGCCAACGCGTTGCGGATGAAAGCAGGTATGTGCTCACCCCATCCTGCGCGGTCAATGTTTTCAACGATACTGCCAGCTTCGTTAAGGGCATAAGCGCAGATTGCCATCTGCCGCAGTGTATGCGTATCCATCGCAGTATCAACAGTATTACATAACGCAACCACGCCCAAAATAACAGCCTTTTTAGCCAGCCCAACAAAGCCGGTGCTGCTATCCCACTGCCCAGTGCGGCAGGCAGCAATAATGCCGGTGGCATAATCTAAAATCATTAACGCTATCAGCGCATATATCATTTTATCCATGCCCCCTACCGCAATTGATATTCCCAGCCCGATTGCCGCGCCGATGCCAAGCAGCCACTGTTCGGCCCCGGTTGGCACCAAATTCTTTATAAAGTCAAAAATATCATCAAAAATTTGCATTAAACTGTTCATCTTTTACCTCCAGCGGCGCCCATGAAAAACATAAGCGTCAATACTGTAATAACCATGCCGGTTACATAACCCAAAATAAAATCAATCAATTTAACCACCTCCTTTAACAGAAAAGCTCCTATACTATTAGCATAGGAGCGTGAAAAAATGAAAAAACTTATGAAGCTACCAAATAATTTCGGTAGCATTATCAAATTACCCGGACGGCGGCGGAAACCGTGGGCCGTGCGCAAAAAGATTGACGGCAAATATAAATACCTCGGATATTTTGAAAGCTATGAAAAAGCCTTAACGTTTTTGGTTGAATATAATAAGGACCCGTCTGTGTATGCACCCAGCCTTATTACCTTCGCCGAAATCTACCAGCAGGAAATGGCCGAACGCTGTAAAAAGATACAGCCCGTTACTGCGCGCAGCTACCGCACGGCTTTTAATAACTGCACTAACTTACACAATCGTAAATTCTTAACTTTAAAAGTAGCAGACCTGCAAGGTGTAATAAATGCACTTTCAGAACGCGGCATTGGGCAGCCCGAACAGAAGAAAGTTCGGCAGTTATTTCACAATTTATATGCCTATGCAGTTAAATATCAGCTTATACCACAAACCGCCGATATTTCGCATTTTGTAGATGTTGACAAGTACAAGCCCAAAGTTATTAAAAAGCCATTTAATACACGCCAGTTAAACCGCGTTAAGGCTTTGGCCGCTACATCAGACCCGCTTGCGCCTTGGGCAACCGCCGTACTGATGATGTGCTACGCAGGCACAAGACCATCAGAGTTTCTGCGCATTAAAAAATCTGATGTTAAGTTAAAATCCCGCATCTTTACAATTGGTAAAAGTAAAACAGCAGCAGGCGAAAACCGGCTTGTGCCCATCAGCATAAAAACACTACCATATTTCGAAGCGTGGATGGCAAAGCCCGGTGCTACGCTTATAACCGATGATGATGGTAATAGCGTTAGTTACAACCGCTTTGCAAGACGATTTAGGAAGGTCATGATTGCAGCTAACTGCAAACATACGCCGCACGAATGCAGGCATACCACGGCTACTAATTTTAATAACAAAGGAGCTAATCCAACATCAGTTAAGCGTATACTTGGTCACGCAGACAAAGATGTTACCACCGGCGTTTATACGCATAAAGATATACGGCAATTAAAAAAAGCGGTAGACCTTTTATGACGGTTTGTAATTAATTTGTAACAAATTGCAAATCTTAAGAATCTGCTTAGCCGCTTTAAAGCTGCTTACATCGTGTAACCCTTTTGTAGCACTTTAGTTTTTACATAACAAAATGCTATAAGCGCAGCATTTATGCGGCTTTTAGACTTTTAAAGGTATTGCTGGGCACCAAAACTTTGTAAAAACCGTTTACAGGGCATTTATGCGCACGATTTTGCAAACGCCCTGTTTATGCGGTTTTGCAATAATAACGTAAAAATCAACGCTAAAATGCGTTGCTCTCCTTTTTTAACAATTTTTAAAGCTGATTTATTTGTGCAGCTATATCAATTTCAGTGTCAAAAGTCACCGTTCCCACTGCTTCTTTATCTGTTAATCCTTCGATATAAACTTTAAGCGCAGCATACTGCATATGCAGGTTATTACTGCGCTCTTTGCCAAGACGTTTAATTTCAGTAATGTCATCAGCGGTTAGCGTAGTAATAGTGCTGTCTGCACAAATCCACGCTTGACTGCCGCCGTCAACAAGCAGCACATCACGTGCTTCATTTAATTTGGCAACAGATTTCAGGTCATAGTCAAAGCCTTTACCGTTGTAGGTAATAACGCCTTGTTCACGTTTATCGCGTTCAGCCTTCATTTCGGCCACTTTAGCCGTTTTAACATCCTCTAATGTTTGTTCCGGCGGAGTTAATGTTGCGCCTTCCGGTAAAGGTCCAATTTCCTTAACTTCTCTGCCCGGAGTACCATAAGTGTCACCCGGCAACCAATATTCTTTCCCGCGATAATCTTCCGTTTCCACCCACGCGCTGCCATTCCAGACCGGTATATAATTTTCTTTTTCCGCTGGCGGCGCAACTTCCACGCAGTCGCCTGGTACATTCCAAGCGCCGCTGGGCGATTTATCGCTATCGTCCAAAATAAGTTCACCCTTGTAAGTTTTGTTTTCTTGGTCAAATTGATATACTTTTTTAATTTCCATTTTTATCATCCTTTCAAAATTTAATTAAAGGTGGAGATACACCGTCAACCAAAGCACCAGGTTTACCAAATATCACTGGTAACGTTTATTTTTTGCGCCATGGCGCCATTAGTGATAATGGTGTGTCAAATGAAGGTTCCCTTAGTTTTAACTGGAGTGAAACGACAGCCATAAGCATTGAAAGTAATATGGCACAAGAAACAATAGGCGGTATCATTTTAAATGCTTCTAACAGTAATGCGATTTACGGTACAAGTACTACCGTCCAACCGCCTGCACTACAATTAATACCGCAAATTAGGTATTAGGGCTTAAAGGTGGGGATTACATAAGCATCATATCTGCTGGTCTACCTAACATAACTGGCTCGACAGCAGCATATTTAGGTGGTAACAAGCATGATATAGGAGCCTTGTATGCGGCTGATTTCCCGTCAGACGGAAGCTTTAGCATAACAGGTTCTACGTATGTTAAACAGCAAATTTTAATTGACGCGAGCCGTTCTTCCAGTATTTACGGAGCTTCGTCTACTGTGCAGCCCCCTGCATTATCTCTCATACCTCAAATAAAATTCTAAGGTGGAGATACCGCAACAGTATTGAAAGCAGGTTTACCTAACATTCTTGGCGTAACTTATAGTATTGTTTCAGCTGTGCCATTCTATTCAGGTGCATTAGACGGTACAGATGTTTTGGCCGATGGATATGGTATAACTGCCGATGTTAACATGGATAATAAATTGCGTTATATTAGGTTCAATGCTTCAAATTCTAATACAATATACGGTGCAGCTAACACGGTTCAACCTCCTGCCATCCAGATTATTCCGCAAATACGCTATTAGTACTTGATTTGCGGAATTAATGATAAAGCAGGTGGTTGAACAGTACTACTTGCGCCATAAATGGCGTTAGCGTTAGATAAAGCAAATGACAAAATATTGCTTCTTGATGTCTGTTCAGTCCTTGCCATTGCCACATATTTATCTCCGCTACCTTCGGGCGTTTGAAATACACCATTATTGGTTGGACTGTGTGTGTCTGTAAATCTAAAAGTACCTGTAGCACCTGTAGCATTTGGCAGGCCTGCTGCAAGCACCGCTGTGGAATCCCCACCTT
>ERZ791740.1319-NODE-1319-length-14183-cov-3.420654_pt1 | contig 14183 bp, 12 predicted proteins | sample MGYA00510041_ERZ791740 | MGnify/ENA primary metagenome ERZ791740 (study PRJEB30046, sample SAMN00791959) | human gut metagenome | study: EMG produced TPA metagenomics assembly of the A metagenome-wide association study of gut microbiota in type 2...
TTGACTCGGGGTCTATTTTAAGTGCCTCCGCCAAATGCCAGCTTATTGCCTCGCCCTCGCGGTCCGGGTCAGTTGCGAGATAAACTACATCTGCTTTTTTAGCCTCTTTTTTCAGTTGTGTAAGCAGCTGTCCTTTACCGCGTATTGTTATATATTTCGGTGTGTAATCATTTTCAAAGTCTATACCCATTTGACTTTTCGGAAGGTCGATTATATGCCCCATAGACGCCATAACTGTATAGTCCTTGCCAAGATATTTTTTTATTGTCCCCGCTTTCGCCGGTGACTCCACTATTAACAGCTTTTTCGTTGCCATAACAAGCAGCTGTATCGATTAAACGATAGCCCATTTTTAAAACATTTAATACAGTATGTTCACATTCATCAAGATTGTTTATTTGATATACACCTAATCCTGTAAGTGGTATTGTTACTTGGTTGTTTAATGTAAGTTTATCCATTTGTAAGTACCTCAATTTATAATTTAATCTTAATCTTGTAGTTAACTCTAAGTCAATAAGATTTTTCAAATTATTTAGTATATTTATGTTCGATTTTGTAACGAAGATAATTTAAGCGTTCTAATTGTTTTTCACGGAAATGGATTTCATCAAGAAGTTCATTGCGTTTTTTATTTAAACTATATAGTTGTAATTTATCACTATGATTGTTTTTATCGAGCAATAGACGCATGTAATTTTCAATTTCTTCAATATTAAAACCTATATCATGTAAGGTCATGATTAAACTTAGATTTTCTAAATCACTATCATCATATTGCCATGAACCCATGACTTTTTTTACTGCGTTACATAAACCCCATTTTTCATATTCATGCAAAATTTCTAAGGGAATGTTATAAAGTTTACTTGCTTCATCAATTGTCATCTTAATACTTCCTTATTTCGTTTTAATTGAATTTAATAATGAGCATTTTATTTTGCAAAATAAAAAAGTAGGTATTCTATTCCTTTGAACACCTACATTGTAATATATTTATTTAATTATGACTAATACTTATATTTCATAATAAATAATGCTTTTTAAGCATTTTTAATACTTTTGATAAAATGAGACATAGTTTGTGAATATATATGATTTTTCTTCCAAATGAGAACTGCCCCTGTTTTTATTTCAGGAAATAATGGTATGAAGCGTAAATCTTGATACAAGTTATCAAAATTAAGATTAAAACAAAGGGCTACACCAATTTGATGTTTTACCATATTAGCAGCATTTAAAATTAGATTATATGTTGCTACAATATTTAATTTTTCTGAAGAATTATTAAACCAATTAATTAATTCATTTTGTACTGCTGTACGTTTAGCAATGATTAGTGGTTCATTGATTAAATCGTCAGGTGTGATAAATGTTTTTTGAGCTAATCTATGTTTTTCATGGACTAAAATGCCCCATTGTTCTTTTTGAGGTAAACGAAAGAAATTATATTTACTAATATCAACTGGTTCAGTTACTAATCCCATATCTAAAAGACCATTTTCTATGCGTTCTTTAATTTCATCTGCAGTAGTACTATGAATATGGAATTTTACTAATGGATGAACTCTATGGAATTCTTTTATTTTTTGAGATAAATATGACATATTTTGAGTTTCCCCACAACCTATAGAAATTTCTCCAACTAAATCATCGTATTCTTTTGTCAATTCTTGTTGTGTTTTTTCCATCAAAGAAATTATTTCATTGGCTCGACGACGCAATAACATACCATCTTCAGTTAAAATAATGCGATGTTTACTTCGTTGAAATAAAGTTACTCCGAGTTCTTCTTCTAATTGGATAAGTTGTCTAGATAAAGTAGGCTGTGTAATATGTAATAAATTAGCTGCTTTTGTTATATTTTCTTCGCGAGCTACCATTAAAAAATATTTTAATAAACGAAATTCCATAAAAGCACCTTCTAAAATTTTTATTTGATGTAATTATAGGATATATAAATATATTTGGCTAGAATTTAATTTGCAGGTATTTATTATTTAATAGCGAATAAATTTTTATAGTGGATAAATTTATTGGTTAGGAAGTGGATTTATGAGTTTAAAATTAGTTATAGCGGAAACAATAGGTATAGATGAAAAAACCTTGAATGAATTAGCAAAAGATATTTTACCTCAAGATGTAGAAATCAAGTATTATAATTCTTTAGCAGATAGCGATGAAGAAAAAATTAAACGCTGTAAAGAGGCTGATGCAGTGATAATAGCTAATAAACCATATAGAGAAAATGTTTTAAAAGCATGTAGTAATTTAAAAATGCTCTCTGTTGCTTTTACTGGTGTAGACCATGTAGATATGGATTATTGTCATGAACATAATATATTAGTTTCTAATTGTTCAGGATATGCAAATGAAGCTGTTAGCGAGCTTGTAATCGGTATGTGTATAAGTCTATATAGAAAATTAGCTGAGTGTGGTATGGCTACAAAAAATCATGAAACAAGTAATGGTCTTCGCGGATTAGAACTTTGTCATAAAAAATTCGGTATTATTGGAGCAGGGGCTATTGGTTTAAAAGTAGCAAGATTAGCTAAAGCTTTTGGTTGTGAAGTGTATTGTTATCGCAGACATATTCCTGAAAATAGCGAATTTAAATTTGTAGATATGGATACTATTTTGAAAGAATGTGATATTATTTCACTGCATATGCCACTTACAAAAGAAACTACATGTATGATAAATGCAGAAAAAATTGCTTTAATGAAGAAAAATGCTATTTTAATCAATACAGCTAGAGGAAAAGTTATCGATACACAAGCTTTAGCTGATGCTTTAAATAAGGGGAAAATTGCTGGTGCTGGTATTGATGTTTTTGATACGGAACCACCTATTGGAGTAGAAAATTCATTGTTGACTGCTAAAAATGTTGTGTTATCTCCACATATTGGATTTGATACGCAAGAAGCTATGCAGAAAAGAGCTGTTATAGCTTTAGAAAATATTGCAAAATGGATTGAGGGAAAACCACAAAATATTATGTAAAATAATTAAAATAAATAATAAGAACTATATCTTATTTATATTATTTATGGTATAATTAATATAGAAGAATTAAATAATGATGAATTTTGTATGACGATAATAAAATTGTTCTTTTTATTATTTTCATAAAAAGTCTTCATGAATTAATACTAAAAAAGATAGGAGGATTTATTATGAAAAAGAAATTAATAAAAAGAGCAATTTTTTTTATGATAAGTTGTAATATGGTTGTTTTTACACCAACATGGGCAAGCCAAGAAACAAAAAATACAATAACTTCATCAAGTATAGAAGTATCTGATGGAAGTATTAAAAATATAGTGAATGATGATATTAATATCATTGATACAAATGTAAGAGATGAATATGGAATATTTTCTAATAATGGTGGAAAATTAAATATAGATGTAGATAGCTTAACTATTGAACATAATATTGATAGAAGTAATATGTTTACAAGTATTCTATCTCAAGGAAATACTTCACAGGGAAGTAGCTCATTAATAGATATCAAGACTATTAATGATATTAATATAGATAATACAGCGCAGGAATTGGAGCAGATAAATGCTATAAATGCAAAAGATAATGCTAGTTTAAATTTATTATCTAAAAATGGAGATATAAATATAAATAGTAATTTAAATATTAATAGTTTATTAAGTAATCTAAATAATAGTATAATAAATGTAGAAAATAATAGTGTACTTACATTAAACGCAGAAAATATAAATATTAATTCTACTATAACTGCTAGTTATAAACAAAGTTTATTTAATAATTATGGAATTAATGTAAAAAATAGCCAATTAAATATAAATAATCAAGAAAATATGCACATCAATTCTACTATTAGTGGTAGAGGTTTTGATAACTATGGAGTATATGTTTATGATAATCTAAACCAGGGCAGTAAAGTTGATATTGTAAATAATGGCGATCTAATTATAAATACAAATGATAATAGCAGCGGAAATCATTCTTATGGAATTTTTGTTATCAATGAAAATAATACAGATGACGAAACAAGTGTAAATATAAATAGTAAAAATAATGTAGTAAATACAAAATCTACAGGTATAGAAGTTTCTGGTGAACTTAGTAATGTAAATATAACAGCTAGTGCGGGTTCTAATGTAATTAAAGCTTTAGGTGATGTTGATAGTACAGGAATAGAAGTCAATGATAATGGAACGCTCTATTTAAATGCTAAAGATTATAATATTGTTACATCTGATTACACAGGTATACATGTTTCTTATGCAGATGATAAACAAAGTAATATAACATTAAATGCTAATAATAATATTGTAAATGCTGTAGGAACAGGAATATTGAGTTTTTCTAATGGCAATATTAAATTAAATGCTTTAAATGGTAATAACGCCTTTACTAGCAATTATATAGGAATTAGTTTAATGGATAATAGTCAAGTTAATTTAAAAGCTGATAAAGGTGAAAATTACTTTAAAATTGATGAAGGGATTGCAATACTATCCAGTCAATCTAATGTATTAGCTCAAGCTAATAAAAATATATTAGAAGGTATAGAAGGGATTTCTAGTATAGATAAATCTGAAGTTAAATTACAGGCTACAGATAGTAATGTAATTAATGCTAAAGAATTTGGTATCTATACTAAAGAACAAGGAGTAGTAAGTTTAAATGCTACTAATGCAAATAATATTGTATATGTAGATGGAGGATATGGAATAAGTGGCAATGCTTCAGCTATAAATATCAATAGTCAGTCAGGAAATAATAGCATAGAAGTAGCTCAAGGAATAGCTATTGAAGCGAATAATGGAAGTAATATTTCTCTAAATGCCAATAAAGGGCAAAATAATATAAAAGCAAGTGATATAGCTATCTCTGTAAATAAAAATAATATTGATAAAGATATTGCGAATATAAGTACGGATACAGCAGTAAAAATTACAGGAAAAGATAATATTATAAATGCTACTACAGCTATAGATAATATTGATGATGGCAATGTTGAAATAATAGCTAGTGAAAATAATTCTATTGATGGGTTAATACATGCAAAAAATAAAGCCAATACGAAGATCCAAGGCAAAGTAAACTATCTAAAAAATGATAATGGTCAAAGTATTATTTGGGCAGATGCTGGCACTATTGATATTACAGGAACTAGTATTATACAAGCCAATTCTCAACAAGTAGCGCTACTAGCAAATAACGATATAAATAATTTAAATCAGGGAATAATTACAGCATCATTTGGTCAAAATAGTGTGATTAAAGGAGATATTATAGCTAAAGATAATGGGCTAATAAAATTGAATGTATCAAATAGTAATGATGATATTTCAGGATTGATTATCGAAGGTAATATTTTAGCTGAAAATCAAGGAAATATTTCTTTAGATATAGGAAATAATAGTTTAATTACAGGAAATATAAATGATTATAGTTATTTAGCGGATTTAAATAATCAAAATTTAAAACAAGAGAATTTGGCAGGTAATATAAGTATAGATTTTAATAATAAATCTAGATGGAATGTAGTAAGGCAAAGTTTTATTTCTAAGATTAATACTAAAGAAAATAACATTATTGATATGGTGGGATATAATACAGAAAATAAACCACATAGTTTAATGGTTAAAGAATTTAATGGCGATAGTAATTTTGTGATGAATTTAAATGGCAATAGACAAAATACAGATATGGTTTATTTAAATTCAGGCACAGGAAATTATAATGTTATTTTAGCAAATGCTGTAACTAAAAATGATATAGGGCAAAATGGTTTACGTTTTGCTACAGTTGGTGATAAAAATAAGCAAGTTTTTAAAAATGCAGTAGCGTATAATGATGGATTTTTTAATATTAAATACCAAATTGCTTCAGAGGATTATGATGTGAATAATGAAGAAAATACATTATATAATAATGGTGATAATAGTGATTTATTAACAGAAAATCGACCAGGTAATGATATAATTAATAATATCTTTGGCAATAATGAAGATGCTGTTAATTATAAATTGGTAAATATTGAAGAAAAAACTTTATCTAATGCAGGTAAAACTATATTAAATATGACTAAGGCTAATTATGATGTAGCGGTTTTCATGGGACGATTAGATAAACGCATGGGTGATGTGCATTATTTAAATAAAAATGATGATGGCATATGGTTTAGACTTCGTCATGATAGAATTGAAAAAGACTTAGGATATACTGTTGATGGGAATATGTATGAATTAGGATATGATAAACTTTTTCTTAGAGACAATGGTCAAGAACGTTTAGGATTAGCTTTTGATTATATGAAAGGGTCTACTTCTTATGATGATATAGCTGGCAAAGGAAATAATAGTAGAAAAGGTATCTGGCTTTATGATACATGGATTGGTGATGATGGTCATTATAGCGATTATATTTTGAAATGGGGTCATTTAGAAAATGATTTTGAAATAGCTGGTACCAAAAAATTGAATTTAATTAAAGGAAATTACGATAATGATGTATTTTCTGCTAGTGCAGAATATGGCTATATGAAAAATTTAAAAAATGATTGGTATATCACTCCTCAAGTTCAATTACAATTAGCTAAAGTAACAGGCGCAGATTACATTACAAATCAAAATACTAATGTGCATGTAGATGGTATTGATAGTATTATTGGTAGAGCAGGATTTAAATTAGGCAAAAATTTTGGTGATAATAAGAAAAATACTTTTTATTTAAAAGCAGATGTATTACGAGAATTTTTAGGCGAACAATTTGTATCAGTTAAAGATGTTACTTCTGATAATGAATATGTTGGTTTTAAATATGACCATAGTGGTTATTGGTATGATGTTGGTTTTGGTTTTAATATTGAAACTAAAAAAGATTCATATGCATTCTTAGATGTTGAACGCAGATTTGGCAATGGAAATAAAAATTCATATCAAATTAATGGTGGTTTTTACTGGGCTTTGTAATTGAGAATTTATAACTTGTAATCAAAGATATAGATATGCTATTATAGTACTAGCAGGTTTAAGTTTGTGGGGAGGATAAATATGTTATTGACTATTTTGATGATTATAGATGCATTAGTAGCAATTGGCTTGATTGCTTCTGTGCTTATGCAAGAAGGTAAGACTGCTGGCATGGGAAGTTTATCAGGACAAAATGAAACGGCTTTTAGTAGCAGTGCTCGCGGTATGGACGCATTAATGGCCCGTTTCACTGTGTTTTTTGCTGTACTGTTTATGATAATTACTTTAATCATAGCTAAAATGGTAGCATAAAAAACTATTCTCTATCTATTTGAATTAATTTAAAGTAGATAGAGATTTTTTTTTATCAAATAGTGTAATATTTTATTTAATAAGTCATTTATAATAATATTTTAAAATTTAGGAGGTATTTTTATGATTACTAGTGGTGCAGAGCCATTTTTGTTACCTGGAGGTTCAAAGGGTGTATTATTGATACATGGATTTACAGGCTCGCCTTCTGAAATGATATTATTAGGAAATTATTTATACAGACAAGGTTATACTGTATTAGGTGTGCGCTTAGCTGGTCATGGTACGACTGTAGAAGAAATGGCTAATACTAATTGGCATGAATGGTATCATAGTGCATGTGATGGATATCATTTATTGCGTGGCATTTGCAGTGAAATATCTGTAATTGGTCTATCTATGGGCGGTTTATTAGCTATGCGAATTGGCAGGGATTTTCCTGTGAAAAAAATAATTTCAATGTCTGCTCCTGTATATATAGCTAATGAACGCAATTTAAGGTTTTTACCACCACTTGAAAAATCAGTGGGACGATATCAGCGAAAAAATAGACGAGAATTACCTGAACTAGCTAAAAGATACAATGTATCTTATAATAAAATGCCACTTGTCTGCGTTCATCAATTGTTGGAGATAATAGCCAAAACAAAAGAAATTCTACCAGAAATTTCAAAACCAATTTTGATTGTTCAAAGTAAAAATGACCATACAGTAAAAGAAGAAAGTGGTCAATATATTTATGACCATATTGGTAGCAAGGATAAACAATTATTTAAATTGAATTTTTCAGGTCATTTAGTTACTTTAGATATTGAACATGATAAATTATTTAATAAAATAGAGAATTTTTTGAAATAAATTATTTAGAGATTAGATAGAGGATAAATTTATGAGTTTACAAGAAAAAATAATGGAATATATGCAAACTAAAGCTAAAAGACCGATGAGTCAGGAAGATTTATTATATGCTTTGGCTTTAGAAGCAGATGAAATAAAACAATTACCCTCTGTGATGGAAGAATTAGAGCGAAAAAATCTATTAATTCAAAATCGAAGCGGTTTATTTGGTTTACCAAAACATATGAATTTAGTCATAGGGAAAATGAGCATTACAGCTAAAGGATTTGGTTTTGTTATTCCAGATAATGGGCTAGAAGAAGGTAAAGCTAAAGTAGATGATATTTTCATTCCTGCTGGTATGTTAAATTCAGCAATGAATAATGATAAGGTTTTAGTGCGTATCACTACTGAAAGAAGTAGTTTTACTAAGCGTGAAGGCGAAGTTATTCGTATATTAGAACGTGCTAATAATAAAGTTGTAGGTACATTTGAAAGCAGTAGAACTTTTGGTTTTGTAGTTCCAGATGATAGCCGTTTAAATCAAGATATTTTTATTGAAGGTCGCAATTTTAATGGGGCAAAAGTAGGCATGAAAGTAGTTGCTGAAATCACTAAATGGCCGACAAAAAATCATAGTCCAGAAGGGAAAATTATAGAAGTTCTTGGGAAAATAGGTGCACCTGGCGTAGATATTTTATCAGTAATGCGTCAATATGATTTATCAGAGCAATTTCCTGTAGATGTACAAGAAGAAGCTAAACAGATTGAGCAAGTACCTAGTAAGTCAGAATGCAATAAACGCAAGGATAGACGCCATTTACAAATTGTAACTATTGATGGTGAAGATGCCAAAGATTTAGATGATGGTGTTTATGCAGAAAAATTGCCAAATGGAAATTTTTTCTTAGGTGTATATATTGCTGATGTCAGTCATTATGTAAAAGCATTTTCACCTTTAGATAAAGAGGCATATAATCGCGGTACAAGTGTATATTTAGCAGATAGAGTTATTCCTATGTTGCCTGTAGAATTATCCAATGGTATCTGTAGTTTAAATGCTGGCGAAGATAGACTTTCCATGTGTGCGGAAATGGAAATTGACGCAAATGGCTCTGTTATCAAATACGATATTTTCCCTACAGTTATTCATGTATATCGTCGATTAACGTATAAATTAGTAAATCGCATCTTAGTGGAAAAAGATACGCAAATGATTGAGGACAATCAAGATATTTTACCATTGTTGCATAATTTAGAAGCTGTATATAAAGTTTTAAATAAACGACGTCAAATGCGTGGGGCTATAGATTTTGATATCCCTGAAGTTAAGGTGAAATTGAATGCCAAAGGTCAAGCTGTAGGTCTTGTAAAACGTGAACATGGCTTAGGTGAATCTATTATTGAAGAATGTATGTTAGTGGCTAATGAAACTGTAGCCGAACATATGGCTAGAAAAGAATTGCCTTTTATTTACCGTGTGCATGAAGAACCTGTAGAAGATAAAATGTTTGCCTTAAATGAATTATTGGCTAATTTTAATTTGCATTTAAATCGCAACACTGAAGGTGAAGTTGAACCTAGAGCTGTTCAAGAGGTATTAAATTCTATAAAAGGAAAGCCAGAAGAAAAAATTATTTCTGCTGTAGCTTTGCGCAGTATGCAACAAGCTAAATATAAAGCAGAAAATTTAGGGCATTTTGGCTTAGCTGCTAAATACTATACGCATTTTACTTCACCAATTAGACGTTATCCAGATTTAATCGTTCATCGTTTATTAAAAGAACAATTAAATGGAAAAATGACAGCAGAACGTCAAGAAAAATTAAAATCAAGATTACCTGAAGTGGCTACACATACATCTAAACAAGAGCGTGTGGCTACAGAAGCAGAACGTGAAACGACTTTAATTAAAGAAATTGAATATATGGCTCGTTTTTTGGGTGATGAATTCCATGGTATTATCAGTGGTGTTACTGCTTTTGGTATTTTTGTAGAATTAGATAATGGCGTAGAAGGTTTAGTTCATGTTTCTACCATGGTAAATGATTATTATGAATATGTAGAGAAAGAATACGCACTCGTTGGTGAAATGACTAATTTCAGATATCGTTTAGGTGATGAAGTAACTGTTATTTTGACAAGAGCAAGTATCAAAGAACGTTCTATTGATTTTATTTTAAAAGACAATGGTAAGATGCCACTTGTTTTTGAAGATGATATAATCGCTAAACCATTTTTTACAGAAATCAATAATAATGTGAAAAAAGATTTAAAGATTAAGGAAAATTTTTCTAAAGAAAATAAAGCAAGCAAAAAGCAAGCGGATAAATATAAACGCAAAAAACGTAAAGATAAAGAGCATAAAAAAATAGAGGAAAAAAGAAAGAAATCTATTGCAAAAATAGAAGGTAAGAAAAAAGATAACAAGAAAAGTGCTTTTTATGATAAAATTTATACGAAGAAAACTCGTAAAAAAAGTGGCACCAAAGAACGTGTGCGTGATAGAGTTTCAAAAGGCAAACGCCGTAAAAAATAAATATTTTAGACAATAAGTAAGGTTGATTTTATGGGAAAGAAAAATGCAAGTGTAAAAATTGTTTGTGAAAATAGAAAGGCTCGTCATGATTATTTTATTCATGAAACATATGAAGCTGGGATTGTTTTAGTAGGTACAGAAGTTAAATCTCTTCGTGCTGGCAAAGCTAATTTAAAAGATAGCTTTGCTAAAATCAAAAACAATGAAATCTTTTTGGATAATATGCATATCAGTCCTTATGAACAGGGCAATATTTTCAATCATGATCCACTTCGTGCTAGAAAATTACTGATGCATAAAATAGAAATAGTGAAATTATCCAGTAAAATCAAAGAAAAAGGTTTTACATTAGTACCATTAAAAGTTTATTTTAGCAAAGGTAGAGCTAAAGTGGCTTTAGGTCTTGCTACTGGTAAGAAAAATTATGATAAACGTCAAGCTTTGGCAGAAAAAGCTGCAAAACGTGATGTTGAACGTGCATTGAAGGAACGTCAAAAATATTAAATATAGCTAAGTGAGATGGTGATTAATTATTTATGTGGGAAAAGATAAAATCTATATTAACTACTACTAAATATCAAGTTAGAATTGGCTTGGCTGTAGTATTAATATTTTTAGGCGGATATAATTTATTTTTCATTGGCGATGATGAAGGACATGGCGATAATATTTCTATAAAAATAGAAAGTGGCATGTCTACAGAAGAAATTGCTCAAAATTTGCAAGAACATGCTATAATAAACAATGGTCTTGGTTTTCGCATTTTAGCTCGTTTGGAAGGTAAGGATACTCAATTTAAAGAAGGTATTTATTATTTTCGTGTGGGTATGAATATAAATTCTGTTCTTGATAGATTGGTTCAAGGGCCAGAAAATCAAGTAGTCAGAATAACTATTCCAGAAGGCTTCACTGTAGAAGATATTGCTAATTTATTAGAAAAAGAAAATTTGACTACAAAAGAGGAATTTTGCAAGGTAGCAAAAGATTATACTCCATATGATTATATGAAGGAAGCTACAGAAAATAAGGATATCAAATATGCTGTAGAGGGATTTTTATTTCCTGATACTTACGATATTGATAGGTCTTATGGTGCAAAACAAATCATGCAAATCATGGTAGATAATTTTGACCATAGATTAAATAGTGAAATGCGTGAACGTGCTAAAGAGGAAAATTTATCTATTTTCGAATTGGTAACTATGGCATCTTTGGTGGAAAAAGAAGCTAAGTTTGCAGAAGATAGACCAATTATCGCTGATGTATTTTTCAAACGACTAGAAAATCATATGATGTTACAATCTGATGCGACTATTCAATATGCTTTAGATGAACATAAGGAGGAGTTTAGCATTGAAGATACAAAACTAGATTCTCCATATAATACGTATCAACATGAAGGATTGACTCCAGGGCCAATTGGAAATCCAGGTCTTGCTTCTATTGAGGCTGTGTTATATCCAGCAACTACAGATTATTTGTATTTTGTTGCAGATAGTGAAGGTCATAATCATTATAGTGTAACATATGATGAACATTTAAAAGTTATTGAAGAAATATATGGTGAATAAATAATAAGTAAGAGGAATTAAAACGTGGAAGCTTTATTTAAGCAAATGGAAGATTTTGCGAAAGAAAATAAAGTACCAATTATCAATGAAAATGGCAGAAAGGTTTTTATTGAGATAATAAAAAAATATAAGCCACAAAGAGTTTTGGAAATTGGTACTGCGATAGGTTATTCTGCATTATTAACTACTTATTATGGTGCAGAAAATGCAAAGATTATTTCTTTGGAATTAGATGAAGAACGCGCAAAACAGGCTCAAGATTTTATAAATCAATCTGCATATAAAGAGCAGATTGAAATAATCTTAGGCGATGCCGCTGAAAATATAGAAAAACTAGATAAAAATTATAAATTTGATATGGTTTTTATCGATGCAGCGAAAGGACAATATCCTGATTATTTGCAGAAAGTATTACCATTATTAGCGGATGATGGCATTATTTTAGCTGATAATGTATTATTTCGCGGTTATGTAATGAGTGAAGAAAAGCCACCTCGCCGATATAAGACGATTGTAAAAAGATTGCGTGAATATATTGCTATGGTAAGTGATACAGATAAATTTACAACAGAGATTTTTGAAAATGGCGATGGTTTGGCTTTAACTAAAAGATTGAAAACTAATTAATTATTTGGAGGAACAATGCAAAATACAATAAAAAAACCTGAATTATTAGCACCAGCAGGAAATTTAGAAAAATTGAAAATGGCTATTTTATATGGAGCAGATGCTGTATATCTTGGCGGAAAACGTTTTGGGCTTCGTGCTTATGGCGGTAATTTTTCTAAAGAAGAAATGATTGAAGGCGTTAAATTTGCTCATGAACGTGGTAGAAAAGTTTATGTAACAGCAAATATTTTTCCGCATAATAATGATATAAATGAGATTTTACCATATCTACAAGAATTGGTAGAGGTTGGTGTTGATGCTGTTTTAGTATCTGATATCGGTTTATTCATGCTCATTAAAAATGAAGTGCCAAATCTTGAAGTTCATATCAGTACACAGGCTAATAATACAAACTGGAGAGCTGTTAAAGCATGGCAAGATTTAGGAGCAGAACGCGTTGTATTAGCTCGTGAACTTTCTTTTGCTGAAATAAAAGAAATTCGTGAAAAAACTGATGTGGAATTAGAAATGTTTGTACATGGTGCAATGTGTATTTCTTATTCTGGTCGTTGCTTAATCAGCAATTATTTAACAGGTAGAGATTCTAATCGTGGAGCATGTACTCAACCTTGCCGTTGGAAATATAATTTAACTGAAGAAAAACGTCCTGGTCAATTTTTCCCTGTAACTGAAGATGAAAATGGAACATATTTCTTTAATTCTAAAGATATGTGTTTACTTCCTTATCTAAAAGATATCATCGAATGTGGTGTAGATAGCTTAAAAATTGAAGGTCGCATGAAATCTATTCATTATGTAGCTAGCGTAGTAAGTGCATACCGTCATGCTATCGATAGTTATTTTGAAAAGCCAGAAGAATTCACGATTAAACAAGAATGGATAGATGAATTAAATAAAGTCTCTCATCGTGAATATACAAGTGGTTTCTCTTATCATAAAACTTCTTGTGATGATCAAATCTACAATACAACATCTTATGAACATACATCTGATTTTGTAGGTTTAGTACTTGATTATGATGAAGAAACAAAAATTGCTACTATACAGCAACGTAATCATTTAACAGTTGGACAAGAAATAGAATTCTTCCAGCCTGATGCACCTTTATTTAAACAAACTATTACAGAAATGTTTAATGATGAAGGTATTTCCATAGAAGTAGCACCACATCCACAACAGATTATCACTATGAAAATGGATAAACCTGTTGTGCCATATACAATTTTAAGACGTGATGTAGTTACTGAAGAAAATTAAATAAAAAAAGCGTTATAATCATGAACTGCACCCCAAAAGTTGGACAAAAAACAACTTTTGGAGGTGCAGTTTTTT
>ERZ791740.1331-NODE-1331-length-14068-cov-2.849211_pt1 | contig 14068 bp, 12 predicted proteins | sample MGYA00510041_ERZ791740 | MGnify/ENA primary metagenome ERZ791740 (study PRJEB30046, sample SAMN00791959) | human gut metagenome | study: EMG produced TPA metagenomics assembly of the A metagenome-wide association study of gut microbiota in type 2...
AGATACTACAAAATTAATGAAATTGCAGTTCCAGACAGTAAGTATATTCTTGATAATAAGACAGATTATATCTTCTATATCAATAAGTTCGGTCAGCTAGAGTTTAATGGAACAACTGATACAACAGGTAAGAATACAATCACAATTAACAATGACTATGTTGTACCGGAAAAGTATATTCTTAATACGGACGGTAAGACAGAAGCTAATAAGGTTAATACCCCAGAAGCACTTAATAAAACTTCAGAAGTAAGAGGCAAGGATGCTCCAACAAATATTGGTAGTACAGTAGCTTGGTTAATGGAATCCAATGTTCCTGCCGAAATGAAAGATATGAGTACATACGACCTAGTTGATACAATGGGTAAAGGTCTTACATACAAGTCATCTTCAGTATATGCTGTATCTAATAGTGCAACAACAACACTAACAAAAGATACTGATTATACAGTTACTACGAATGGTAACAAGGTAACATTCTCACTTACTGCTGTAGGTATCAAGAAAGTTGCAGATAGTAAAGCTGAAAGAATTGATATTTACTTTAACACAGTTGTTAATGAGAACGCTGATTTAGGTGTTAAGATTGACAATACTGTTGAAGCAGTTTACACAAACAATATTAATACAAAGACTACAACAACAGGTAAGCCAGAAACTCCAAACCCAGAAACTCATACAAGTGGTTATCAGCTAAAGAAGGTTGATACTACAGGCAAGACACTAGAAGGCGTTACATTTGAACTATATTCAAGTGAAGCTGATGCTAAAGCTATGTCTAACAAGCTATCATTCTATACATATGATGCAAATGGTAACAAAGTTAAGACAGATAAAGCAGTATCTGATAAAAACGGTTTAGTATCACTTCTAGGTCTATCATATGGTTCATTTGGTAATGATGAAACACAAGGCTCAAAAGATTATTGGGTAGTTGAAACATCTACAATCGGTGGTTACAACCTACTTAAAGAACCATTTAAGATTACTGTAACTCAGAAGTCATTTGAATATAGTAATACTAAGACTGATGTTGTTAATACACATAAATATGAGCTACCAGCAACAGGTATGGTAGCAGGTGCTACATTGGGTGGTCTAGGTATTGCTCTAGCCGGTGTAGGTATTATTCTAATGGCAAGAAAAAAGAAAGCAAAAGTTAATAATAAGTAAGAGCTAAAAAAGAATAAGGAACTTTCCTATAATATAGGGAGTTCCTTGTTTTTTACAATGAGGTATTCAGATGTTTCAATACTCAATCGAAAAGAATATTAAAAGAGAAAATTCAATTGTTTATAACAAGTTAAATATCTACGGAAAGATACATTTATGTGATTATTCTGATTTATATTTAGCATCGTTCCACAATGGTGGAATGATAGTAATAATTAATGCTGGTGAATGTAAGTATAAAAATGAAATGGAATATTATATTGATTTGGCTTTTATTATAGATGATGAATATGATGTTGGTTATAGTAGGATATGTTATTTTAATGATTTTATTACATTTCGAAAAATTTTTCATGAGATAATTAATGTATTCAATGATATTCGGTATAATCAAATAATGCTGGATGATATATATGATTTGTTTTCATATATATTTGAACCTTTTGATGAAATTACTGATATATTTGAACCATTTGATTGAACTTCTGAATAATAAGATGATAAAGTGAGGAATAAAAATGAAGAAAATTGTATCTATTATAATGGCAGTAGTAATGTGTTTGTCAGTTATTGCTGTAGGTTCAACTGCAAGTGTGAGTGCGAAAACTAAAAAGCCAACAGTTAAATTAATAGTAGTTGATATGAAATATAAAAAACATGGTGGATATGCAAAATTTAAAGTAATATCCTCTGTACAAAAGAATACTTACTATGTTGGTAATGCAAAAAAGAGAACATACATAGCAAAAAATAAGTGCTTTAAATTATCATGCAGTCCAAATAAAAATGTGACTATTTCATTAAAGAATAAATATAGTTCTAAATATAATATATCTAAAACTATAAGCACCAATCATTTATATATGCGTTACTATATTCCGGATAATGGAACAACGCCTATATATGTCAAGTGAATGTTCTTATAATTTATCTAATAAAGCATGCTCAGTATGAGTATGCTTTATTTTTATAAAAATATGTTCAAATAAGAACACAAATGTTCTGCATATTAACATATGTGATAAATATGAGATATTATTGATATATTATTGCCTTTTCTTTATAGTTGAGCTAAACTTAATACATAAGGAAATAACTCCTAACCTTAAAAATTTAAAAGAAAGAAGGCAATTTTATGTTTCAAGAAATTAAATATGGTAAATTAATGAAAATTTCTAATAAAGAAAATTACAAAGAATTTATAAGCAAAGAAGAAAGCAAAAAATGGGGAAAGATATATTATTCCGATTGGGGAGAGAAATACACTAACCTTATGAAAAGTGTTAAAGATAAACTTTCTATGAAGATTTTTGAAATTCCTGTTGAGTCATACTGTGGTAATACATACAGCAGTATCAATCATTATCTTCGGAACGATATACATTCTACAAGTAACTATGAGCGAGAAATCTCAGATATGCTTATCATAGCTATACATTCTGCACCAAGAATTCCTAATGATATAATTGTTTATCGTCTTGTTAGCGATAATTTTATCCAGAAATTAATTGAGAATAATAAAAATGGAAACCATTTTACTCAAGAAAAAGGTTTTATGAGTACGAGCATGCTCAAAAGTATTACAGAACTAGATGAACGATATACAACTTACAGTAATCTTTTAAAAATATATGTACCTAAAGGAATGCTAGGGTTATATGTTAATTCAGTTACCGGTAGGAAAGAGGAAGAAATCTTATTTCCACCTAATCTAGACTTATCTTTAATTAAGTATCCATACAAAGATAAGGAAACAAAAAAGACAATATATGAGTGCAGGCTGATAGACCAAACTAATCTATATGATGTATCTTTCGGTTTATAAAATTCATTGAGATTAAAAAAGGAAGTCACCGTACATATATAAAATGTAAGGTGACTTTCATTTATTTAATTATATCATTATTCATATTATTATAATCATTTAATACTTGTGTAGCACGAATTTTAGACACTATGTCATTATTATCTTTTTTGATAGTTATAAGAGTGTTATATATAAGATTCTCATGTTTATCAAATTCACTAATAAGTGTTTTTTCATATTTTTCAAAAAAGTCAGGCTCAGATAATATCTTTTTAAGTGAATTTATAATATCTTTTTCCATGTGTAAAGTTTCTATTCTATGGTATATACCGGTATGGTTATCTTTTTCATATCTAACACTATTATCATGGTTTATAACATCAATTAATTCATTTACAGATAAAGTCTTTTGAAATCTTTTATCTTTATGTTCGTTTGAAAAAAAATCTTCTTCTATATGACAATGATTAATTAAAATGCCATCAGCAATGGTATATTTTAGATGTTTACATATGTCTCTAATATCTTCCCTCTTTAATATATCAAAATCATTTCTTAATAATGAAATATATAATTTTATTGCATTTTCTTGTGAATAAAAGTAATAATATCTTTGCTTGAAATAATTTATTTTAATTCTGTTTACAATATCTGTAATATCATCAATATCAAGTAAATGTAATGAGTTTAAACGAGATAAATCATTTGTAATTTTCCATTCACCTTGGTATATTTTACAACATTCTTTTTGTTGTATTAATTTTATTTTAGGACAATCTCCATACACATAGTCAATTAATTTATCTTTCCCAAATATTTTACTTAAATTTTTAACTATACTTTCTTTCGATTTGTCATTAAAATAGTAAATTAGAACTGTTGTATTAACATTTTCAATTAAATCAACAATAATATCCTTGTCCATAGAATCTAATGAATGACCGAAAAACATTACTTCATTTTTAAAATTGTTATTTAACCACTTTTTGTACATATTTCCCGTTTTCTTTATTATACGCTGATAGTATTTTTCAAACGAAATAAAAGTTTCATTTGAAAATTCAGTAGTAATGCCAAGAATAATATTAGTTGGCTTATTGTGAAATTTAGAATTTATTTTAGCTTTTCCATGAATATAATGTATATCAACATTTTTAAATTTTGACAAATAATGTCTTTCATATGTATTAGAATAGTTAAAAGAAATAACATGATTAGGAGCAAACTTTACAATGTCAGGAGAAAAAACAATAATTGGCTTTTTATTTATTATCAAAGCAATGTACATTTCAAGAGCTTTAGTTATTCTATTAAAATCTTCGGATATTTTATTTTTTATTTCAATAAATGTTTTAATACTAATTTCATTTTTACCAATTATAGAAGCAAATTTTAAATCTATTAATGTTTTTGTAGCTATATGGTCAATTGGTAGTTTTATTGATGAAACATTAGATTTTGAAAATTCTTTTTCTAAGCAATGTAAATTCGAAACTATATCATACAGTTCTATTTCAAAACCACACCAGTTTTCATATTTTGATTTCTTTAATAAATATTCCAGAATTCTATTATTTTTAATAAATCTTATAAAAACCTTAATTTGTGAAACAGTAAGGTATTCGGAATAAGTATAGTATTTATCATTCAAATGTTTTTTCATATATTTACAAAATAACAAAAAGTCAGAATAATCTGTGTGTAGTTTATGAGCTAAATCAAAGCCATTTCCAATAACTAAAATTCTATTTGTTTCCATATTGTTTATTCACCAATCTTTGCAGGTTAATTAAGAAGTTATTTATTCTCATTATAGCGTAATAATTTGATAAAACTTATTGATATATTATGTAGAATGAATAAACTTATAATAAAAAAATAAAAAAACTTTACAATTTTAAAAATAAAGAGTATAATGTACGCCATTTTATAGAAAAATATTTACTTAACGAATAGAAAATATATGTTTCTTTGAATATTATATTTTTATAAAAGAATAATAAATTATATTCATATGATATAATTATATGGAAATCATTAGATTAGATATAAATAGATTGTAATATCTATAATGCATTGTAAGGAGTGGAACATATGAAAATTGAATTAAAAAACATATGTAAGATTTCTCATTGTGAAATTACACTAGATGGAATTACTGTAATTGCAGGCGAGAATGGTACAGGTAAAAGTACAGTAGGTAAAGCTCTTTATAGTGTTTTTAATAGTTTTTCAAATGTTAATGAACAAATTAAAAAGACTAAACAAAATAGTCTTATTAGTATCTTTAGAAGATTTGATGAGGATGATATTTTTATTATATCACCATATATTTATGATGATATTGTTGATGAATTAATGGATAATTCTAAAACTTACATTAATGATAGAACTTTGCTAAGAGAAAAACTAGTGAATTTTGTGATGAATTCAGAAGATTTTGTAATATCTAAAGATGAAGAACATATTGATGAGATGACAAACGCTATATTATCTGTTTTAAAAATTACAGATACCATGATTGTAAATAAAATATTACAAAATAGAATTGATGCTGAGTTTAATAGACAAGTGTCAAATTTATATAATAATAGCGATAATAATATTATAATAACAGTTAAAGATAATATTGTTAATGTTAATATTAATTCTAATGAAGTAATCTCTCATAGTGGTTTAATGGATTTATATTCAAATGCTATATATATAGATGACCCATATATACTTTATCCTCAGAGAAATTCTTCTGTTGGTCGTACTTATTATGACCATCAAAACGAAATGAGAAAAAAGTTATTCTTTAATAATAATCAAAATAATGTTATTGATGATATTTTGACAAATGAAAAACTTAATAATATTTATAGTAAAATAGAAAATATTTGTAAAGGTGATTTGTCTTTCACTTTTACTCGTGCATATTATGTACTCCCAAATTCAAAAAAGCTTGGAATACAAAATATTGCAACAGGACTTACAACATTTGTTATTATTAAGTCTTTATTGCAAAAAGGTATTATCAAGGAAAAAGGTTTAATTATATTAGATGAGCCGGAAACACATTTACATCCTAAGTGGCAATTATTATTTGCTGAAATAATTGTATTGTTACAAAAGGAATTTGACCTTACAATTTTGTTGAATACACATAGTCCATATTTTTTAGAAGCGATAGAAGTGTACTCTGAAAAGTATGGTATCAAAGATAAATGTAAATATTATCTATCTGAGGATAATGAAGCAAATAATTCTTTTGTTATTAATGATGTTACAGACAATACAGAATTAATTTATAAAAAACTTGCATCACCATTTCAAACATTAGAAGATGAGAGGTATTCTTCAGATGATTGATATAGAATTACCTACAGATACATTAAAGAATTTGTCGTTAGATAGTAGTTCTGGTACAAGACAGTTTATGACAAATTCTCAAATAGAAGCAATAGATTTCGATTTTGTAAAAAGAAATTATATTAATTCTCTTAATTGTTCTGAAGATAAAGCTTGTTCTGTTGATGGTATTATAGATAATGAAAATAACAAGTTATTTATAGAATTTAAGAATGGAAAAATTGATACAAAACAAAAGAGAGGAATTAAAAATAAAGCTAAAGATAGTTTACTAATGTATGGGGACATTAAAGATAAAACCTTAGAATATTTTAGGGATAATTATACTTTTATTTTAGTTTATAATGGTAAGAAAAATAGAACTCACTCTCAAAGTATGAATAACATTCATAGCAATCTTTATAGTAGGTCAAATGAACAGGAAATTAGATTTGGATTGGATTCCTTAGATAAGGTATTCTTTAAAAATGTTTGTACATATAACGAGAGTGAATTTGAAGAGTTTTTGAAAACAATATAAGATTAAGGGAGTAAGATATGAAATTATCTTACTCCTTTTTATTGATATATTGATGATATTATGCTAGTATAAAGTGTGACAAATATTTACATAATAGGAGTTTACTATGAAAGATATATTTGATAAATTTAGCATTTTTGATTTTATTGCAATATTGTTATCCGGAATTTGTATTAGTACAATATCATTAATCGTCATATATTTTGTCTATGGCTTAAAATTTTCTATTTCATTAGGCATAGATAAAAATATATTGTTCTTTATAATTAGCTATTTATTAGGTATTATTTTTCAAGAAGTTGGTGCATTTCTATACAATAAAGTGTTTTTTAGAAATGATAAACTATTAAAAAGAACTTTCAGTTTAAATAATAAAAATTCTTTATTATCTAATGAAGAAAAAAGCTCTTTATATAAGTATTTTCAAGATAAATTAAATATTACTGGTGAAAGAGCAATATACAATTATTGCAAGGACTATGTATATAAAAATGGCAACAAATTAGATCACGATAGAGGATTATCATTAAGTGCTATGAGCAGAAGTTTATCCGTATGTTTTATGCTTTTATTTTTCACATTGTTAGGCTTGCAATTATTCGGTACTTTTAATGCCAATATTGTTTACTTGATTGCATTTATGATATTACTTCCTATACTATCAGTTGTTTTCTTTGTAAGATATTTATTTTTCATGAATACGAGATACACAAATATATTGAGATTATTTTATTACGATAATATTGTTCCAAAAGTATAATTTATATCGTATTATCAAGAATAATTTACTTGACTAATATAAAAACACAATTTATAATAAGGTAAAATGTATGATGAAAATTCAATAACCATTTAATAAAAATTATTGAAATGTTTGAAATACTATATCTTATATGAATTTTCATCATATAAATTTTTAGGCATACCTAATTTTAGGTATGCTTTATTTTTTTGCTTATTTTTAAATTATAAATAAATATATAATAGAATTATATATAAATATTGATAATTGATTATGGATATGGTATAGTAAATAATATAGTAATGATGTTTACTTAATAAGTAGTATCTAGAAGGTGATGCTGTATTAATGCGACAAAATAGTGAAATTGAAAAAGTAAAATCTACTCATTTAAAGGGAAGTGAAGATAAAAAACTAAAAAAAATACTTAAAAACAAATGGTTTATTATTGCTATTATCTTTATTGCAATTGTATGTTTAACATCAACATATATAGGTAGTATGTATAACCAAACAAAATATAGTTATGTAATTAATAACTATCAAGAAAAGGTATCTTCATTAAGTAAAGATGATATTGAAGATAAAGAGCAAAAGGCAAAAAAATATAACAACTCCCTTAATGATTTATCTTCTACAGGTAAATATGATAAAGATACTGTTACAGGTTATTATGATGTTCTGAATTTAGGCAAGATTATATCATATATTGATATTCCGAAAATTGATGTGTATTTGCCTATATACAATAATACTGATGATAAGACTTTGCAAAATGGAATAGGACACGAGAAATCTAGTAGTTTACCGGTAGGTGGAACTAACACAAACTGCGTTTTACTAGGACATAGTGGACTAACTACGAATCCATTATTTACAGACCTACATGAACTTGATACAGGCGACTATATCTATCTTAAAACAATGAATAAGACTTATACATATAAAGTGTATGACATTGATAAAGTAACGCCTGAAGAAGCAGAGAATTATACAGGAATAGTTAAAGACAAAGATATTGTTACACTTATTACTTGTACACCTATCGGAATTAATACTCACAGACTTATTGTTAGAGGTGAAAGAGTAGATAATACTCAAAGTAATAAGGCTCAAATTAAGAAGGTAAATCAAGCTGAAGATAACAATAGCAATAGTATTGATAATGTAAGGCGAAAACTAATCACTATCGGTTTAATAGTTATGATAGTAGCAATATTATTTACTTATTGTACAAGAAAAGAGAAGAAAGGTGATAAAAAATCAAAAAGGAAATAAGTGCAAGTAACATTGTTACAGTTATAGGTATTGTTATATGTATAGCAGGTATAACTTTATTTTTTCTTACAAATTATACAAGTATCTTTGACGATTATGATGGTGTTACAACTGCTGATTATTCTACTAATGCCAAAATCATAAATAGCAGTAACAATAGTAAAAAGATAAATAAAGCTAGTAATACAAATAGTTCTAATACAAGCAATTCTAAAAGTACAAATAGTACAAGAAAGATAAATGTATCAAACAAACTATATAGAGATATGGTTGATTATAATAAGAAACTTCCTGCTGTACAAATGAAGAAAATGGTTAATGAGAAAGTTCTCGAAAAGCCATTTTTACACTTATCAAAGTATGGACTTCCAAATAGTTGTATAGGAACTATTGAAGTAGATAAGATTAATTTAAATTTGCCGATTTATCTAGGTGCAAGTGATTATCATATGTCACTTGGGGCAACTCATCTTAATTACACTTCTGCACCAACTGGTGGCAAGAATACGAATACAGTTATAGGTGGTCATACAGGATATATTGGAAGAACATTTTTTGACAATTTAAGGTCGCTAGATAAAGGTGACACGATAAAGGTCAAGAATTTTTGGTACACATTAAGGTACAAAGTTATTGAAACAAAAACTGTAGTTAAAGATGATACTTCTGTACTGTATATACAGAAAGGTAAAGATTTAGTTACGCTATTTACTTGCATATCTAATAATAATGGTGGCTTTAATAGGTATGTAGTTGTAGCCGAAAGGATAAAACAATGAAATATGTAATTATTACACTTGGTATCATTTTTGTTTTGTTTTTATTTTTGGTAATGTTTGCAATTTGTAAATCAGCAGGATTAACAGATAAAGCAGAACAGGAATTAAGATATAAAGAAGATTTTGAAAGGAGGAGTAATTATGAAAATTACTCACAAAAAGAAGCTAGGTAAAAAATTTGCCTCTGTTATGTTAGGTGCATTGATGGTAGTATCTATACCAATGGTAGCAGGAGCAAAAGATATTGATATTCCGACTGAGCCTACTACAGGTTGGTATCATTCATCAGATACAGTAAAGCAAGCAACTGGTATTCCTGATAGTGTTGCTAAAACAATTGATGGTTCTGATGTTTTATCTTTTATTGATATTAATTCTAATATGATTAGTGTTAAAACTGAGGCACAATTAAAATCAGCACTAGCAAAGTCTGGCAACAAAAAGATTAGACTTTTGGCTAACATCACTCCAAGAAATAACCTTTCTGTAAAAGGTAAGAATATCATTTACCTAAATGGTTATAAACTTAATTCACTTGCTAAAGTTAAGGGTAATGCTAAAAAATTGAACTTTTGTTCTGATGTAGAAAAGGAAAATGACTTTACAAAAGCACTTGCTTATAATAATGGCAATTATCCTCATAGAGTTATTATTCGTAAAGCTGTTACTTTAGCTAATAAAAAGTATAAAGTTAATAATGCCAAAACATCTATTTATCTTAATAATCAGAATTTGAGTATTAAGGAAGGTGGACAGATTTATATTAATGATAATTCTGTTGAAATTGTTGGTGGAAGCAGAACAACATTTAAGTCTGTAGGTAATACTTCAAATGGTAGTAAGTCACTAATCGAAGTTGCACCAAATAAGAATAATATTCATTTAAGAAACTTTAATGTAGTAGCATCCGATTTTTATGACAATGCTATTAAATTTGGTAGTAAGGATAACTCACTAACATTACTTAATATGAATATTACATCTAATAAGAGTGGTTCTACGGCTATAAACCTATGTGGTACTTCCGGTAACGCTGTTTCTAATGTTAAAGTTACTAGTGTAAATATTACTTCAAAAGGCTATGGTCTTAAAGGCAACTATGTTAGTAAGCTAATGATTAATGCTGCTAACGGTACTAGTAAGAAGTATTCAACTCAAAAGAATTCAATCAATTTTACTAATTCAAGTTACATTAAATTAGCAACAAGTAGTGCTAAAAGTTATGTATGCACAAGTAGTGCTAATGATAACGGTGTATATTTCTCTAATGTCCAAAAATCAACAATTCAAAATATCACTACATCAGCAAAGGATAATGGCTTAGTTATTAATAGTTCAAGTGATATTTATATTCCAAGAATGTTTGCTAGTATTGATAAAACTGATGATTCTACAGTTAGTGTAAACAATTCCAATACTATTACATTTATTGGTGACTCAGCAAGTAATACAATGAGCTTAAAGAAAATTGCATGTTCTTCATCTAAACATATTGCATTTAATAATGTAGATACTGATAATTGTACTTTCACAGGTACTTCATCAAATCTTAAATTTAATAATGTAGCATTTAAGAACATTTCAATTAATGGTACAACATCTAGCAGAATTAATCAATTTTTCTTCTGTGGAACAACAAAATTCACTAATGGTTTTAACTTTACAAATGTAACTAAGTTTGAAAGTTCAAGAGATGTAAAACTAACTGGTGGCACAGGCAAAGTAACTAATGGCTCTTATTTCACATTAACTAATATGATGAATACCGTTAAAAGTAAATTTGTATTGAGTAATTGCTCAAAATATACACCTACAACTCTTCTAAGGTGAAAAATAAGATAAGCATAAAAGGGCGTTGTAAGTGGTCTTACACGCCCTTTGTGTTAAGAAGGTGATAGTAGTGATATGCTTGAATTGTGGCCAAAATATACCGAATAAATACGAGTACTGCCCCCATTGTGGATATAAAATTAAAATTGATAGTAGTGATAATGGAAAAAAGGAAAAAACATCAAAAGAAGAAATTGACACCGGTAAAGGTATGGCTATTGTGTGCTATTTTAATTTGCTAGTGATAATCCCACTATTGTTTGAGAAAAGCAATAATTTTGTAAGGTATCATATTAATCAAGGCTTATCCCTGTGCTTATTTACCATTGTTACAGGCGTTATAAAACTAATGTTAAACGACTTTTTACTGTATAGCTATATATTTGCTATATTAATGGCATTATTAATGATTATTATGATGGTAATTGGAATTAAAAATGTTTGTAGTGGGGAAGAAAAGCCTCTACCTATCATAGGTAATTTTAATTTACTGGGCTTAATTGATAAATTAAAAAGGAAAAAATCTAAAAACAACAATCTCACCAAAGATGAAACTGAAGAATATATATATGAGGATATAGCTGAAGAAGAAAACTCATATAGTGATATTGATGAAAACAATGTAGATGAAGAAGTATATTCTGAAGAAAAACCTGCTGAAAATGAAAGAAATAATACTGAAGAACAAGAAGTCAATAATATACCAGAGCAAGAAAATGATGGTAATGTAAATACTAATCAAGTAAAAGAACAACAAGACAATAATTTCGATTTTGACAATTTATTAGGTGGGCCTGTAAAGGCAAAAAAGAAACAGAAAAAATCTCGTGATAATAAAAGTGATGTAAATTCCAATACTTCATCAGATAAAAAAGTTAAAAAGCAAAAAAGTGATACTAAGGTTAATAATACAAAGAGTAAAGAAAAGATAAAAGAAAAAGTTAATGAAGTACCGAAGGACGAGCCATACAATAATGAACTGGAAGAACAATTAGAAAATTTCTGTAATGAAGGTATTGATGAAATTTTAGGGGGAAAAGAAAAGGTTAAGCCACAAGAAACTGTTAATGAAAATAGTAATAAGAAAAAATTAACTTTAGAAGAAATAAGAAAAAAAGCCAGACAACAAGCTAAAAATACTAAAGTGTAATTCTTCACTAAGGAGTGGTAAAATGAATTCTATTAAAAATAGGGTAATATCAACGATATTAATGATATTAGTTTTAGCTAGTTCTATTTTTTGTTGTGATTTTTCAGCTAGTGCTGTAACTGTATCTGTGTCTGTTTCACCGACTTCAGCAACATTGTATGTAGGAAGTACAAGGCAACTTAAAGCTACAAAGAAGAATACTAGTGCTATACCAAAGTGGACCAGTTCTAATACTAAAGTTGCAACAGTTAGCAGTAAAGGTTTGGTTACAGCTAAAAGTAAAGGTACTGCAACTATTACAGTTAAAGTATCTAATAAAACAGCAAAATGTAAGATTACAGTTAAAAATGTAATAGTAAAATTAAACAGTAGTTCAAAGACAATATATGTAGGTTCGTCTGCAACAATTAAAGCTACTGTTACAGGTAGTAATAAAAAAGCAACATGGAAAATTCAAAATTCAAAAGTCGCTACTATTAAAGCTAGTGGAAATTCAGTTACTATTACTGCAAAGAATAAAGGTACTACATATTTAACTGCAACTGTAGATAAAACTACTGTTAAGTGTAAAATTACAGTAAATAATGTTGTTATAACACTTAACACAACAAAAATAGAAATGTATAATGATGAGTCAAATATAATTACTGCTACAGTAAAAGGTAGTAATAAATCTGTTAGTTGGATTAGCTCTAATTCATCTGTAGCAACACTTAAAGCAACAGGCAATACTGTTAATGTAATCGCTAAAAAGTCCGGTAAAGCCAAAATATCAGCCAAATTAGAGAATACTACAGTAACATGTAATGTATATGTATATGATTATGTAACCAAAATTACTCTTAACACAACAGAACACCAAATGTATCCAGATGAAAAATTTAGAATGACTGCAACTGTATATCCACCGACAGCAAGGTATAAAGATGTAAATTGGAGTGTATCTGATACTAGTATAGCAACTATTGATACATTGGGTAATGTTACAGGATATAAAGCAGGTATAGTTACTATTACAGCCTCAGCAAAAGACCCTCATGGAGTTTCTATTGATTGCAAATTCACCTTATTGCAGAAAGTGGATTCCATCACATTTAACAAAAGTTCATATGATTTATATAAGTGTAATAAGTTGAAGGTTGAGCCGAATATTTCGCCTGCTACCGCATATAACAAGAGTGTTTCATATTCTTCTAGCGATACAAGTATTGCCTCTATTAATAACAATGGTTTAATCAAGCCTTATAAAGTAGGTGTGGTTACTATTACTGTAACTGCACTTGATAAAAAAGGTGCAGTAGGAACATATAATGTTTATGTAAGGCAGAATATTACTGCTGTTCATTTTAAATATAAAAGTATAACTGTAGGAACAGGACTTAAAAAGAGAAATATTGTTGAAATAAAGCCGACTGATGCCTACAATAAAAGACTT
>ERZ791740.1383-NODE-1383-length-13559-cov-9.592491_pt1 | contig 13559 bp, 9 predicted proteins | sample MGYA00510041_ERZ791740 | MGnify/ENA primary metagenome ERZ791740 (study PRJEB30046, sample SAMN00791959) | human gut metagenome | study: EMG produced TPA metagenomics assembly of the A metagenome-wide association study of gut microbiota in type 2...
CAGCTCCCGGCCGCCGGGGCGGCGGGCTGCTGGGCCGCCTGCTGCCGGCCCATGGCATAGAGGTCCTGCGCGTTGACGCCGCCCATCTGGCCGGCCATGCCCATGCCCATGAACGCCATGGCCGGGCCGGTGGCCGTGTTGGACGCGGCTGCCTTCATCGCATCGCCCTGCGAGCGCGAGAGCATCGCCGCCGCGCGCGTCGGGTCCATGTAGGCCGCGTCGCGCTGCATGTCCTTAATCATCTGCTCGTCGGCCTCGTCGGCCTTCACGGACGAGACGCCGAAGGCCACGATCTCCAGACCCCGGCGGTCGCGCCACTGGGCCGAGAGCTCTTCGTTGAGCGCCGCGGCGATCTCCTGCGTGTGGCCGGGCAGCGCCGAGTAGCGGATGCCCATGTCGCTGATGCGCGCGAACGCCGGCTGCAGCGCCGTGAGCAGCTCGCTCTTGAGCTGGCTGTCGAGCGTGTCGCGCGTGTAGTCCTCGGTCACGTTGCCGCAGACGTTGGTGTAAAACAGCAGCGGGTTTGCGATGTGGTAGCTGTACTCGCCGAAGCAGCGGATGCCGATGTCGATGTCGATGCCGGCGCGCTGATCCACCACGCGAAACGGCACGGGGCTCGGCGTACCGTACTTGTTGCCGGTCAGCTCCTTGGTGTTGAAGTAGTAGATGCGCTGGTCCTTCGGGGCCTCGCCGCCGAAGGTGAAGCGCTTGCCGATGTTGCGGAACACCTCACCGATGCTCTCGCCGAGGTTCCCGGCGAAGATCGACGGCTCGGTCGATGCGTCATACGTGTACTCACCCGGCTCGGCGCAGACCTCCACGACCTTGCCCTGCTCGACGATGAGCATGCACTGCCCGTCGGCGACGGCGATGCGCGAGCCGGTGGTGATGATGTTCTCGTCGCCGTGCGTGTTGCTCGAGCGGCGGGTGGTTTTTTTCTGTCCCTTCACGGCCAGCACGTTTGCCGGCAGGGCCTCGCAGAGGAAAAATTCCTTCCACTGGTCGGCCAGAACGCCGCCGGCAGCGCCCGCGGCAGCTTTGATCAGTCCCATATACAAACTCCTTTTTGGTGATGGTTTTTCGTCGGATGCGGACGGTTGTGACGGTTTTTCGTCCGCGCTTACATTATAAGGGCGCGCGCGCGCAAAAGCTACACCGGAAGCAAAAATTCAGGCAAAATTCAGAATTTTTTCCCGCCCCGGCGCGATTTTTCGCCGCCCGCTTGACAGCGCGCGCGCCCTGCCGTACTTCGCGCACGGCACGCTGCTGTGGTACTGCACGCAGCACGGGCTGTTCGCGCAGCCGATCGACGCGCACAAAAAGTGAGCAGAAAACAGCAAAGGCGTCCCCGAGAGGGGACGCCTTTGCTGCGGTTTTGGATGCATTACGCGATGCCGGTGACGGTGTAGTCCTTGGCCTCGACCGTGCTCTTGAGCACGGCGTCGTCCACCGGGGTGCTGAGCGTCACGACGGCGGTGCCCGCCGTGTGGCTGACTTCTGCCTCGGTGACTTCCGGCAGCGCCTCGAGCGCCTTTTTCACGGCCGCCTCGCAGTGAGCGCACATCATGCCTTCGATTTGAATGGTCTTTTTCATTGCAGTTTCCTCCTTGATTTCGGGTACTTCTTTGAGATGGTTTGCACGTTTATGATCGTGGCGCGTATCGCGCAGCTTGAACAGATTCAGGCGCAGGGCGTTCGTGACCACGCAGAAGCTCGACAGGCTCATGGCCGCTGCGCCGATCATGGGGTTGAGCGTCAGGCCGAGCGGGACGAACACGCCCGCCGCGATGGGGATGCCGATGGTGTTGTAGAAAAACGCCCAGAACAGATTCTCGTGGATGTTGCGCAGCGTCGCGCGGCTGAGCCGGATGGCCGCCGGCACGTCGCTCAGATGGCTGTTGACGAGCACGACGTCGGCCGCGTCGATGGCCACGTCCGTGCCCGCGCCGATGGCGATGCCGATGTCCGCGCGCGTGAGCGCCGGCGCGTCGTTGATGCCGTCGCCGACCATGGCGACCTTACCGCGCGCGCTCAGGCGGCGGATCTCGCGCTCCTTACCGTCGGGCAGCACGCCCGCGATCACCTCGTCCACGCCGGCCTGCGCGCCGATGGCCCTGGCTGTGCGCGCGTTGTCGCCCGTGATCATGACGACGCGGATGCCCATATTCTGCAGCTCACGGATGGCCTGCGGGCTGTCGGGCTTGAGCACGTCCGCCACGGCGACGATGCCGAGCAGCTTTTCGCCGCGGGCGAAAAACAGCGGCGTCTTGCCGGCCTCGGCCAGCGCCTGCGCCTGCGCCTGCATGGGCGCGGGAATGTCGGCCGCCGTGCGGATGAAGTCCGCGTTGCCGCCGCAGAGCGGCTGCCCGTCGAGCGTGGCCCTGAGCCCGTTGCCCGGCAGGGCCTGAAAGTCCGCGACCTCGGCGGCGGTCAGCCCGTCCGCCTCCGCGCGGCGCAGCACCGCCTTGGCCAGCGGGTGCTCGCTCCGGCGCTCGAGCGCATAGGCCAGGCGCAGCAGCTCCGTCTCCGTCACGCCCGGGGCGGGGCAGAGGTCCGTCACGGTCGGGTCGCCGGAGGTGATGGTGCCGGTCTTGTCGAGCGCGACGATCTGGATGCGGCCGGTCTCCTCAAGGGAGGCCGCCGTCTTGAAGAGGATGCCGTTTTTCGCGCCCATGCCGCTGCCGACCATGATTGCCACCGGGGTGGCGAGGCCGAGCGCGCACGGGCAGCTGATGACGAGCACGGAGATGCCGCGCGCGAGCGCGTAGCCCACGGTGCGGCCGAGCAGCAGCCAGACGACGAACGTCACGAGCGCGATGCCCATGACCGCCGGTACGAACACGCCGGACACCTTGTCGGCGATCTTGGCGATCGGCGCCTTCGTGGCCGCCGCGTCGCTGACCATCTGGATGATCTGCGAGAGCGTCGTGTCCTCGCCGACGCGCGTGGCGCGGCACTTGAGAAAGCCCGACTGGTTCACCGTCGCGGCCGAGACGGACGCGCCCGGCGCCTTGTCGGCCGGGATGCTCTCGCCCGTGAGCGCCGCCTCGTTGACTGCGCTCGTGCCGGCGAGCACAACCCCGTCGACCGGGATGCGCTCACCCGGTCGGACGACGAAGACATCGCCCTTCTGCACCTGCTCGACCGGGACGGTCACCTCCGCGCCGCCGCGCTCGACGGTGGCGGTCTTCGGCGCGAGCTCCATGAGGCTGCGCAGCGCGTCGGTCGTCTTGCCCTTCGAGCGGGCCTCGAGCGTCTTGCCCACCGTGATGAGCGTGAGGATCATGGCGGCGGACTCGAAGTAAAAGTCCATCATGTAGTTCATGACGGCCTGCTCGTCACCGCGCACCTGCGCGCCCGTCATGGCAAAGAGCGCGTACGTGCTGTACACGAACGCCGCCGTCGCCCCGAGGGCCACGAGCGTGTCCATGTTCGGCGCGCGGTGCCAGAGCGCCTGGAAGCCGCTGATGAAAAACTTCTGGTTGATGACCATGATGATGACCGTCAGCAGCAACTGCGTCAGGCCCATGGCGACGTGGTTGCCGTCATAAAACTTCGGCAGCGGCCAGCCCCACATCATGTGGCCCATGGAAAAATACATCAGCACGAGCAGAAAGCCCAGCGACCAGAAGAGCCTGCGCCGCAGCTTCGGCGTCTCGTGGTCGGCGAGCGCGTCGGCGCCGGCGGCGGGGCCTGCGCTCTGCTGCGCGCCCTTGACCGACGCGCCGTAGCCCGCGGCCTGCACCGCGTCGATGACAGCCTGATCGGCCGCCGTGCCCTCCACCCCCATGGAGTTGGTCAGCAGGCTGACCGAGCACGCCGTCACGCCCGGCACGTTCGACACCGCCTTTTCCACGCGCGCCGAGCAGGCCGCGCAGCTCATGCCGGTGACGTTATATTGCTTCAATGTCGTTCCTCCTTTGCGGTGCGGCTCATTTCATGAGTTTCTGCAGCGTCGCCACCAGCTCGTCGATCACCTCATCCTTGCCGTCGCGGATGTCCTCGACGACGCAGGTGCGGATGTGGCTGGCCAGCAGCTCCTTATTGAATGCGTTGAGCGCCGCGCCCGCCGCCGCCGACTGCACGAGAATGTCCGGGCAGTAGGCGTCGTTTTCGACCATGCCGCGGATGCCGCGGATCTGGCCCTCGATGCGGTTGAGCCGGTGGATGAGCCGCTTGTATTCCTCCGGCGAGCGCTCCTTTTTGCGCTGCGAACAGCCGCAGCAGCACGTTTTTTTCTCATCGTCCATGTATGCGTACCTCATTGTTTCCCGTATACCCCTTGGGGGTATTTTGAATATATACCCCCAGAGGGTATTTGTCAAGCGAAAATGCGCATGTTCTTGACAGCGGGCGCGCGCGATCTGCTCGATTCCGCCGGCTGCCAGAACGTCAAGGGCGGCTGGCCGGTGCAGGCGTCCGACCGCGTGGAGGCCGTGCTCGAGGCCGTCGGTCTGCGCGGATAATTTGCAGGCAGAAAACCGCCACGCCCCTGCGCGCCGGAATGGCGCGCAGGGGCGTGGTTTTTATTTTGCTGCCGGTGCTCAGCCGTGGTAGTCGCCGGTCGCGGAATCGACCGTGACGTAGGGCACGACTTTGCCGTCGCTCTTCACATAGACCTGATAGATGCCGTTTCCGAGATCCTCGTAGTGGTCGGGCGTGACGCCGTAGTCTTCGAGCAGGCTCTGTTCAAACTTGGCCTTCCAGCCGTCGCTGCCGGCGTCTTTTCCGGCGGCGGGCGTCGGTGTCGCGGCCGGGGCGGCGATGACGGGCGTCTCAACAGCCGGGGCCGCAGGCGTCTGTGCGGGATCGGATGCGGCGGCGGTCTGCCTGCCGCAGGCAGTCAGCGCCAGCAGGAGCACGGCGGTCAGCAGCGCGGCCGCGTGTTTGCGGTGGGTCATGGGAAGTTCCTCCTTGGTGATGGTGTTTTCGGTGTTTTTGCAGACATTTTACATTAAAATCCGCAGAAATACCACCCTGGGGTGCAAAATTCAGATGTGAATTCAGATTTTAATTTTGCGCAGGCACGGCGGCGGGCGGATTTTTTGCGCTTGACAGGGCTTCCGGCGCGGGATATCCCGTCAGCAGAACGGAGGGGACGCACCAGATGAGACAACGAATTCCAGTAACGCCTGTTCCGGAGCGCCCGCCGGACGTAGAGGCGTTTTTTTCATTCAATGACGTTCAGAAAAGCCCCGCCCGTGACGGGTATCGCCCGGCGCATCGGCTGACCGATACCTGTCTGACGACCGGCGTTCACTATTATTATGATGTGGGCTCCGTGCCGCCGGGCGCGTCGGCCCGCGGAACGATCACGTTCCTTTCTCCCGAGGCGTATCCGCATTGCCTGTGGGTCGGAAAACGGATCCCGATGCAGGAAGGCGCGCATGTGGTGGGGTATGCAGTGATCACGCGCATCGACAACCCGCTCCTGCAGGCGGAAAAGCCGGAAGCGCGAGCGTCAGTCGTGGCTTCCCCCGATCACAACGACGGCAGAAAGCCGCGGTGATGACATGCGCGGAAAACAGAGTTCAAAAATCAGTCTGAAAAAGCGGCTGCTCAAACGGCGGCAGGCGCTGACTAGGCGCTGGGACAAGCAAAGCACGCGCCGTCATCTGCCGCTGTACCTGCTGCTTCTTTGCAAAACGTAAAAAACACCGCCGCAGGGTTTTCCCTGCGGCGGTGTTTTTCTGCCCGCGTGCGAATAAAACAAAAAATTGAATGAATAAATACTAATGAGCGCCGTTTCTCCTCAATTGCCCGCAAAGCTGGGAAAACGCTGGAATATATGGGTTTTCAGACCTATAATAAGCGCATATAACCGTATCAAAAATAATTCATGTATGAATATGCTAATAATACGACGAATAATGAAATTAAATTCACCAAAAACCTTGTGTGCTTTGTCAATTGAAAAACTTACATTTCAGACGTAAACTGCACATAAGATTTTTTCCGTCTGCGGCGCACTCCTGCTGCTCCGGCGGTGAAGAATCCAATCTCATACAGAAAGAAGGCTTATCATGAAGAGGAGAATCTTGACTCTGCTGCTGACGCTGGTCATGGTGCTGTCGCTTCTGCCCGGCACGGCGCTCGCCGTGAACGACAGCAGCGCACCCGCCGTGACGTATGCCGATCTGGCAGACATCAACGGTACTGCGCTCGTCCCTGACGGCGCAGGCGAAAACACGGAACTGACCGTAGCGGACGCAGTGCGTGCACTGCTGCTGTGGACGGGCATGACCGAGCAGCAGCTCGGCTCGTTCCCGGATGACTATCTGGCTCAGGCCCGCAGCATGGGCATGATCGACACGGACACCGACGCCGACGCGCCCTGCACGCTCGCGGCTTACCGCCAGATGAAGGCGGTCGCCGACCAGATGTATGACGCGCTGCACGCCGACAAGCTGCAGCCGCTGTACATGAACGGTATGGCGCAGCCCATCTTCCCCTACACGACCGGCGAGGTCACGGAGGGCTACAGCAACGACGAGAGCGACATCATCCGCTACTGCGTCTATGTCGAGACCAACTACGACACCGACGACGACGGCAAGCTCGACCTCGTCAAGGCGCTCGTGCAGATCCCGCGCGCAGCGATGGAGGGCAACTACAAGGCGGCCACCATCTACGAGGCGCGCCCGTACATCACCGGCTGCAACGAGAGCATGAACCCCGGCAAGAACCTCGGCAGCGAGAGCTATGACATCTCCAAGCTCTACAGCCAGCCGGACAAGCGCGTGCCCGCCGGCACCGCCACGACCGCGGACGCGGCAGCTGCTGCCGACAGTGCCGACTGGTACTACTGGAACCCGTATGAGCAGATGTACGACTACGAGGACCTCAACTGGTATGACTACTATCTTGTGCGCGGCTTTGCCGTGGTCGAGTGCGGCGGTCTGGGCACGAAGGGCTCCGACGGCTTTGAGACCTGCGGCACCGATCTGGAGATCGATGCGTTCAAGTGCGTGATCGAATGGCTGCACGGCGACCGCGTGGCCTACACCGACAAGACCAGCAACGTCGCCATCTCGGCCGACTGGTCGAGCGGCAAGATCGGCATGACCGGCCGCTCCTACGCCGGCACGACGCAGTTCGGTCTGGCAACGACCGGCGTCGCCGGCCTTGAGACCATCGTCCCCGTCGCCGGCATCGCGAGCTGGTATGAGTACACCAACTCTCAGGGCATCTCCACCAACAGCCTCGTCAACTACTCCGAGCGGCTCGGCTGGTACTGCAACGGCCGCTACCTCGATCCGGACGACTACGCGACCATCGCCGAAAAGTACGGCAACTACATGTACCAGATCCAGCAGGATCAGCTCAAGAGCAACGGCGACTACTCCGAGCACTGGGCGACCCGCGACTACACGCTTGACGCGGAAAACATCAAGTGCCCGGCGCTGATCGTGCACGGCCTCAACGACGACAACGTGCGCACGAAGGAATTTGACCTCATGTATCAGGCCTATCAGAAGGCCGGCGTGAACGTCAAGCTCCTGCTGCATCAGGATGCGCACCTGACCCCGAGCTACCCCGCCGGCAACCTCGAGTTCTACATTGACGGCGAGAGCTACAACAACGTCCTCAACCGCTGGTTCAGCCACTACCTGTGCGGCGTGGAAAACGGCGCCGAGAACATGGCCGCCGTCACCGCGCAGAGCAATGTCGACGCCTCCGTCTGGAACACCTATGACAGCTGGACGACCGACGAGAGCATTGCCCTCTCCAACGCCGACGACACCGGCACGACCACCATCAACAGCGACTACGCCACGCAGGGCATCAACCGCAGAAACTGGCGTGACGCGCTGACCGCCGGCTCCACCGACGTGAGCGCCATGTACACCATGGATGTCGACGCCGACACCGTCATCAAGGGCAGCGTGGCCGTGAGCTTCACCGCCAGCGCTGATAACTATGACGCGCCGGAGACGACCAGCCCGCGCGGCACCGTCGACCACGACAACTATGTCGGCGAAGAGACGAACGCCCTTGACCACGACAACTACGTTGGCGCGGCGAGCGCTGACGGCGCTGTGACCGTGTCCCTGCCGGACGGCGCCGATCTGATCGACCGCGACGCGCTCATGGTCAGCGCCATGCTCGTCGACATCGCGCCCGAGGGCACGACGTTCCCGGCCTACAACACGCAGGGCAGCTATGTGCCCAAGACCATCACCGCCGGCGGCGCGTGGATGGGCGGCGGCCTGAACAACTATGACTACGCCGAGCTCAACGCCACCGACGTCAGCTACAAGATCATTGCGCGCGGCTGGATGGACCTCTGCAACCCCGGCGCTGGCTATGACTCCGCCTCCGCCGGCACGAAGGTCGCCCTCAAGGTCGGCGAGAACCACGACTACACCATCTACCTGCAGCCGAACCTCTACACCGTCAAGGAAGGCCACAAGCTCGCACTCGTGATCTACACCTATGAGCCGGGCAAGGCCAACTACAGCCAGGACTACCAGATCACGCTCGAAAACGCTTCCGTCAGCGCGGAGATCCCCGTTGATAAGATCCCGGCCGTTCCGGCGCTTCCGTTCACGGACGTCCCCGCAGACACCGAGCTCTACGCCGCTGTGAAGTGGGCCTACTTCAGCGCCCCGCAGATCACGGTCGGCGTGACCGAGACCACCTTTGCCCCCGCCAGCACCTGCACCCGTGCCGAGGTTGTCACCTTCCTGTACCGTCTGGCCGGTGAGCCGGATGTGTCCGGCACGGCGCTTCCGTTCACGGATGTGGCCGAGGATGCCTACTATACCGACGCGGTGAAGTGGGCGGCAGCCAACGGCGTGACCGCCGGCACGAGCGCCACCACCTTCAGCCCGAACGACACATGCACGCGCGCACAGGCCGTCACGCTGCTGTATAACGCAGCCGGCGCACCGGCCGTGAGCGACACGGTGAGCTTCGCGGATGTGGCGGCAGACGCCTACTACGCCGATGCTGTTGCATGGGCGGCAGCCAACGGCGTGACCGTCGGCACGAGCGCCACCACCTTCAGCCCGGACGACGCATGCACGCGCGGCCAGATCGTGTGCATGCTCTACCGCGGCGACACGCAGGCCTGAGCAAGACACAGAAAATCACCCCAAAAAGCGGCAGCGCCCATTGCGAATGCAATGGGCGCTGGTTTTTTGTACAGACGGCTTGCCGTTTGAGGATCACGCCGGAAGCTCTCTTGCGCGCTGCGGCGCGTGTTTGACAACATCTTGAGCAACGCCGCCAAATATTCCGCCGGCGACCTGACCGTCACGCTGACGCCGGACGGCGCGGTCACGTTCGCCAATCATGCGCCAAACCTCAGCTGCGTACAGGCAAACCAGCTCGTCGACCGCTTTTTCACCGTCGAGACGGCGCGCGCTCGGCCGGGCGGGGGAGCGGGGGAGCGGGGGAGCGGCGCCGCGGCCCGCCGGTCCCCGGCATCCGCCGCGGCGGGGAAAGCGCCGGAAACCTTGCGCCGGGTGACAGTTTTTGACCCGGAAGTTGCGTTTTGCCGGACAGTTTTGCGGGAAAACCCGGCGCCGCTTGACAATATCCACCGGCTTTATGCTATAATGACTCTCCTGCTTTGCGGCTGCGGCCGCAGCGGGAACGATCCGTTATGCTGAAAATCCATAAGGAGGTCAGAAATGACGAAATACAATCAGGTCACGCCGGAGATCGCCGCGCAGCTTCAGGCCATCGTGGGCGCGAAGCGCTTTTTCGCAGGCGACGCGGTGAAGGACGACTTCAGCCACGACGAAATGCCCATCTACGGCAAGTATTACCCCGAGGTGGTCTGCGAGGCCGAGAGCACCGAGGAAGTGTCCGCAATTCTGCGCGTGTGCTACGATAACAACATTCCCGTCACGCCGCGCGGCGCGGGCACGGGCCTCGTCGGCGGATGCGTGCCGCTGTGCGGCGGCGTGGTGCTGTGCACGACGCGCATGAACAAGATCCTCTCCTATGATATGAACAACCTCGTCGTGCACATCCAGCCCGGCGTGCTGCTGTGCGACCTCGCGGCCGACGCGCTCACGCACGGCCTGATGTACCCGCCCGACCCGGGCGAAAAGACCGCGACCGTGGGCGGCAACGTGTCCACGAATGCGGGCGGCATGCGCGCCGTGAAGTACGGCGTCACGCGCGACTACGTGCTGGCCATGACCGTGGTGCTGCCCGACGGCAGAGTCATGGAGCTTGGCAAGACCGTGTGCAAGACCAGCTCCGGCTACAGCCTGCTGCACCTGATGATCGGCTCGGAGGGCACGCTCGGCGTCATCACGGAGCTGACGCTCAAGCTCATCCCGAAGCCTTCGATGAACGTGAGCCTCATCCTCCCGTTTGCCGACGTGGAGACCGCCATCGCCTCCGTGCCGAAGATCAAGCTGGCCAACCTTGACCCGCAGTCGATCGAGTTCATGGAGCGCGACATCGTCGATTCCTCGGCGGCATTCACCGGCAACACCATCTTCCCCACGGTCGTGGACGGAAAAGAGGCGGGTGCGTACATTCTCGTCACCCTCGTCGGCGACAGCGAGGCCGAACTGACCGCGAAGATGGATCGCCTCGGCGCGCTTGCCGAGCAGTGCGGCGCATACGACACGCTCGTCGTCTGGACCGACGGCCTGAAAAAGGACGTCTGGGCCGCGCGCAGCGCATTCCTGACCGTCATCGAGGCGGACACGAAGCTGCTCGACGAGATGGACGTCGTCGTGCCGGTCGACCGCATCGCGGAGTTTCTCGTCTACACCCGCGCCACCGGCAAGGCGGAGGGCATCACCATCCGCAACTTCGGCCACGCGGGCGACGGCAACCTGCACATCTACTGCTGCGCCAACGACATGGCGCTCGACGAGTTCAAGCGCCGCAGCAAGGCCGTTATGGACAAATGCTATGCCAAGTGCACCGAGTTCGGCGGGCAGGTCTCCGGCGAGCACGCCATCGGCCACGCAAAGAAGCAGTACTTGGTGGAGTCCGTCGGCGAGACGGCGTTCGGGCTCATGCAGGCGATCAAGCAGGTGTTTGACCCCAAGGGCATCCTCAACCCCGGCAAGGTCTGCACCAATGTGGAGGAGGGCTGAAGCATGCTGAATATTCTTGTTTGCGTCAAGCAGGTGCCCGACATCAACCTCGTGAAGATGGACCCCGTCACGGGCAGCCTGATCCGCACGGGCGTGCCGGCGATCCTCAATCCGCTGGACGCCAACGCGCTTGAGGCGGCCGTGCGCGTCAAGGAGGCGCACGGCGGCACAGTCACCGTCATCACGATGGGGCCGGACATGGCCAAGGAGGCGCTGCGCGAGTGCCTCGCCGCGGGCGCGGACCGCGCCGTGCTGCTGTCTGACCGCGCGTTTGCCAACGCCGACACCCTCGCCACGAGCTACGTCATTGCGAGCGCGGCAAAGCTGCTCGGTGAGTTTGACCTCATCTTCTGCGGCAAGGAGTCGCTCGACGGCGCGACCGGGCAGATGGGCTCGCAGCTGGCCGAGCGCTTCGGCGCGAGCCAGATCTCCTCGACGGCGAAGATCGTCGAGGTGGACACGGCCGCGCACACCATCACGGCCGAGCGCGACCTCGAGCGCGGCACGGAGGTGCTGCGCGCGAAGTATCCCTGCCTGCTCACGGTCGAGAAGGCGAACTTCCGCCCCCGCATCCCGAACCTGAAGCGCTGGAAGGCCTCGCGCACCGCGCCCATTGCGGTCTACAGCGCGGCCACCATCCCGGGGCTCGACTCCGCGCAGATCGGCGACCCCGGCTCGCCCACGAAAGTGCCGCGCACCTACCCGCCGGAGGTCGGCGCGAAGGGCAGCATGATCGACGAGGGCAGCACGGAAAAGAACGTGGACCGGCTCTTCGAGCGGATCGCGGACGTGCTTTGAGGAGGTGCAGGCAGTGAATAAGACAGATTACAAAGACATGTGGGTCTTCATCGAGCGCGACGGCGACAGCGTGCTGCCGGTCTCGCTCGAGCTGTGCTCGGAAACGCGCAAGCTCTGCGACGCGAGCGGCGAGAAACTCGTCGCGGTCATCGTCGGCAGCATCTCGGACGGCGAGCTGCAGCGCGTGCTCGACTGCGGCGTGGACAAGGTCATCCACGTGACCGGCACGGGCTATGACTACTTCAATAACGATGCGTACACCAACCTCTTCACCGTCCTGTGCCGGAAGTACCGGCCCACGGCGGTCATGGTCGGCGGCACGATCAACGGGCGCGACTTTGCGCCGCGCTTCGCCGCGCGCCTCGGCACCGGCTGCACTTCGGACGCGACCGAGCTCGTCTGGGATCCCAAGACGACGGACATCGAGTTCGTTGAGCCCGCCGTCGGCGGCAAGATGATGGCCGTCATCACCGTGCCGGTGGCGCGCCCGCAGGTCGGCACGATCCGCCCGGGCACGTTCAAGTGTGTGCCCTGCGGTGCGCGTGCGCACGAGGTCATCGAGGAGCACATCGACTTCCCGGTCGCGGACATCCGCACCGAGATCCTCGATTTCCGCGCCGACGATCTCGACGAGAGTCTGAACATCGCGGACGCGGACGTGATCGTCTGCGTCGGCAACGCGATCAAGGGGGCGGACGCCCTGCCGCGCTACCGCCGCCTGGCCGAGCGCCTCGGCGGCAAGGTCGCCTGCACGCGCCCGGTGTTCGACCGCGGCGTGCTGCCGTTCAAGCTCGTCATCGGGCAGTCCGGCGCTGTGGTCAAGCCGAAGCTGCTGCTGTCGTTCGGCGTGTCGGGCGCGGTCAACCACGTCACGGGCTTTTCGGACGCGGACGTGGTCGTCGCCGTGAACACCGATCCCGAGGCGGCGATCTTCAACTACTGCACCTACGGCATCGTCGGCGACATGGACGAGGTCTGCGAGGCCATGCTCGCAAAGCTCGGCGAGTGAGCCGGGACGAAAAGGCAAAAAAGCACCCGAGAGGGTGCTTTTTTGCGTGTTGCCCACCGTGTCGTAGGCGTCATAGTCCAGCAGGTAGTGCTGCCAGAAACCCGTCCGGCGCAAAGGATATCGGTATGCAGCCGATGAGCGCGTCGGACGCAGCATCTTCAAAGATCCGGGCTGGGCAAAGGGCATACCATAAAACAAAAAGCAAAAAAGGACCTGGCATATGCCAGGCCCTTTTTTCTGGCACCCCCGGCTGGATTCGAACCAGTGGCCTGCCGCTTAGGAGTAGACCCGATACGACATCGGGAAGTGGCATCTAATGCTTAAAAATGCTTGGAAATACAAGGTTTTTCAGCATTTCAAATCCCATCTGATACTACGCTGTGATAGCTAATTCAGAGGGATTTTACACCGTCCGATTGGCTCGAAATTAGCAAGTCTTTCGATTTTTGGTGGACGTTGCAAGTGCAAGTAAATGTCACTATGTAACTTCTCGTGATGCGAAATGATAGGAAATCCTATTCATTCTCGTGTGAGGGTGCGGGTGTCCTTAGACACAGATTTCAGTCTGTTTTATATATCATTTCAAAATGAATTTTTCAACCAGAATTATTAAGAATTTCAAAGGTTTTTCAGACTCAATGATTCTATGTAATTTAGACCCGCCGAAGCAGGTCTTTTTT
>ERZ791740.1385-NODE-1385-length-13524-cov-2.826193_pt1 | contig 13524 bp, 10 predicted proteins | sample MGYA00510041_ERZ791740 | MGnify/ENA primary metagenome ERZ791740 (study PRJEB30046, sample SAMN00791959) | human gut metagenome | study: EMG produced TPA metagenomics assembly of the A metagenome-wide association study of gut microbiota in type 2...
GGCCCTGCTGGAAGCCTTCCGCAACGGCGAGGACATCCACGCCCGTACGGCAGCCCTGGTCTATGACCTGCCGCCCGACCAGGTGAGCCCGGACCAGCGCCGCAATGCCAAGACCATCAACTTCGGCCTCATCTACGGCATGGGCGCCCAGAAGCTGGCCCAGGAGCTCAAGATCAGCACCGCGCAGGCCAAGGACTTCATCGCCCGTTATTTCGAGCGTCTGCAGGGCCTGAAGGAGTTTTACGAAGGCGTGGAGGCCTCGGCCCGCAAGCACGGCTTCGTGACCACTCTGGGCGGTCGCCGCCGTTTGCTGCCGGACATCAATTCCGCCAGCGGCCAGGCCGCGGCCCTGGCCCGCCGTCAGGCCATCAATACCGTGATCCAGGGCTCTGCGGCGGACATCATCAAACTGGCCATGCTGGCCGTGGCCCGTGACGAGCGCCTGCGGGAGCTGGATGCCCGTCTGCTGTTGCAGGTGCACGACGAACTGTTGCTGGAAGTGCCCGCTGACGCCGCCGAAGAAGCCGGGGCCCTGGTGGCCCGCCTCATGCAGGACGTCTGCCCCGCAGGCAAGGAGCTTTCCGTGCCGCTGCTGGTGGACTGGGGCACCGGTCACGACTGGGGCGCGGCGCACTAGGCCCGCTGCTGTACGGCCCATGATCGTTTGGGGGAAGGGGAGCTGCTCTCGCATGAGGCCCTGGCCCCTTCCCCCAAATTTTTCTTTCCCGCACGTGGTTGGAAAACGGCAGGAGAGGGATTTTCCTGCCATGCCGCTTTGTCCTCACGAATCGGAGCGGGGAGGGGCCCCGCACTTTGATGCAGATGCTCCCTTCCTGAGGGGCGGCAGAGTGGCCTGATAAAATGGCTATAGAAAAAATTAATGTTTTCAGATGGTTTTTGGCTTGGTTCAAATTTTTGGCAAAAAAAGGATGACAGCCGGAGCATTTTGATATACACCAACCCGCAGCCGTCTGGAATACGGCACAAATTTGGCATTCCGTCGTGAATGCTTGACAAGTTGCGCACTTTGCGATAAAGAGCGCTTTCTTTGTGAGCGATACTGTCGTCACCCGTTAGGCGGCACGTCGCAGACGGATTTTCCGCCGCTTGATGGCTACTGAGATAAGTAGATGAGGAGTTCATCCCGATGAAGACGTTCAGCCCCACCCCGAAAGACATCAACCACGAATGGTTTGTGGTTGACGCCCAGGATCAGGTGCTGGGTCGTCTGGCCAGCCAGATCGCCCACCGCCTGCGCGGCAAGCATAAGCCCGAATTTGCCCGTCACATGGACAACGGCGACTTTATCGTCGTGGTCAACTGCGAAAAGATCAAGGTGACCGGCACCAAGATGGCCCACAAGAACTACTATCGCCACTCCGGTTGGGTGGGCGGTCTGAAGACCACCTCCCTGGGCGATATGCTGGCTTCCAAGCCCGAGCGTGTGCTCATGGCCGCTGTGCGTGGCATGCTGCCCAAGAACCGTCTGGGCCGCGCCATGCTGAAGAAGCTCAAGGTGTATGCTGGCCCCACGCATCCGCATACTGCCCAGGGCCCGAAGCCTCTGTCCTTCCCGTACTAACGAGGCCAGGAGTCAATCATGTCTGAGTTTGATTACGGCACGGGCCGTCGCAAGAACGCTACTGCTCGTACCCGTCTCTATGCCGGTAACGGCGCTATCGAAGTCAACGGTCGTAAAGTGGAAGATTACTTCCCCCGCAAGACCCTTCAGATGATCATCCGCCAGCCTCTGGTCCTCACCAAGCTCGTGGACAAGTTCGACGTGAAGGTCAACGTCTGCGGCGGCGGCGTGACCGGTCAGGCTGAAGCCGTTCGTCACGGGATTTCCCGTGCCCTGCTGAGCGCCGACCCGTCCCTGCGCGGCGTTCTGAAGCGCGCCGGGTTCCTGACCCGCGACGCCCGTAAGAAGGAACGCAAAAAGTACGGTCAGCGCGCCGCTCGTGCTCGCTACCAGTATTCGAAGCGTTAAGCCGCGAGGCCCGTTTCAGATTTGTTCAGGCCGGGGGAAACCCCGGCCTTTTGGCGTTTATATCCGCTTGCGTCCGCTGGCTGCTGTGGGAAGGGCTTCATTTTATTATTCGCTGAAATTACTTTATTTTTTTATCTTTTTCCGTGCCCGTCCTTTACGATAACGTCTTGTGAAAACACCGGGCTTCGGGTAAACTTCCGACAATAACCTACGAACAGAGAGCATAATGACGGATACTTTTTTGACTATTACTCCCCTAGGGGGATTGGGTGAAATAGGCATGAACTGCCAGATGTGGAACACGCCCGAAGGGTGTGTTCTTGTCGACTGCGGGATCATGTTTCCTGATGACCAGCAACTTGGCGTGGATGTGGTCATTCCGCCGCTGGAGCCTATCTTGGCTCAGCGCGGGCGGCTGCTCGGCGTGGTGCTTACGGTGACAAAGCCGAACGGCATTTTGGAAAACAAGGTCGTCTACCAAATTCTCGACAAGCTCGTGAGCCTGTTCCGCTCCATCCCGTTTATCATCCTACTGACGTGGGTCATGCCCATCACGCGCGCGCTGGTCGGCACGGTGCTCTATGTGCGCGGTGCGATCGTGCCGCTGGTGTTCGGCTCAGTGCCGTTTTTCACCCGTCAGGTCGAAAGTGCGCTCGCCGAGCTCGACGGCGGCCTTATCGAGGCGGCGCTCTCGATGGGCTCGAGCCCGCTTGAGATCATCTTCCGCGTGTATCTCAAGGAGAGCATCGCGGCCATCGCGCGCGGCACGACCATCACGATCGTGAGTCTCTTAAACCTCACGGCCATGGCCGGCGTCGCCGGCGCGGGCGGCCTCGGCGACTTCGCCATCCGCTACGGCCACGACCGCAACATGGCCGACATCACGAACGTCACCGTGCTCGTCCTTGTGCTCATCGTCTGCGTCATCGAATTTGTCGGCGGACGCATCGTCAAAAAGAACACGCATTAATGTGATCCCCATACAGCCCCTACCCACCCCATTATAAGAAATTATTTTAACGGAGGATATTTCCATGAAGCTCAAAAAGTTCTTTGCCCTCGCCCTTGCAGCCGCCACGCTCGCCCTCGCGCTGACCGCCTGCGGCTCCAAGGCCGACGACTCCGCCGACAACAGCGATGCCAACACCGACAATCAGACCGGCGAGACCGTGACCGTCAAGCTCGGCGTGGTCGGCGGCATCTATGACGACCTGTGGGCGAGCGCGAAGGCCGCGCTCGCCGACGAGGGCATCGACCTCGAGATCGTGCAGTTCTCGGACTACGTGACCCCGAACAACGCGCTCGCCAACGGCGACATCGACCTCAACGCCTTCCAGCACCGCATTTATCTCCAGAACGAGATCGACAACTACGGCTATGCGATCCAGAACATCGGCAACACCTTCATCATCCCGCTGAACCTCTACTCCCAGAAGGTCAGTTCCGTTGACGAGCTCAAAGACGGTGACGTCGTCGCCATTCCCGACGATCTGACCAACGGCGGCCGCGCGCTCAAGGTGCTCGAAGCCGCGGGCCTCATCGAGCTCGACCCCAACGCCGCCTTCAACCCCACCGTTGACGATATCACGAGCTACAAGGTCAACATCACCATCGAAGAACTCAAGGCCAACACCATCCCCTCCGTCCTGCCCGACGTGGCCGCCGCGGTCGTGAACGGCAACTACGCGCTCGACTTTGGCCTCAAGACCGACGAGGCCATCTACAAGGACAGCGTCCTCGACGTGGAGGAGTACTGGAATCTGATCGCCGCGCGCACCGCTGACGTCGAAGACCCCGACACCGCCGCCATCTATGAGAAGGTCGTCGAAGCCTTCCAGTCCAGCGCGACGGAGGACGTGTTCAACAACACCTTCGGCGGTTACTTCATCGCAGTGGGCTGGGATCAGGACTTGATCAATCAGTAAACACCATCTGACCGCCGCCGCGCTCCCGCAACGCAGGGAGCGCGGGCGGCGGTACGCCTTTCCGGGAGGAATTTATTATGGCACTTGATCTTTCCGCGCTGCAGCGCATCATTGCAGACGAAAACCGCCTGCTCACCGGCGCGGACATTCCCGCAGAATACCAGGGCGACGTGCTCGGCCGCGTCCACGGCAGCGCCGAGGCGCTCGCCTTTCCCTTATCCACCGAGGAGGTGAGCGCGCTCCTGCGCTACGCGCACGAGCACCGCGTTCCCGTCACGCCGCGCGGCGCGGGGACGAATCTTGTCGGCTCTACCGTGCCGCTCGAGGGCGGCATCATCCTCGACCTTTCCCGCATGGACCGCGTGCTCGAGCTCGACGAGGACACGATGACCGTCACGGTCGAGCCCGGTATGCTCTTGCAGGACTTGCAGGCCTATGTCGAAGCGCGCGGGCTGTTCTACCCGCCCGATCCCGGCGAAAAGGCCTCGAGCATCGGCGGCAACATCAGCACGAACGCCGGCGGCATGCGCGCGGTGAAGTACGGCGTCACGCGCGACTATGTGCGCGGACTCGAGGTCGTGCTCGCTGACGGCACGGTGATGCAAGTCGGCGGCAAGCAGGTCAAGGACGCGAGCGGACTCTCGCTCAAGCACCTTCTCATCGGCTCGGAGGGTACGCTCGCCGTCATCACAAAGTGCCTGCTGCGCCTTGTTCCCAAGCCCGAGGCCTCGCTCAGCGTGCTTGTGCCGTATGCCGACCTGAAAACCGGCATCCAGAGCGTTTTGACCATCCTGCGCGCGAACGCGAACCCCACGGCGGTCGAATTCATGGAGCGCAAAGTCGTCGCGCTTGGCGAACGCTTCTGCGGCGTCTCTTATCCCCGCCCCGACGCCGGCTCTTATATTCTCTTGACCTTTGACGGCAGAAGCGAAGAGGTCACGGCCAATGCCGCGCGCGTGCGCTCTCTGGCGCTGCAAAACGGCGCGCTCGACTTTATCGAGCTCTCCGACGCGCGGCAGTGCGCTGACATCTGGCGCGTGCGCGGCGCGCTTGTCAAGGCCGTGGAGGCCGTTTCCGAGCAGGAGCCGGTCGATATCGTCGTGCCCATCAGCCGCACGGCGGACTTCATCCGCTTCATCAACGACTTGGAAGCCCGGAGCGGCATGCAGATGGTCAGCTTCGGCCACGCGGGCGACGGCAATGTGCACCTGTGCGTCGTGCGCGGCGAGCGGGATGAAGAAACGTGGCAGCGCGAGCTGCACGAAAACATGGACAGGGCCTATGCCGAAGCCTATCGCCTCGGCGGCGTTGCCTCCGGCGAGCACGGCATCGGGCTATCGAAGCGTCCCTACTTCCTGCGCCAGACGGCGAAGGAAAATTTACAGGCCATGAACGCCATCAAAACGGCGCTCGACCCGCAGCATATCTTGAACAACGGAAAATCTTATCTCACAGGAGGAAACAATAATGCAGGCACTTTCTGACCGCACCGCGAGCTTTACCGATTCCGTCATCCGCCGCATGACCCGTATCTCCAACCAGTACGGCGCGGTGAATCTTTCCCAGGGCTTCCCCGACTTCGACCCGCCCAAGCCCATCCTCGACCGCCTCTCTCAGGTCGCCTACGAGGACTATCATCAATACTCCATCACCTGGGGCGCGCAGGACTTCCGCGAGGCGCTGGCGAAGAAGCAGTCCCACTTCATGGGCCGCGACATCGACCCCAACGGCGAGATCGTCGTCACCTGCGGCAGCACCGAGGCCATGATGGCCGCAATGATGACCGTCGCCAATCCCGGCGACAAGGTCGTCATCTTCTCCCCGTTCTACGAAAATTACAGTGCCGACACGATCCTCTCCGGCGCGGTGCCCATCTATGTGCCGCTCACGCCGCCGTCGTTCACGTTTGACCCCGAAGTGCTCGAGGACGCGTTCCGCCAGCACCCCAAGGCGCTCGTGCTGTGCAACCCCTCGAACCCCTGCGGCAAGGTCTTCACGCGCGAGGAGCTTGAGATCATCGCGGGTCTTGCCAAGAAGTACGATGTCTACGTCATCACGGACGAGGTCTATGAGCACATCATCTACGCCCCGCACCAGCACACCTATTTTGCGACGCTGCCCGACATGTGGGAGCGCACGCTGTCCTGCTCGTCGCTTTCCAAGACCTATTCCATCACCGGCTGGCGCCTTGGCTACATCATCGCCCCGCCGGAGATCATCGACCGCGCGAAGAAGGTCCACGACTTCCTCACCGTCGGCGCGGCGGCGCCCCTACAGGAGGCCATCATCCCCGGTCTCAACTTCGGTCAGGACTACTACGACGCGCTGCAGGCCGAGTACACGCACAAAAAGGACCTGTTCTTAAAGGGCCTTGACGACCTCAAGATCGTCCACAATGACCCCGAGGGCGCTTACTACGTGATGCTCGACATCTCGGAGTTCGGCTACGAGAGTGATCTTCAATTCTGCGAGGACCTTGCAAGCAAGGTCGGCGTGGGCGCGGTGCCGGGCTCGAGCTTCTTCCGCGAGCCGGTCAACCACCTCATCCGCCTGCACTTCGCCAAGAAGGACGAAACGCTCACCGACGCGCTGAACCGTCTCGAATCCCTGCGCGAAAAGATCCCTGCCAAGGGATAAGAAAGGAAATTTGCCATGAATGCCCTGAGAGAAGAGTGCCAGCAGCTTCGCGACGAGCTCATCGCACTGCGGCGGGAATTTCACCGCGCCCCAGAGCTCGGCCTGCACGAATACCACACTGCCGCGCGCATCGAGCGCGAGCTTGACAGGTGCGGCATCCCGCACGAGCGCGTCGGCGAGACCGCCGTTGTCGGCCATTTGACCGGCAACGGCAATGGAAGCGGCCTTGTCGTGCTGCGCGCGGATATCGACGCCTTACCCATTCAGGAGACGAACGACGTGCCCTACCGCTCGCAAACGCCGGGCATGATGCACGCCTGCGGCCACGACGCGCACACGACGTGTCTTCTCGGCGCGGCAAAGGTTTTGAGCGCACACCGCGCGGACTTTGGCGGTGAGGTGCGCTTCCTGTTCCAGCCCGCCGAGGAGATCGGTCAGGGCGCAAGGCCGCTCATCGCCGCGGGCATGCTGGATGGCGCACAGCGCGTCTTCGGGCTGCACACGGCGTCCGACCTTCCCGCGGGGACCGTCGGCGTCAAGCCGGGGGCCAACAACGCGGGCGTCGACCACTTTATCATCCGCATCCACGGCAAAAGCGCGCACGTCTCCACGCCGCAGCTCGGCGTGGATGCGCTCTATATCGCAAGCGAGCTCGTCGTCGCGCTCCAGTCCATCGTCACGCGCATGACCTCGCCGGTCGAGCCGGTGCTCATCGGCGTGGGCAAGCTGAACGCCGGCACGGCCTACAACGCCGTGGCCGAGACCGCCGTGCTCGAGGGCACGACGCGCATGTTCTCGCCCGAGAGCCGCGCGCACCTTCGCGAAACGATCAACGCCGCGGCCGCACACATCTCCGCCCTTTACGGCGGCACGGCAGAGGTCGAATGGGACGACTTCGCCACGCCGCTCACGAATGACGCCGGTGTGTGCGGGGAGGTCGAGCGCGTCGCCGACGCGCTCGGCATCCCCACGACGGCAAACCGCGCGCTGTCGCTCAGCGGGGACGATTTCGCCGAGTATCTGCTGCAAACGAAGGGCGCTTACGCCTACCTCGGCACGGCAAACCCCAAAAAGCCGCATACCTGCATCTCCAACCACCGCGGCGATTTCGACATCGACGAGGAAACGCTCCCCTTCGGCGCGGCGCTCTACGCGGCATACGCGCTGTCCGTCCTTGATCCGCAGCTTGCCAAATAATTGTTTTTTTCGATGAAATCGCCTTAGTCATGTGCAAATTTCGATTTTACTTTTTGCGTTATTCTATCTAAAATATAATCCTCGTCACTGTCAGCGCAGCGGCGGGGATTTCTTTAGCAAATTTGGAAAAGAGGTTAATTATGAAAAAGCTGTTTTCTCTGTTGCTTTGCGTCGTGATGGTGCTCTCTCTGGTCGCCTGCGGCTCGAAGACTGACGACACGCAGACGCCCGACGAGCCTCAGGACACCGCTCCCGAGCTCTCCGGCACGATGAAGGTCGTCGCCACCGGCGACGTCTACGGTCCCCTGTTCGACGCGTTCACCGCCGACACCGGCGTGGAGGTCGAATGCCTGTCCATGTCCTCCGGCGAGGTGCTCTCCAAGCTCCGCGCCGAGGGCGGCACCCCGTCCGCTGACCTGTGGTTCGGCGGCGGCATCGACGCGTTCATGAGTGCCAAGGACGACGGCCTGCTTGAGCCCGTCACCTTTGACGCGGCCGCCGAGCTCGGCGACGAGTACAAGGATACCGAGGGTTACTGGTATTCCAAGGGCATCACCATTGTCGGCTTCCTGCTCAACAACTCTCTCATGGAGGAGCTGGGTCTGACCGCTCCCGAGAGCTGGGATGACCTGACCGACAGCCAGTATGAGGGCGAGATCGTCATGTCCAACCCTGCCGTCTCCGGCACCAACTACGCCGTGGTCAACGCGCTGCTGCAGGCCAAGGGCGATCAGGGCTGGGACTACTTCGAGGCCCTGAACAGCAACATCGCCTACTACGGCAAGCGCGGATCCGACCCGAAGAACAAGGTCTCTTCCGGTGAGTTCGCTGTCGGCATCTCCTACATCGACGCCAGCATCGAGCAGGCCGCCGAGGAGAACGACCTGACCATCGTTTACCCCTCCGACGGGATGCCCTGGGTCCCCGAGGGTGTGGCCGTGTTCAAGAACGCTGAAAACGTCGACGCCGCCAAGTACTTCGTCGAGTGGCTCTTCAGCAGCGACGATCATCTCCGTCAGCTCGCCGAGATCGAGCAGAAGAACGGCATCAAGGTCATCAAGCCCTCCATCGAAGGCATTGAGCTGTCCTATGATCCTACGCTCCTCATGACGGAGGACCTGTCCCTGTTCGGTTCCCAGCGCACCGAGATCCTCGATCGCTTTGAGCCACTGATGGGCGACAAGGCCGCCGCGGAATAAATGAAGTCCGCCGGTACGATCCAAAAAAATACAGAAAAAAGGGCATCTCACGATGTCCTTTTTTCCCTATGTGAAAACGCGGCCGACAGGCTGATTCTTCTCCTGCTGCTCTCGGGCGTTCTGCTTTTCATTCTCTGGCCCATCGCGTGCATCGCGCTGCGGAGCCTGCGCGGCGCGGACGGCGGCGTGAGCTTTGCAATGTTCGGCACTGTTCTGCGCCAATACGGCGAGAGCCTGCGCAACAGCGTATTTGTCGGTGTTTTTACGGCAGTGCTGTCCACTATCCTCTCGCTCTCAGCGGCGCTCGTATGCGCCACGGCGCGCGGGTGGAAGAAGACGCTCTGCATGATCATCATGCTCGTCGCCATGGTGTCGCCGCCGTTCGTCTCGTCGCTCGCCTATATCCAGCTCTACGGGCGGCGCGGGTGGATCACCTACCGCCTGCTGCACCTGAGCCTGAACCCTTACAATCGCTGGGGCGTCATCCTGATGCAGTCGATCTCGTTCGTGCCGCTCAACGCAATGTTTCTCTCCGGCATCCTCGAAAAGCTGGACGAGGGCAGCCTTCGCTCGGCGCGCGACCTCGGCGCATCGGGCGGCGCCATCCTGCGCGATATTGTCCTGCCGCTCATTCGGCCCGCGACGCTCGTGTGCCTGCTGCTCTCGTTCGTCCGCTCGCTCGCGGACTTCGGCACGCCCATCATCATCGGCGGGCGCTCCAGCACGCTGGCCGCAGACATCTATTTGCAAGTCGTTGGATACTCGGACCTTGAAAAGTCCTCGGCAATGAACATGTTCCTGCTCATCCCGTCCATTGTGTTCTTTTTCGTCTACCGCGCGCTGATGCGCCGCTCGGACAGGCTGACCGACGCCAGCCGCACTGCTCAGACAGAGCTTGGCCTTTCGCTGCCGCACTGCGGCGCAATGGGCTGGGGCATGATCGCGCTGAGCACCGTTTTCTTCGTGATGATCGTGCTGCAATACGGCTGCGTGTTCCTCTCTGGCTTTTTGAAGAGCACGAAAGGCGTCTACTCCTTCACGCTGCAATACTGGGACCAGCTCTGGCGCATCGGTTCGTCGACGATGCTGCGAAGCGTTGAATACGCGCTCATCGTCTCCATCGCCGGCACGGTTTTTGCGATGCTCTTCGCCTATTACATGGACCGCCGGCGCATCCTTGGCCGCAGCCTTTTCGACTGCCTGGCGACGCTGCCCTATATGCTGCCGGGCACGTGCTTCGGCATCGGCTACATTCTCGCGTTCAACCACGCGCCGCTCAAGCTGACGGGCACGGCCATTATCGTGCTGGCCAACATGCTCTTCAAGCAGCTGCCGACCTCCACGAAGATATGCACCGCGTCGCTCGCGCTCCTACCCGAAGTGCAGGAGCGCTCGGCGCGCGACCTTGGCGCGGGACGGCTCGCCGTGCTGCGCGATGTGGTCTTTCCCGCACTGCGGCCCGCGTTCTTGAGCTGCTTTGTCTATAACTTCACGAGCAGCATGACGACGGCGGGCTCCATCATCTTTCTCATCGACGCCAAGCGTCAGCTGGCCGTTTTCAAGCTCTTTGACGCGGTGTATCAGGGCGATTACGCCCTCGCCTCGCTGATCGCGAGCGTCATCACCGTCATCGTCCTTCTTGTTGAAGGCCTCGCCTTCCTCATCACCCGGAAAGGAGAAAATCGCCGTGTATCTCGAACTTGACCGCTTGAGCAAGCAGTTTGACGGCAAATACGCCGTGCATGACCTCTCCCTCGGCCTGGAAGAGGGCGGACTTTTGTGCATTCTCGGCTCGTCGGGCTGCGGCAAGACGACCACGCTCAACATGATCGGCGGCTTTCTCAAGCCCGACGGCGGCAGAGTGCTTCTCGACAGACAGGATATTACCGCGCTCCCGCCCGAGCGGCGGCCGGTTTCGACCGTTTTCCAGTCCTACGGCCTGTTCCCGCACATGAGCGTGCTGCAAAACGTGACCTACGGGCTCAAATTCCGCAGATATTCCCGCGCGGAGGCGCGGGAGAAGGGCCGCAGGTATCTGGAGCTCGTTGGCCTTGCCGAGCGCGAGAACGCGCGCATCGGCGAGCTCTCGGGCGGCCAGCAGCAGCGCGTGGCACTCGCCCGCGCGCTCATCGTCGAGCCAAAGCTCTGCCTGCTTGACGAGCCGCTCTCGAACCTCGACGCGGCGCTGCGCGTGCGGATGCGCGGCGAGCTCAAGCGTCTGCAGCGCGAGCTCGGCACCACGATGGTCTTCGTCACGCACGATCAGGAGGAGGCGCTCATTCTGGCTGACTCCATCGCCGTGATGAGCGAGGGCGAGCTCTTGCAGCTCGGCTCGGCAGAGGAGGTCTTCCGCCATCCTGCAAACGACTATATCGCGTCATTTCTCGGCCTCAACGACATTGTGTGGAAGGACGACGGCAGCGTGCTGAAGGTCATCCGCCACGGAGAAAAGGGGTAACACCGCCATGCTTGTTGATATGCACCTGCACGAATGCACCTACTCGACCGACAGCTTTCTCCACCTGGAGGAGATCGTCTCTATCGCCAGGCAAAAGGGGCTGGACGCGATCTGCATCACGGACCACGACAGCATGGGCCTGCGCGAGCGCGCGGAGGCCTATTCCCGCGAGATTGGCTATCCCATCTTCGTCGGCGTGGAATTTTTCTCGCTCTGGGGCGATATCACCGCCTGGGGCATCGACGGCATCCCCGATCAGCGCGTCGGCGCACAGGACTTTATCGACCTGGTGCGCGAAAAGGACGGCTTCTGCGTCTCCTGCCACCCCTTTCGCAGCAACAATCGCGGGCTGCGCGAGCACCTGCGCGATGTGCACGGTCTTGACGGCGTGGAGGTCCTCAACGGCAGCACGCCGCTTGAGGAGAACCGGACGGCACTGCGCTTCTGCCGCGAGTTGGGGCTCAAGGCCATCGGCGCGAGCGACGCGCACGTGCCGGAGCAGGTGGGAAAATACGTGACATGGCTGCCCGAAACGGTCACAACGCTGCCCGATTTTGTCACCGCGCTGCACACGCTGGAAACGCGTCCCGCCATCTGGACGGGCAGTGGGTACGATGTTGTCGCCGAGTTTTGAGATGAATTTTCAGCGGGCTGGGGTATCATGCTCCGGCCCTTTTTTTACATTCCGCTGTGTCATATCCGATATTCATGCAGGAAAGCTGTGGTAATATTTCACAAGAACCCATTCTTCCGTGTAAAAAGATTCTCAGAATTTGGAGAAGTGGAAAATTAGGGATTGACATTTTCCCAGCATGGGAGTATGGTAACGCCAACAATTTCAAACGCCCGATCGCGAGGTCGGGAAGATAGAGGCGCGGCTGACAAAAGTAGCGCGTTCGCACCGGCACAGGAAGCCGGAGCGCGCGAAAGGGGATGCCGCCGAAGTGGAAACGGTTCCTGTGCCGTTTGCCGCTGGTTCGTCGGAGAACATCCGCCGGACTGTCACGTATGTGGAGCGCTATCGAGGTCGGCAAGCTGTTTGTCCCCCCAAAAGGTGATGACCGGTTTGCCGGATTGCAGCACAGTTGCAGCCGTAAATGCTTCACAAAGCATTTACGGCTTTGTTTTTTGTCTGCATCGGGAGTGCGAAAACCCGAAAAAAGCAGGACTCCCCTGTTTTTGAAAAAATCAAACTCATCACGAGAAAGGAAACCACCACCATGAAGCTCAGAACCTTTACCGCCCTCCTGCTGGCGGCCATCATGCTCTTCGCACTCACCGCCTGCGGCAGTCAGGCCGCCGACGATTCCAGCAGCGATCAGCAGCGGGAACAGCAGGACACCACCACAAACGAAAGCAACGAATTCCGCGTCGGCATGGAGTGCGCTTACGCCCCCAACAACTGGCAGGAAAGCGAAGCGACGGACTCGAACGTCCCCGTTGAAAACGTCGCCGGCACGTATGCCGAGGGTTACGACGTGCAGATCGCCAAGGCCATCGCAGAGGGCCTCGGCAAGGAGCTCGTCATCGTCAAGCTCAGCTGGGACGGCCTGATCGACGCGCTCAATCAGGGCCAGATCGACGCCATCATCGCCGGTATGATGGACACCGCCGAGCGCCGCGAATCCATCAACTTCTCCGAGCCCTACCGTGAGACCACCTACGGCCTGATGGTGCTCGCCGATTCCCCGTACTTAAATGCCACCTCCATTCAGGACTTCTCCGGCGCGGCCGTCCTCGGCCAGCAGGGCACGGCGCTTGACGATGTCATCGAGCAGATCGAAGGCGTCGACCACTTAAGCCCCGTCGGCAGCGTGCCCGACATGATCTCCCGCCTGCAGCAGGGCACCTGCGACGCCATCGTCATCAACGTTGAGAACGCGCAGGGCTACCTCGCTTCCAACCCGAACTTCCGCCTGGTCACCTTCGATGAGGGCAGCGGCTTCACGCTGCCGGCCAAGGGCTCCTGCGTGGGTCTGCGCAAGAGCGACAATGAACTTCTTGATCAGATCAACACCATCCTTTCCGGCGTCGACGACGACGCCCGCGCCGCCATGTGGCAGGCAGCCGTCGACGGCCAGCCCCAGTAATATATCCCACGCACCGCCGCCGCGTTTT
>ERZ791740.1393-NODE-1393-length-13449-cov-4.008959_pt1 | contig 13449 bp, 16 predicted proteins | sample MGYA00510041_ERZ791740 | MGnify/ENA primary metagenome ERZ791740 (study PRJEB30046, sample SAMN00791959) | human gut metagenome | study: EMG produced TPA metagenomics assembly of the A metagenome-wide association study of gut microbiota in type 2...
GATCAGCAGCACGTTCTTGCCCGCAGCAGCCAGTGCAGCGCCCAAATTGTGCGTCGTGGTCGTTTTCGCCACGCCGCCCTTTTGATTTGCTATTGCGATTACTTTCATTGCAGCATCTCCTTTTATTTAATTTATATAAGTTATTTATATTATATATAAATTATTCTTTTTGTCAACAGACCAAAAAAACACCAGCGACAGACTGCCGCTGGTGTTTTCACATTATTCCTTTTCATAGAGGGGTATGCTGGCATAAAATAACTCGACTCGGTTCGATTACTCGGTCTTATCGTTTTCCACAGTCAATCCAGTCAGAGAATCAGCAAAATCTTCCACGCTTATAGGTGTATAGCCCCGCAGTTTTGTATCTTCAGTTGCCTGCTGGAACACATAGCCCTCGCGCTCAATGAAACGGCCTTGAAATGCACCGCAAACATAGTAAGATCCGTTATACTCAGTCAGGAAAAGGATGTAATCATTTGCGTCATTAAGCTGCGGCAAACCGCCCATTACCTTGCCATCTTGCCCACCTTCTTCGACAACTTCAAGTTCATCACCAACATTAGCAACGCCCTTATAAACTGCTGTTACCTTGACATTTGTGTGGGTTTGAGGGAAACTATCTAAAATTTCTACTGTCTGATCAACAACAGAAACTTGAACAATTAAATCAGCATCGGTTGCAATCGCATTCATATCAGAATACACTGTTTCCAACTGACCAGGAGCTTCCGGATATGTTTCTTCCTGGTCAATTTTTTCAATTAAGGACGCTCTCTGCATGGAGCATCCTGCCAGAATGGTGATAACCAGTAGCATGGTTAACAATGTTATTACTTTTTTCTTCATTTTGGTAAGCTCCTTTCCGAAAACACGATTTATAGATTTCGTTTATTCATAAATAGCTCTAACACCAGAAATATCATCACTTTGCGGCAATGTCAACTCTGTATAACTTGCAGAGTTGCTAACCATAAGCGCCCCCGTCGTTGTCGAGTGTTTTAATCCAAAAATATGTCCCATTTCGTGCATAATAGTATTCTGTATCTTCCATGTCGGGTTAGTGTGTACATAGTACAAATTGATAACAGCGGAACCAGATTGGTAATTTTGATTGGGGTAGCCTCCATAGTTTACAGTAGACCATTCATCTGTCAAAACATTGTAGTCATAATAATATGTAAATCCGCGCCACCCTGTTGCGCCCCTATCAGTGGGTGACACTACAACTCTCGTGGTTGAGGCGCTGCCATTGGTGGTTTCAGACAAATCTATATCTAAGCTATGTCCGGACGAAGAATCAACAGCATCATTCCATGCAGAAACAGCGTCATCGGAAATACTGCCATAGTTCACCGTCGTGTTATTATAAGTCACACTTGTATCAGAAATATAATAATGATCATCATACCAGGATCCTTTTAATTTATATCCGCATTTCACATAAGCATATGCTGGTACAGCAATGGTGGTCAGCAATACACAGACTATTGCAAAACAGCTTATATATTTCAAAAACCTCTTTGCCATATACTGCTCCTTTCACATTCTGGTCTGTCAATAGACCAACACTATATTATGGGTACATTGTTTTTTCTTTCTGGCCGTTTTTTACCTTAAAATTATCTTACCGTTCCCTCCTCTCCACCGCTCATTTGCTTCTGTACTTCTGTCTGGCTACATAAATATGCTAGCAGCTAATTACAAGAAATTAAACCGCATTCAATTTACATTCAGGCAACCGGCAGTTGCCTTTTCTATATTTTCGCTTCACCCTTTAATTTTTCGCCCATTTTTGATATAATTCTCACGCTGCGCCTCCTTCCAGCGGAAGGAGGTGAACACCTTGTCGTACTTAACCGCCTTTGCTATCTCCGTACTGGCAGGAGTAGTTTCATACTACATCTGCAAGTGGCTGGATGGAGATAGTTGACTCCGCAGCACCCGGCCCAACGGTCTGGTCCACCGATAACGGACAAGAAGCCCTCCAGAAGTTGCAGCTTCTGGAGGGCTTCGCTACGCCTTGTGTAGTTTTCTTAACCGCCTTTGCTCGGTCAACTGTAGTTTAGCAGCTTCCGCTGATTTTGTCAACGGAGGATCCTGTCGATTGGCTGTATTCCCGCATTATATTATATACCATATATATAGTATATAAATTATATATCATTTTCCTTTATTTCTTCAAAACAGATCACTATGCGTTCCTGTTCTGGTTAAGCATAGAACAAGCTCATCATTCTTGATCTCATAAATCAGGAGCCAGTCTGGGGTTATATGGCACTCTCGGCATCCGATATAGTCTCCGGACAGGTTATGATCCCGATAGATTTCTGGCAGCGGCCTCTGTTCAGCCAAAATAGTGATTACTTCCTCCAACAGCCGCACATCATAACCTCTCCGAACAATCCGCTTGTAGTCCTTCTTGAAGGCCGTCTGATACCTAATTGTCAGCATTCAGATCCTCCATCAGGTCTTTTACGGAGGAAAAAGATCTGCTCATACCAATCCCATTCTCTGCATCCTCGATTGCTTTCCTTGTTACAGCGTTCGGTATTTCTCCGCCGATTTCAAAAGGAATGCGATACTCACGGACCGCCTTCTTCGCAAAAATATTAAATGCGGCTGTCATTGTCATTCCCATATCTGCGCAAAATGCCTCAAACTGCATTTTTAAGTCGCTGTCCATCCGGATATTGATGTTTGTGCTTGCCATTATCGCAGCTCCTTTCTGTTCTTAACATTTTTATTGTATTCTATTTTATTTACATTGTCAATACGTCTGTTCCATTGCCTCCAACTCGGTCATAGACTTCACGACACCATGCCCGGCACGAACCTGAGTAAGACCGCGATCCAGCTTCCGCAGATACACGGAGTTTCTTTCAGCCTTCTCCATTTCACCGTACCATTCCTCGCTGATGATTACCACGTTCTTATCTTTCTTCCGCGTGTCAATTACAGTTTCGTCAATCATATTGTCTCACTCCTTGCATTGTTTCTTGTACTTTTCATTGTGCCACTTATTATGAAGACGCTGCACAGTCTCATTTCCATTTTTCGGGCAAATATGCCCCGCAAAAGCAATCAATAATTGATATAAAGTATATAAATTAAATAATATATATACTTTATATCACATAAATCCGCTATTTCTTTTTGGCTCAGTACTTGTTATACTATTTCCGTGCAAAGAAGAAGGATTGCGCTCCATGAGGATGTAATAGGAGGGAATCTGCATTTATGATTACACGCAAAGAAATTGACTTGGCTGCACCGCTAACAACGCCACAAATAGAAATGCTAACGGCTCTCGCAGCCTCTCCATCGACCGCAGATGTAGACTGTCCGGAATTAACGGCAGCACAACAAAAAAATTTCTATCGGCTCATCCGCAAAACTGATTCCCGCTTCATCTCAGGTGACACAGATACACCGAAAAAGTAGCGTCCTTTGCTAAAACAATCACCAAGCAACCTTGCCATAAATCTATATATCGTAAATATCTTATATAACGTATATACTTTACACAAAGTATATACGTTATTTTGTTTCCCACCACTTTCGAATCGTCTTCGGGTCCAGCCCTGTTTCTTTATGGCAATCAGCTTTTCGCCCGTCCGGATGCTGTTCGCGCCACGCCAGGACTTTTTCCTGCGCCGTTCCGCTTCCGCACGGCCGACCTTCCGCAGCCTTCATTGGGATTCCAATCGCCTTCATATCTTCCTTACGCCTTCGCGCCAAATAGAGATGCTTTTCCTGCGTCAACCCGTTTCTTCTATTCCGCTCTATATGAACGTCCGTCAGAGCCTCTATATCGGAAATCGTAAAGTTGTAATATTCTCGGTCATATGCCTCCAGTGCGCTCTTGATATCATCCTCAGTCAGCGCATTTTCGTGCTGCACCATCTGAAGATCTTCAAACGCTGTCTGCATATCCTTCCGAAGCTGCGCCTTTGAAACGTCGCATTTGTAGGCATAGATCGCCATGCACATCAGGAAAAAGTAGCGATGCCCGCCTCGAATGGATAAGATCTGCCGCATCCACCAGTGATAAAGCGCATGGGGATCATCCCCATGAACCTTTCCTGCAATATCCCACTTCTTTGGATGCTTTTCACCTCGGACGATAACACGTTCATACCACTCCGGGTACGCTTCTCTGGCTTCAGCTCTCGTTATCTTGGAAGGTCGAAATGGTCTATTGACGTCTACACGATTTTCCGGTTTTGCGTAAGCATTCAAGTACTCCAGCGTCACCGGCTCGCCGGTCCGGAACGCCACAATCTGATTGCCATGCTTTTCATTGATGCTGCCGACCATGCGGAAGCTCTGGTTGATTGACTGATACTGAATCTCTTTATTTTGCGACGTCGCACCATACTCCCACATCCGGAATGTAAGATCATACTTTAGGCTCTTCAGTTGGATTTTAATATTCGGGTATAGATCTATTGGCTCTCGGAAAAAATAGCAAACGTGCAGGCCGGTTCCGGACAGCACAATGTACGTTGGCATCGGCAAGCGACGGATCCTCGTCGGATCACCGCCAAAACGTAAAAATAGATTCCGCAGCTCCTTCAGGCCAACACCATCCAAATCGAAGATTAGTGCGTTCATCCGCTGCGCGTGCTCCAGCTTATTAGATCTTCCACGATAAGACAGCCCGCTGCACAACGTCAGCGGATTTTGTTCGATAAATTCCATGTAGTCATTTTCCCACTGATCGGAGAACATGATTCTTCGGCGCATTCGCTTAAAACCATCGGACGTTTGCTCCCGATACAGATAAATTGCGTTGGGGTGAGAATAATCCATATGCTGCTCGTCAGATCGCTCGTTATTCGGGAACATTTCCCGGTAAAAATCACACCCACTGACCTCTGGAAACTGAGAACTCAAATACTCATAGCCTTCAGTATAATTCTGTGTCATACAGAATCCTCCTAGCAAAAGAAAAAGAAGCAAAAAGAAAAATCCGCTGCGGCGGGGACACCAAACCATCCGGTTTTGCCCACCGCCTTTCCCACAGGCTTACGCCTGCCGGTACGCCCACAGGATTCCCCACACCATAAAGGCGTGGAGAATCCTGATGGACGACCTTGGAAAAGCCCGTGGACAAAACCTACCACGCTGTCGGATGGGCTGCGCCCCCCGATCTAGCACCCAACAAATCGCTACAAATTGCAGCCCCCCTGCTTGCTTCCGAAAGAGAGAGATTTTTATATTTTCGCAATAAAAATCCCAGCTCTGCCCTAACCCTAGAACCCTATACGGGGGCTTAGATTATCAATAGGTTTATTCCCTATTTTCGACTGTTATTATAGCCTGTCCGATCCGCACTTTCAAGCCACCCGGACAGGCTATTTTACTATCCATTTTTCGTTCCAGCCCGCATATCTGCGGGGACGATTCCAAGCGGTTTTGTGTGCTGAATGATATATTCCCAATAGCCAACTCTATAGTTTGCCCGAAGCTGCCGTGAGAATAGCGTATTGTGCGCTGCTTTGATTTCTTTCCAGTTTTCCATTTCGATTAAATTCTCATAGCTGCTCCCGCTGCAAATCATCGTAATACCCACGTCGGCAAGCAAGCCATTTTTTCTGGCCAGAAGATCTTCCTCAATCAGCTGCCTTGCCTGGCTCTCTGTAAAATCGACCGAGTAAGGACTCTGAAGTACCGTCTCCCATACCTTTGCCGTCAGCAGCTTATTCCTGCCGGTTTTGTACCGTATTTCTTTTTCGGAGGACATCACAACCACATACCCAGTATGTACCTTTTTCGGTCGCAGCCCTCTATCCGCATTTGCTCTTTCCCGCGAAATTCTGAGAAGGTTCGCATTGAGGGCGCGCTGGTCGGCGATTTCAGCCGTTTTCCGCTCCACCTGCTGTAAAAGGTCGTCTATCTGCGCTTGCGCCCTCTGTGCGGCTCTGTCGGCCTCGTGTGCCGCCTCCTGTTTTACTCTGGATATCTCTCGCGCAGCGGCTCTTTCTGCTTCCTCTTTATCGCGCTTGGCCCTATCGCGCTGATTTAGAAGCATCTCATATTCCTGCCTTGTTTGAATTACATGGGTACACTCACCATCAAGGCTATCCAATGTTTTATAGCCTCCCATTCGTTTCCTTACGTACTCGATGCCTCATTCGCCTCCCATCAAAGGCCGCGGATATAGTTGTCCGCTACAACACTGATTCTATTATGCCCCAGCGCCTTGCTGCAGACCAGCATAGCAGCCTTGTCCAGCTTCTTGCCCGCTTCATCCTTGCGGCAAGTGTAGACGTCACTCTGATATCTTTTTCCGGTTCCTTTATTCACCCGGTCAAACGGAATTTCACTGATCTTTCTTGCATGAGCTTTGTAGATAGCAACTGCGTAATCTGAGCGGTAACTATGAATGTCCGCGCATTGGTGAATGAATTGCCAGACCTTTTCATCGGGCGGCGTGTTCTTCATCCGGTCGATGATCTGTGTTTGATTTTTCCCTATAATGGGGCTTACGCGCTCCCTACCGCCTTTTCCGTTCCGCACATGGATGAAATACTCGCCCTCAAACATTCTCGTGTCCTGCAGCATCTGAAGCCGCTTCGTGTCACCCGGCGTCCGCTGCTGCTCTGGGATCTGTTCTAGCGCCGTGATCTGCGCTTCGATCTGTTCCCGTGTCGCCAGATCCGTTCCCTTCAGATCTGCCAGCTCACTGCGTCGCAGCCCGGTTCCCCGGCAGAATTTTATCAGCTCATCGTTGTTGGCTTCCGAGAAGTGCCGATCCCGCTTGGCATCTCCCCGGCTCCGTTTGATTTCTGATCGGTTCCGCTTCGGCGGCTTGAAGTAGTCTTCATCGTCTGGTTTTATGCCATACAACTTTCCCAGGGCTTTCGCCTCGGCCTGAATCGTCCAAGCAGATAGATCCTGGTCAACTCGCACCTGCAGCCACTCGTTGACATACCTTTTTGCTTTCTTCAGCGTCGTACATTCCGGGTATTTTTCCTTGACATACTTCAAGAAGTACTTTATGTGCTTCCAGTAGGTCTTGTATGTGTTGACCGAGAAGATCTTATCATCGGCTGTCCCATTCAAAACTGCCTCGCGCTTGCTTTCGCCCAGCGCCAGCATAGATGTCAATTTTTCATACGCCTGCTGATGCAGATCCTTCGAGTATGATTTGTTTTTTCGCCCCAAATGGTAGCCCCCTTTTCATTACAATATATAACTTGCATAAGTTATATATTGTATATACTTTATATCAATTATTTACATTATATCATTGTTCAAGCTAAGCCGCTTCACGTCAGTTTCCGAAGAAACCTCGACGATCAGCAAAGTACACTTTTTTAAGTCTTATGTGTGACTGTTTTGAAGATTTCTCTTCTACACTTTTTTCTTGCTTATGTGTGCAGCCTATTTATTAGCGTCTACGGCAGTTGAGGTTCTGTCGAATCCTTTTCTGAGGGATCAGCTCTCCAGTGCTTTCTACAGTACACTGGCAACGTTCAGTAGGTGGATGGTGAACAGATGCGTTCTGCTTACCTGTGCTTTCACAAAGATTACTCACAGCAGGGTCCATGATGTGCTTTCCAATTCACAAAGGTTACTACGGCAAGCCCACACACCACAAAGGTGCATCATACCTTTTTAGCGGCTCTAAAATAAAAACTGCTAAACCCCCGGCAGCTGCCGGGACGCTCTAGGCCTAATTACTATTTATACTCGCCCAGACGAGTTTTTTGTAAAATTCACTGAGCCTTTCCAGCCGCTCAGTATTTGCAGTAAATATCCGCTGCCTCATCAACGGAAGTTCCATCAAAAGCCGTATTGAACGCCTCCACGACCTTTCTAGTGTCTGCCTGATCCAGGCCAACGATCTGTGCCGCCCGTAGAAAATAGCCCACGCAAGCATCGTTACTCCAGATTTCAGTTGTTTCCATCATCGCATCGGTGAAACTGGCTCCAGCCGAATCTTTCGGCGTCATTTTTTCTGATTCAACCTTTCGCATATAGTCCTTAATTGTCATTTGTTTTCCCTCCCAGCCAGTCCTAATTTACCGTCCTTTTCTATTCAAGCCCATCTTACCATACTATGCTGATAAAGTCAACATAAACTGAGTATATACGGATATAACGGTTTACCCGTTCACGCATTCGCGCAAACGGGTAAACCGTTATTAGGCATCCAAGATGCCCGGAGTTCCCCGGCGCAGCAGCACCGGGCGGGGTAAACCCCAGGCGTCTGCGGACGCCTCCCCTGCTCGGTGCGACAACGAACCGCCTTTCCTGTCGGCTGTCCGTTGTCGCCACCGAGCAATGCGCTCATCGAGTATTCGCCGTGCCAGCGAGAAAACTTCAGTATCGCCGCTGCCTATACAACCAATCGCGCAGGTTTTGTATCTCCGTTTAGTTGCCTTGACAATAATTATTTTGTATGTATAATATAATTATGGACACACTAAGATTTGAATGGGACCCCAACAAGAATGAGATCAACAAAAAGAAGCACGGCTTATCTTTCGAGGCAGCAAAGGAGGTCTTTTACGACGAGTTTGCCATTCTATTTGACGATCCGGATCATTCCATTGAAGAAGATCGCTTCCTCATTATCGGATCGATCAAATCGCAGAAAATTTGCATTGTGAGCCATTGCTACCGTGACAACGAAAACTGCATCCGTATTATCTCGGCAAGGCAGGCAACCAAAACCGAGCAACGCATTTATCTTGATGGAATTTGAGGTGATAGTATGAGAGATGAATATAACATCAGCGAACTGAATCCAAGAAAAAATCCATACGCGAACCGGCTGAAAAAGCAGATCACCATCAACATCGACGGCAGCACCATCGACTACTTCAAGTCTCTGGCCGACGCAAAAGGCATCCCCTATCAGACTCTGATCAACCTCTATTTGAGAGACTGTGCCGATAACCACCGGCAGCTCCAATTGTCCTGGCAGTAATGCTTCTGCACGAATTTTTTCGGTCAATAAAACCACGCAGCATTGTACAACAGGATACGGCGAAATCCGATCCTACCTGCAGGATAGAGGTACGCCGATTGGCCCACTGGATATGATGATCGCCGCGCACGCCAGATCTGAAGATATGATTCTGGTCACAAACAACGTCCGAGAGTTTGAGCGTGTTCCTGACTTGATCGTTGGAAATCGGGTGGATTAACGTCCGTGCGTCTACAGCTTCACCTGTTTTACACTTTCATTTTGGTCGTAAAAATTGTTCAGAACTGCACAATAAAAGACCGGCTATACCTCCTTTTTCAGTGGTACAGTCGGTCTGATTTTTATATCACATTTGAAAGTTCTGCATATAAGAAAACGGCAATCCGCACTCGCCACTTTAAGTCGACCTTATTACTTAGAGCGTTCCATAAGATAAAGGTTCAGCCTTGACTGCATTCGCTCCACCGCAGTATCCAGATCAATATTCCCAGAAACTAGATCACCCATTTCTTCCAAAAGAATTGACATTGCCTCTTCATCATAAAAATCCATAGTCTCGCACGTTTTTGCCAGATCGACAATCAATTGCACATCATCAAATGTTGTGATTTCGGCATAGGGAACCTCTATATTTTTGAGAACGTCCAGATTATCTTGCAGCAGCGGCGCGTAGACGGGCGTTCCGTCCGCACTGTATTCCATCCATGGATGAAGCAGGAGATACTTGAGAAATTCCCAGCACCCTTCGGGGCAGGAAGTTGTCGCACTCACACCCAATGGCATCATCAGCCTGACATCCATGCCGTTGCTCCCGTCCGGAGTTGGCCATCCCACATAGCCTAATGTCTGACCGCAGCGATAACGGTCAAAGGAAACCTCCAGCGCAGAACTCAGTCCCACATAGCAGCAGATCAGCTCTCCGTCTACAATTCGCTGCGGCACATTTTTGTCAGGGTTGTATCCTCCATCATAGCTCCCGGCCTTCAACGCCGACTGCAAAATCTCACGAAATTCCGGTGTGTCCAGATTGCACTGTGCATGTTCATAGTCAATCACGCCACGCAAATATCGCCCACCGATTCTTTTCAGAAAATTTTCCGGATCCATATAGTAGATCATATCCTGCTCCGGCCGCAGGGACTTTTCTATATCCAGATACTCCGTAATCGTCCAGCCAGTATGAAGTTTCTGGGTCTGCTGTGAGCAGCTCAACGCCACTACACCAAACGTAGGAGACAAGAGATATAGTCCTCCATATTCGTGCATCGCTGTCCATGGAATAATGTCTTCTTCGCTGATTTCGCTGTCCGATGCAATCAGTGGATCCAGATCATATAGAAGTCCGGCGGAGATCCACGGAAGCGGAGAAAGCATATCGTTTCTGAAATAGTAGATATCCGCAGCATCACCGGCAAACAGCTTTGTTTGCATGACAGTCTCTGCCTGCTCCCGCGACTGTGTATTTTCGGCATAGTCGTCGATCACGACTGTGTATTTCGTGTTTTCGGCGTTGAAATTATTGACAAGGCTTGCAAGCGTGTCATCACGCAGTCCGATACCGCCCAGCACGAGTGTTGTCTTTCCCTCCGGTGTATCCGACGTTTCTGGCACATTGGACACTTCTGATACATCGGATACATCGTCCACCGTTTCGTTTTCAGTCGTATTCTCACGTTCTTGTATCACGGCCATAGTTGTACTCTCCGATGCATTTTCCGCAAGCGATGAAACATCCTTACGATTGCTATTGATTTCGGCGCTACAGGCCGACAGCAGGATTACCAAGCCTAAAGTTGATGCTAGAATCTTCCTTTTCATTCTACACCTCCAGTTATCTAAATCACCTTTTTCTTGCACTTGTTGCATTTCATTTGTCAGCGAAAGCGGTCTTCTGTCGTCTTTGATTGTGATAGCATCGTCCATGGTGAGAGCCAAAGACTCCCACCATGGACGATGCTTTAATTCATGGATTTCTACTATTCAGATATCCGATGCGCACTCTCGGTCTTCGTCTTAAAGGAAATTGATTCGATTCACATAACCGAATGTGAACCCAAATACCTTATAGTACTCTGTTTCTGGTCCCGGAAGACCATAGTACCATGTAGCATACGGATTGCTACTTGTTTTGAACTCGTCACCTCGCACGAGGTTCCCGATCACCTCAGCATCAGTACTCGCTTCACGGCGTACATTAGCCGCACTCGTTGTAACGTTCAGAACATAAGTTGCGCGAGGTGCACCTGCGGCAGAGGCAAACGTAGCCAGCATACCACACAGCAGCACACATACGAGCAGCAGCGAGGCCAAACGCATCGTTTTTCTTTCTTTCACTGTTTCAAGCACTCCTTTCCTTTTGTTAGCTGTCCCATAATTGTCTTCTGAGATTTACGCAAGTAGCTACTTTCCCATGGAGTCTACGCTCTCCAGCAGCATTAAACGCGTCCCGGGTGCTTTCAATGCACGCTGGTGAAAGCACCAACATCATCGGCACTTTCAAAATATCTTTATAAAGTGGCCACCTTTAATAAAGACCTATTTTGCGCTGCAGTTCAGTAATTTACATATCCATTTATTGTAACATCAAAATCTGATGTGTTTTCGATTGTCAGCGTATAATAACCGTGCTGACTCACTTCAATTTTTTCATCAATCTTCCCATCTGAAACAGTATCATAGTAGAACTGCCCATCTGGAGCAATCAACCCCACATTGAAGCTAACATCCGCAGGTGCGTAAGATGCTTTAATCTCTACTATATCCCCTTTTTCAAGTGGGAAAGAGGTTGATGCTTTTCCAATCTTACCAGCAGAGACCTTTATGTTGATACGACCAGATGCCCGTCTTGCATCTACAGTAAATACGGATGTATTATCCTTCTCATATGCGTATGCAGGAACGCATAGGCTACTCGCCACAATGAGCATCACCAAAACAATGCATACGCATCTACTTTTATTGACCATAATCATATACACTCTCCTTTTTACCACCCAAAATCAAAAGACTCTGTATTCTCGCTTTCCTCCGGTTCAATCGTTTTGCTCGTCATATCTTCCATCGGTCTTGCGGCCTTTTCTTTCTGATAAAACAGCCACCCAAGCAATAGCATTCCAAAAATTATGATTGCAACAACGATGCCCACTTTCTTTTGTCTACTCTTATTTTGAACAGCACTCTGTTGTTTATCTTCATTTATTTCGGTTGCTTCTTGCTTTTTTGTTGGTTGTTTGTCTCGTCCTTCCATTTCATCAGCATCGCTGCACAGCCAATCCAGCGATACATCGTAGATCTTCGCCAGCGCCTTCAGCTTGTCTATTGATGGCGTTGCATCCCCGCTTTCCCAGCGAGAAACCGCCTGCCTGGACACGCCGAGCTGATGAGCCAGCGACATTTGTGAGATTCCAGCCTTATCTCTTAATACGATCAATTTTTCCCTAAGAGTCATGCGCTTTACACTCCTGATTCTATATTCAAGACCCATCAGATGTAAACCATGTGTGGTTTACATCTAGGCAACTCAGAGTTGCCTCTTTCATTTTCTGACCTTTTCATACTCCGAAAGTGCCGATTTCTGCTGATCTCGATACTGCAACATCAAATCACTAAGCAACTCACTGACGCTGCGTCTCTCTACATAGGCGATTTTCTGAATATCTTCATACAGGCTCGGCAGCACAGACAAACTCACCCGCTTCCGCAGCTCCCGATCCTCCTTCGGCCGACCGCGGCTGACACTACGCTGCTTCGTTTCCTCTGCCGGCTGCTGCTCAATGATGCTGCCAACAACAGACGCTCTGCGCCGGCTCTCACGCTCTTTCAAATTACCCATTTTCAATATCCTCCCGGTCGAAATTTCCGTTTATAATCATCTTCGCAATTGCCGTGTACTCTTTCGCAATTTCGCTGCTCGGTGCCTGCTCCACGACCGCCAGACCGTCATAAATTCCTTTCTTCGCCACCGCCAGCCGCTTCACAACGCCGACGAGATTATACTCTTCCTTCAGCAGCGCAAGAATATCTTTATCGTCCGATACCCGCACATCGTAGAGTGTCGCAATCACACCCAGCACCTTCAGCTCCGGGTTAATCAGCTCTTGGATCTCCCGAATGCTGTCCTGCAGCTGCGTCAAGCCACGGTATGCCAGGTAGTCCGTCTTGACAGGGATCAGAACGCCGTCCGCGCAGGAAAGCGCATTGATTGTGAGAATCGAGAGCTGCGGCGGGCAATCGATCAGGATATAATCATAGCCATCCTTGATCGGCTTCAGCGCCCGGTCGAGGATCTTCTCCCGGCTCGCCCGCGAAAGCATTTCCATCTCCATCGGGGCCAGATCGATAATCGACGTCACAATGTGCAGCCGGTCATTGATTTTCTGTACGCACTCGCAGATCGGTGCACCGTCTTTCTTCAGAACGTCTACTATCGTTTTCGGAACCTCCAACGGCTCCATGCCGACGCTGATCGTCAGGCTGGCCTGGCTGTCCAGGTCAATGAGCAGCAC
>ERZ791740.1395-NODE-1395-length-13439-cov-2.942543_pt1 | contig 13439 bp, 6 predicted proteins | sample MGYA00510041_ERZ791740 | MGnify/ENA primary metagenome ERZ791740 (study PRJEB30046, sample SAMN00791959) | human gut metagenome | study: EMG produced TPA metagenomics assembly of the A metagenome-wide association study of gut microbiota in type 2...
CAAAGGTTTCATATTTATTCGTGTTGGCTTCATATACAGCGTTTACAGACAAATTGTGCACTTCGTTAAATACTTTATTGAAGCCTGCTTGTACTACCCCTCTTAAATTCAGTGCATTTTGCGTCCCATAAGATGCCCATCCATTATTGTCATAACCTCGCTGAATAGTTTTAGGAACAAATTCTTTTATTTCCCCTTTAGGAGTGCGTACACCCATTCCCGCTTTCACAAACCAATTATCTGTGATGTTATAGACAAGTTCCGCCTGACCGAAAAAAGTATGATTCTTATTAGAATAATCAATATCCTTGAGCTTTCGATAAGGATTATCCATTTTACCTGTATAATATAAATTATCATCTATTTCCTGAAAAGTCCATTCCTTAGGTACTAACGGAGAGAATGTCTGTATTTCATTGAAGATATTGCCTTCTGTCCAAAAAGCACCGCTCCGTATATTATGTTCATAAGATATATTTGTATTCAATGTCAACTGCGGAAGGAGTTTTATGCTGTTATTCGTCTGGAAATAAAAACGCTTAAACCCTGTATTAACTGCAATTCCGTCTTCATTCATAAAGGATAAAACCGTAGAGTTTTGTATTTTCTCCGTTCCGCCTCTATATGAAACTTCATAGTTTTGTTTGGTTCCATTCTGAAGACAAAGATCCGGATAGAATTGAAAACGGGAAGGATCTGTATTCCATATCTGGTCTTTATATTCCTGATAGAAATCTGCATTCTGCCATTGACCATTCATTACCATATCCCGCATATAAGCTCGCATATAGTCCTCCGCACCTAACATAGAGATAGAGTTTGCCAGTTTACTAATTCCATAGGAGGCTTTTACCGAAATCTCACTCATCCCCGCAGAACCTTTTTTGGTAGTTATCAGCACTACTCCGTTGGCACCTTGTGCGCCATAAACTGCGGTGGAAGATACATCTTTCAATATAGAAATGCTTTCAATAGCATCAGGAGAGATGGTAGCCAGAGGATTGTCAAGCGGATCATCCGAGATCGGGATGGGAAAACCGTCGACCACATAAAGAGGAGAGCTTCCCGCTGTAATAGAACTGGCTCCACGCACCTTAATGGTAATTCCCCCGCCAGGGGCCCCATCATTGTTCATCACCTGAACTCCTGCAATTTTTCCCTTCAACGCCTGTTCCATACTTAATGGATTGGTTTTCATAAATTGTTCGGAATTCAAACTGGACACAGAACCTGTTAAATCAATTTTACGTTGTGTCTGATATCCTGTAACAATAACTTCATCAATCTCAATACCTGATTTCATCACGACATTGATCTGTGGCTGATTTCCCACAGTTTTTTCAACTGTTGTCATTCCAATCATTGAATATACGATAACCTGCCCCGGAGTCACATTATTCAGAGTATACTTCCCATCTATATCAGTGATAGTTCCATTTTGTGTGCCTTTCACTTTTACATTTACTCCTACTAAAGGCTGCTCATCAGTTTCTTTGACGTAGCCATAAATACTTTTCTTTTCCTGTGCAAAGCTCCCGATCGATAGAGATAAAAACAGGCATAACAAAAGAAAGGACCTTGCCATATTCCCCATACCTGTCTTGAGTTTTAGTAGATAACTTTGATTCATAATATTAGTAATTTAGTCATTAAGATTATATTATTCTTTTTTTAGAGAAGATGTCAGCCTTAAAAGGAAAGATATCCCACTGACATGAAATAAAGAAAGTCTGTTCATAGGCATTATAATTAGTTGGTTTCGATGGCAAATGTAGAGAAAAAAGCGTCTAAACCATAAAACTATAAATTATTCACTTATACTTATGTTCACATTTATACCGCCAACGCGCGAAATGAACATAAGTACTATTTTATAACCAATAGTTACAGCCTAATTCATTTTTATTTCAGACATTTGTGACGTACACAATTCCTATACGCATGAAAACATTTACATTAACCCTGATACTATTATTCTCAACTATTACTTATGCACAGCAGAATGAGTTCATTTTCCATAATTTGGGAAGTAAACACGGGTTGACCTATAGTGCAGTCAGGGATATTGTGCAAGACAACAATGGATATATCTGGATCGCTACTTTAAAAGGGCTTAACCGATATGACGGATATAATATCAAACAATTTTATAAATCAGAAGACGGATTATCATCTAATTGCATTGAACGCATACTCCTCATCGGCAAAGACTCTTTATTACTGGGAACTAATGAAGGATTATGTTTGTATGATGCACAAAAAGAAAAGTTCTCATCGATTCCTTCCCCAGACAATAGCAATTTTTACGTGTCAGACATGGCCGAAAACGGAACAAAGGTTTTTGTAGCTTCAACGACAGGATTACATATCTACGACAAACGTTCACAAAATATAAACCGCTTATTTAAAGGCAGGCTCCTCAAGATTTCCCTTGACATCAATAGCAATATATGGGGAGTAACTCCAGATACAATTTATTGCTTTCGCAATAGTGGATATATTATAAGGAAGTATGCGGCTACAGAAATATCGCCACAATATTCCATCCAATTTTCAGCTATTTACAGGGATTCACAAGGAACTATATGGCTGGGAACTACCGAAGATGGATTATACCGTTATAATAAAAGCCGGGAAACCTTTCTCCCTGTTACTCTCTCATCCCAAGATAGAAAAAAGATCCGTTATATACGTTGTCTGAAAGAAGACATGCGCGGAAATTTATGGATTGGGACAGAAAACGGCCTCTTCATTTACGACTATACGGATGATAGTTACAAACACTATCTGCAAGATTCCAATCTATCACAAACCGGATTGTCCGACAATGCCATATATTCCATCTATAAAAGCCGGGAGGAAACGATGTGGATCGGTTCTTTCTTTGGCGGAGTGAACTACACAAGCCTCATTGATAATAAATTCAGCTATATACTGCCTGACAATGGAAAACAAGCATTGAAAGGAAAAGCAATCAGCAATATCATAAGAGATAGTAAAGGCGCTTTATGGTTCGCATCTGAAGATAACGGTATCTCTATCATATATCCCGACCAAAGCATACAGCACCTCAATAAATCAACCTTTCCTAATTTGAATGGGAATAATGTACATGCATTAATAGAAGATCCTTCAGGGAATATCTGGGCAGGAAATTTCGTGGACGGACTACATAAAATAGATGCTAACCGACATGTCCAGTCTTACAAGAACATAACAGGAGACAGTGTGGGACTATCAGATAATTCAATATACAAACTATATATTCATAATACCGATTCAATGTTTATAGGGACAAGCTCCGGCATAGATATTTACCATTTCAAAGATGACAAGTTCACTCGCTTTCTCCCCCATATTTTTAAAACAATACGCGTAGATGATATTCTTCGGGATGCTCATAACTGTCTATGGTTCGCAACACACTTTGATGGAGTTTTCATGTATAATCCAGACACTCGAAAGATCACCCAATACCGGAAAGGAAAGAAAGGATGCGAAGAAATAATCAGTGATAATATTTATTGCAGTTTTATGGATTCCAGAAAAAGGATATGGTTTGGCACAAGCAACGGAGGGCTTATGTTATACAATCACTCCAGCAACAATATGAAGATATACGGCAAAGACAATGAACTGAAACAAAGAGATATCTACTCCATACAAGAAGATTTGTCAGGGCTGTTATGGATGAGTACAGATAATGGCATTTACTGTTTCAATCCCGACAACCAAAGCTTTACTCACTATTTGGTAGCCGACAATCTTATCTCAAACCAATTTAACGCATGTTCAGGATATAAAGACACTGATGGTACTATTTACTTTGGGAGTATCAATGGAGTCTGCTTTTTCCATCCGGAAGAATTAAACCAAGCTAACGCTACACAAAATATTCATATCACTTTTTCCGAATTTAAAATTTTCAACAAGCATATACAACCGGATAAAAACGGAATAATAGAAAACAACATCGACAACACCTCGAATATTGATTTAAAACATGACATGAATACACTTACTTTTGATTTTCTAATCATTAACTATAATGATAATTATCAATCACAATATATCTGCGAATATCGTCTGGAAGGTATAGAAGAGAATTGGAATATTGCACAACAAATGCCACAGTCCATTACTTATACACTTCCTCCGGGGAAATACAAGTTTCATGTACGGGTCATTCATAAGAACGGCTCAATCATTGAACAACGTGAAATAAATATTCATATCCAGCCCCATTTTCTCGCAAGCAAATTCATGATATCTGTTTATTTCATTATAGGTATCTGCATAGCATATATGATCATTCGTTTCTACAGGACACGTATGAAAGACAAAATGGATATCAAGATAGAACGAATGGAAAAGAATAACTTACGAGAACTGAATAAGCATAAACTTAATTTTTTCACTTTTATAACCCATGAATTCAAAACTCCCTTATCCATACTCATGGCTATATTCGAAGATATATCCATAGGGAAAGAAAAACAATTGGAAAAAGAGGAAATAAATATCATCAAACGGAATATCCAGCGACTTCAGTTTCTCATCAATCAGTTACTGGATTTCCGCTCTGTAGAAACAGACCATGCCAGTATAAAATATGTAAAAGCAGACATCATGGGTTATGGAAAGGTTATATTCGATTTGTTCACTCCTGTTTTCAAGCAAAAACAAATACGATATCTATACAAATCAAGTCCGGAAACTTTTTATACGATTTTTGATCAAGACAAAATAGAAAAGATTATCAGCAATTTATTAAGCAATGCTTTCAAGCACTCTGATGCCCAAAGTGAAATAAACTTTAGTATTGAAGTGGATAAAAACACGGAACGACTCATTCTTTCATGCCAAAACACAAGTTCTTATATCCACCCAGAACAACGCGAAGCTGTTCTGCAACCATTCCATAAAACAGGTTCAAAAGATACGAAATATTCCAATACCGGGATCGGATTGGCACTGGTAAACGGATTAGTACAACTATTATCGGGTACTATCGACATAGAAAGCAAACAAGAAACCGGAACTACTTTTATTATTCAATTACCGTTAGTAAAAGATACAAAAGACATGATTGTGCCGAACAAAATGCCTAATATTGTGAATTCACCTGATATTGTCGCCGACACAGTCTATTTGCTGGACAACTCTATACAAGAAGAAGACATTAATTATCAGGAAAAAGAAAAAAAGTTATCGATACTTCTAGTTGATGACAATCCGGATATTAACAAAATCCTAAAAAGTAAACTTTGTAAAATATATAAGGTTAAAAGCGCCTATAACGGACGTGAAGCAGTTGAGATTCTTAAAAACCACATTATTGACATAGTTATCAGCGATATTATGATGCCTTTTATGGATGGATATGATTTAAGTAAATATATAAAAACATCACATGAATATTCACATATACCGGTTATTCTAATCACGTCACAACCTTCTAAAGAGAATGAATTACAAGGCTTATCAGCCGGTGCGGACGCATATATCGAAAAGCCTTTCACTTTCGACGAACTGAACTTGAGAATTACCAATCTGCTAAAAGCTAAAAATAATATCCGTGCACATTATCAAGATATGAAAATATTCGAACTGAATGAAAAACTGAATAATAAAGATGAAGAATTCATCAATACTCTAACTCAATATATCCTAGAACACATACAGGAATCTGATTTAAATGTCAACCACTTAGTAGAACACATGCAAATCAGTAGAACACATCTATACAATAAGCTCAAGAAACTGCTCAATTTAAGTATCACAGAGTTTATCAACAAAATAAAAATCGATGTTGCCAAGCTCAAAATTATTGAGACAAATCTTTCTTTTGCGGAAATCTCATGGCAACTGGGATTCAATAACCCAAGCTATTTCAGCAAAACATTCAAACGCTTTACAGGAATGACGCCAAACGAGTTCAAGAATAACCGAGAAAGAAACACACCTATTGAATAGTTATCGTTCAGTCACAATATAATTAACGAAACGTATATTTTATCAGAGAAAAACATAATGCCGACACAGAAATATAATAAAATTGCCCACCAAACTATCCTCATAAAAAAGGAGGCCGATCCTATGTAAATATTGCAGAACACACAAACACTTATCACACAAAGTTTTATTTCAATATTAATTATTTTATTAACGCACTTCTTCAAAATCGCTTGCACAGCAAATTCCGATACCATATCTTTGCAACGTGATCACAAAATAACAACTAGATTTACTAACGATTAAAACTATTAAGAATTATGGCACTGAAATATGTAGTCAAGAAAACAACCTTTGGCTTTGATAAGGAAAAAGCCGAAAAATATGTAGCAAGACCATTCAACGTGGTTACTGTTGATTTTAAAATGCTATGCGACCAGGTAACAAAAGTAGGGTTCGTTCCACGCGGTACTGTAAAATCAGTACTCGACGGATTGATAGATTCGCTGATAACCTATATGGAAATCGGGGCTTCGGTAAGCCTTGGAGAATTCGGAACGTTTCGTCCATCTTTCGGGTGCAAAAGTCAGGATGATGAAAAAGAAGTGACTACGGACACATTAAAGAACCGTAAAATAATTTTCACTCCAGGAGGCATGTTTAAAGGCATGATAAAATCAATAAGTATCCAGAAATTGGATAGTTCTAAAACCAACAGTTCTCCCACGCCTGATGATGGAAAGGGAGACGATAAAGGAGAAGGAGGTGGTAGCGGAGAAGCACCGGATCCGGCAGCATAAAAAACGATATTAATATTAAAAAAATCCGGCTTAGGTAACATTAAGCCGGATTTTTCTATTATTTAAAATACTACTTTCTATCAGTTAACACTTTTATCGAATCCCGTTTTATAATATTAGGTTTCAAAAGAATCTCCGAATGAAGTTCAGTTTCTTCCAATATCTTCTGCATCAACATTTTTACAGCAATGATACCAATATTCTCCAATGACTGTGCAATACGAGTAATAGGAGGGTTCAGATAGTCCAAATATAAGTTATCATCAAATGAAATGATAGACATATCTTGAGGAATTCTTACTTTATGCTCATTCAATGCCTTGACTGCTCCCAAAAGAATCGTACTACTTAACGCAAATATAGCAGTAGGCTTTGTGGTAGAGTTCAAAGCCAACTTAGTCTCAATATAGCCATTCTGAATCGAGAATTCATTTCCTCTTATCATTGCATTATCGTGATAACCAGCCTCGCGAAGCGCATCAAGATACCCGCGCACACGTTCCTTAGTCGTTATAGAAATATCCGGCCCCTGAATACAGAGAATCTTACTATGCCCCGATTCTAATAATAATTTTGTTGCCTGATAAGCACCTACATAATTATCAGTAGCTACGTATGGCAAATTATGCTTCTCAAAATAGCGGTCAATTAGCACAATCGGAGTTTTAGTACTAATTTCCTCGAGTTTAGAAGGGTTTTCACCGGTTGGAACCAAAATAATGCCGTCTATTTTACGCGATAGAAGCGAATCGATAGCCTTATTTTCCTGAACAGGATCTTCTAGGGTATCAATAAGCATAACAGTATAATTATAACGTTGTGCTTCACGGATGACAACACTTGCTATATTGGCAAAAAAAGGATTATCTATGTGCGGTACAAGAAGGCCTATAGTATATGTCGTGTTGTTGCGCAAACTTTGCGCAACTATATCAGGCTGATAGTCCAATTCTTTAACGGACTGCAAAATAACCTCCTTAGCAGACTGGCTGATCCTATATTTCTCTGATTTCCCATTTAACACTCTGGAAATCGTAGAGATAGAGTACCCAGTTTTCTTTGATACATCAATCAGAGTTTTCTTCATTACTGGTTGTTTTTTGCAAAAATAACATTTTATTTGAGAAAAAAGCAAGAAAAATATTTTGTTTTGAAAAATATTTCTATATTTGCGCAAACGATTGCGCATCGTTTACGATTCAATTCGCCTTAATACTTAATACTCATTATATGGACACAAAGAAGAAAATCGTAGTGATAGGTAGCAGTAATACGGATATGGTTATCAAATCAGACCGTCTACCAAAACCAGGAGAAACAATTCTGGGAGGAAACTTCTTAATGAATCATGGTGGCAAAGGAGCTAACCAAGCTGTAGCTGCTGCAAGACTAGGAGGAGATGTCACTTTCATATGTAAAATAGGAAATGACATTTTCGGAAATGAAACCTTGGAAATGTTTCACAAAGAAGGAATCGACACTACTTATGTAGGAATTACCCCGCAGGCACCATCAGGAGTAGCTCTTATCAATGTCGACAAAAAAGGGGAAAACTGCATTGTTGTTGCTTCCGGAGCCAACGGGACTTTATCGGTTGACGACATACAACGTGCAGAATCTACCATCAAACAGGCATCCATCGTCATTATGCAGTTGGAAACTCCAATCGAGAGTGTCACTTATGCAGCCAAAATGGCGAAAAAAGATGGAATTACCGTTATATTAAATCCCGCCCCTGCCCCTACTCAACAACTACCTGACGATTTATTAGCCAATGTCGACATTCTTATTCCTAATGTCACAGAGGCTGAAATCATCTCGGGAATGCACATTACAGATGATGAATCGGCAAAAGAAGCGATTCGTTATATTAGTTCGAAAGGCATAAAAACTGTCATTATTACGATGGGAGCCAAAGGAGCTCTCGCTTATGAAAATAACAAGTTTACCCACATTCCAGCTTTCAAAGTAGAAGCAGTAGACACAACCGCTGCCGGAGATACATTCTGCGGCGGACTGTGCGTAGCTCTGTCTGAGGGCAAAAATCTAAAAGATGCAATTATATTTGCAAGTAAAGCCTCTTCTATTTCTGTTACCAGAATGGGAGCACAAGTATCTATACCTTTGAGAAAAGAAATACAATAATCATCCTTAATTCTGTTATTATGATAAAACAATGTTCAATCCACGGTCTATTGACAAGTATGTTGTTAATAGTATTTTCTTTGATGAGCAATGATGCTATTGCCCAGAAGGCAATAAGAGGTACAGTCCTCGATGAAGCAAATGAACCCATTATCGGTGCCAGTGTCCTTGTCAAAGGCACAACAAATGGTTCTATTACAGGAGTTGATGGATCCTTCAATGTAAAAGCGAATCCTTCTGATGTATTGGTTATATCTTATGTAGGTTATGCAACTGTTGAACAACAAGTAGGAAACCAGACACAGCTTGTAATACACCTGCGCGAAGACTCGAAAGTGCTTAATGACGTTGTAGTAATCGGCTACGGCTCTACCACAAAGAAAGAGCTTACAGGATCGGTTACCAGCATGAAGAAAGATGACCTCAATCCCGGAACATTCACCAATGCTATGGGAATGTTGCAAGGAAAAGTGGCAGGATTACAAATTATCAACCCGAACGGTGCTGATCCGACAGCCAAATATGAAGTATTACTTCGCGGAACAAACACACTTTCCGCAGGCCAAGGTCCATTAATTATTATTGATGGGGTGGCAGGTGCAGATATCAGAAATATCAACTTCCAGGAAGTGGAATCTATAGACGTATTAAAAGATGGTTCGGCAGCTGCTATTTATGGAACAAGAGGTACGAATGGAGTAATCATCGTCACAACTAAACGCGCAAGAAGTGGCAAAACGGAAGTTTCTTATGATGGGCAACTCACCGTGGGAGTCGTTTCACGCAGAGCAAAACCTTTATCGGCAAGCGAATACAAATCTGTTATCAAGGAATATCGCCCAGAATTGGAAAGTTATATTTTTGACAGTGATACGGATTGGTTTAAAGAAATTACGCAAACTCCGTTCAGCCATAAGCACAACTTGTCTATATCCGGAGGTTCCGAGAAGTTCTCACACCACACTTCTTTCAATTATGAAAAGAGCGATGGTTTGCAAAAGCATAATAGTTCCGAGAAGCTAATGGCACGTACCAATATTCGTCAGTCGTTATTAGACAAATGGGTCGATTTGGATTATAACCTGAATATCATTCATCGCAAATACAGTCCTTCCTCTACAAGTGCTTTTATGCAGGCATTTACCCATAATCCAACAGAGCCTGTTTATGACGACAGCGATCCGGATGCCGGAGGATATAGCCGTATCAAAGCAATGGAATATTATAATCCGGTAGCGATCATTAACGAAAGGAACATGGAAAGTAAGAATGATAATTATGGTGCAAATATTCGTGCTACTCTAAACATATTGCCTATAAAAGGATTAAAATGGGAGAATTTTGTTTCATACGACAAAGAACAATATGAAACACGTGAATATTACACACATTATTATCCTAGTTTAATAGGAACAAACGGGCAAGCCTATATTGAAAACTATCAGGAAAACGATACACAATATGAGTCTACTTTAAATTACTCGAATATTTTCGGAAAACATTCTATTCAGGCATTACTCGGATATACATACCAGTATACTTACAGCACATCTGCATCCATGACTAATTCCGGTTTCGACTTCGATGACAACCAGACTCATAACATCGGGACAGGAACAAATCTTACTGAAGGCAAAGCCAGTATGTCATCCAATAAAGAAGATAATACATATATCGGATTCTTCGGACGTTTCATGTACAACTACGATGATAAATATCTTTTGTCTGCTTCACTACGTCGTGATGGTTCCAGCCGTTTCGGTGACAATAATAAGTGGGGATGGTTCCCGGCTGTCAGCGTAGGTTGGCGTATAAATAAAGAGAAATTACTCTCGAATGTCAAATGGATCGATGATTTAAAATTGAGAGCCGGATACGGAGTTACCGGTAACCAGGATTTCTCAAACTACAAATCTTTGATGATGATGACTACAGCCGGTAAATTCTATTACAATGGCCAATGGATCAATACTTATCAACCTGCAAGTAATGCAAATCCGGATCTAAAATGGGAGAAAAAAGCAGAGTTCAACGTTGGTGTTGATATGACAATGTTTGATAACCGCCTTTCATTCACTTTCGATTATTACAAACGGACTACATCAAACTTGTTGTATGACTACATTGTGCCAACACCTCCTTATGTATATAATACCTTGTTTACGAATGTTGGAAAAGTAACTAACGAAGGAGTTGAATTAACAATATCCGGTACCCCTTTTAACACTAGAGACTTTACATGGAATACCTCACTGACCGTTTCACACAATAAAAACAAATTGGTGAAATTCACTAACGACGAGTTTACTAACGGAACGTACAAGGTGGGATGGTCTACAAGTGCTGCCTGCTACACTCAACGTCTGATAGAAGGGCAGTCATTGGGTACTTTCTACGGCCCTATATGGTTAGGAACTGATACAGATGGAAAAGACGTATTGTTAGGACAAAATGCGGACGGTTCCGTACCGGAAGAACAATGGGAAAAAATTGGCTGTGCCTATCCGGATGCCACTCTTAGCTGGAGTAATACCTTCAGATATAAGAAATTCGACTTGAGCTTCTCACTACGTGCATCTATCGGCGGAGAAATTCTGAATAACTATGCGATGGAATATGAAAATCTAAGCAGCATCGGACTTAGAAATATCTCATCAAACTGGTTATCTCAAACGAATTTCACAAGTACGACCTATAAATATTCCTCCAAATACATAGAGGATGCTTCTTATTTAAAACTGGATAATGTAACCTTTGGATATACTTGGGATTTCACATCCAAAATGATAAAAAGACTAAGATTGTCTCTTACTGCACAGAATGTATTCTGTATCACCGGTTATTCTGGTGTCGACCCAGAAGTTGCTCTTTCCGGACTGGAACCCGGTATGGAAAGTTTGAGCTATTATCCGCGTACAACAGAATTTACTTTTGGAGTTAATATAGTATTCTAAAAAAATAAGATTACCATGAAAAAGACAAATATAATATTAAGTTTCGTTATCTGTATATTATTATACGGATGTACCGATCTTAGCGAAACTGTATACACAGGAGTAGCGATGAATGACTTCTTTAAAAATGAGAAAGAACTGGTAGCCAATGCAGGTAGAGCGTATACGAAATTACAAGGATACAATTCCGAACAAAGTTTATGGACATTGCTTTTACAAGCTTCTGATGAATGTGCCGTTCCCGCTTGTGGTGGTTCCTGGTACAGCAATGGACGTTATGAAGAAATCCAGACGAATAAAATTCCACCTGCAAATAAATTATTAACAAGGGGCTGGAACTGGATATTTAATGGTATTGCTGCATGTAATGAAATTATTTACGAAACGGAATTATCACCTATCCAGTTTGAAGGAAAAGAGAAGATTATAGCTGAAATGAAAATACTGCGTGCTTTCTACTATTATCAGGCCATTTCTTGTTGGGGAAACGTACCTTTCACAACTGACTACACGGAAACCGGATACCCGGAACAAAAAAGTCGTGAATATATTTTCAACTATCTGGAAAAAGAAATTAATGACAATATCGAGTTCCTAGACAGGGAGCCTTCAGATACTAATTATGGACGGGTCACACAAGCTGCCGCTTATTGTATTCTTGCGAAAATGTATCTGAATGCAGAAGCATGGTTCGGTACTCCAATGTATGACAAAGCAGAGAAAGCCTGTAAAGACATTATGGATATAGGTGCTTACAGCATTGAAGACTCTTATTCCACTAATTTTGATATTAAAAATGAAGATTCTAAGGAGAACATCTTTGTAATCCTGTATGACAGAGTATATACTAGCGGTGACAGTAACTCATTTTATCTGCATACGCTAACACTGGAAGCTGCATCACAAGCAACATTTAATATTCCGGCAGCTCCATGGTCGGGTTTTCTCTGCCAACCGGACTTTTTCCAAACATACGCAGAACAAGATCTTCGCAGAAGTCAGAGCTGGTTATACGGTCCTCAAGTAGACCTAAGCGGAAAGGATCTTGGTTTCGAATATACTCCTGTCTTCCCCGAAGAAAAATATTACAATAGCAACGGAGGACGTGGTACATACGACGGTGCACGCTGCTGGAAATGGCATTACCAGACTGATGGTTCTTTAAAAGAATATACAGTTAGTATGGACAACGACTTTGCCATCTTCCGTTATGCCGATGTTGTATTAATGTATGTAGAGGCTTTGGTACGACAAAACAGAACAAGTGAGGCCATCCAACTGGCAGACTTCAAGAAGATTCGTACAAGAGCAGGGCTTGATGCATATACTACAAGCCAATTGACGATTGATGAACTTTATGCAGAACGAGGCAGAGAACTGGCATGGGAAGGATGGCGCCATGAAGATATGATACGTTTCGGAAAATATCTGAAAAAATATTGGGCACACCCTGACCAAAGTTCAGAAACTTTTAGAAATGTATTTCCAATTCCTACGGATATTTTAAATGCAAATCCAAAATTATCTCAAAACAAAGATTATTAACCACAATTGGAAGGTTCACATAGAAAAGTGTACCTTCCAA
>ERZ791740.1398-NODE-1398-length-13415-cov-2.788024_pt1 | contig 13415 bp, 7 predicted proteins | sample MGYA00510041_ERZ791740 | MGnify/ENA primary metagenome ERZ791740 (study PRJEB30046, sample SAMN00791959) | human gut metagenome | study: EMG produced TPA metagenomics assembly of the A metagenome-wide association study of gut microbiota in type 2...
ATCGCCCTCACCTCCATGCAAAATGGGATTTCCGGCATATTTTTCATACGGTCCACAGAAGTTTTTGGAACGTGCCACATATACGTCGTAGTTACTAGAGGGACCACAGCAACCATGAGCCGAATACACGATGTAATAATAATCGCCCTGTTTGAAATGATACTGCCCCTCCATGCCTATCTCTTCCTCATCTATCAACAGAGAAAAAGGTTCGCCCTCCAAACCTAATCCGTCGGCAGAGAGTTTACTTCCCAGCAGTTCTATTGGACGTTTGTCCAATCCATACGCTTTCCAGCTAATATACAATTGCCCATTGTCATCATAGATAAATGCATCAATGGCCTCTGTTCCATACGTTATGATCGGACCATGATCGGTAAATTCATGCAAAGGAGAATCCGAGGTGGCTACTCCGATATAAGAAATTCCGGTACTTTTCTGACGGGCAGTGTAGTAGCAATAGACTTTATTATTGTGGTAATATAGCTCCGGTGCCCAGAATGAGTTTGAAGTCCAGGAGGGTTGTTTAGAGAAGATATGACCCACCGGTTTCCAGTTGACCATGTCTTTGGATGTGAATACCGAGTAGAAAGGAGCCCACTCGGATGATGTTCCTGTGGCATAATACGTATCATCTATCCGGATCATGGACGGATCGGGCATGTCGCCCCGGATAACCGGATTCATAAAGTACTGTTGTTCTTGCGCCACAAGTTGTGGCGCAAGACAAATACCAAACAGAAAGGTTATGATCTTCTTCATGAACATTTTCTTTATTTTTTGAAAGGGTCGTATACGGCAACCGCCACGCGAGAATCAGCACAACCATAATAGAGGAACCACTTCTGGTTGTGGAATACAAGTCCCTCGATAAATACCGTTCCGGCAGGGTATTGTCCACTTTTCTCAAAATCTGATTCGGGAGTATAGAACGGTTTATCCAGACGATCAATCAGTTTGGTAGGGTCTTTGCTATCAAACAGGGCTTGTCCGGCGCAATAAGAGTTGGCTGTATACAGTGTGTCTCCTTCTGCGCCCGATTTATTTTTTCCGTTATAAAGCAGCAGGATTCCTTTGTCAGTCAGCATGGCAGGAGGACCACATTCGGTCAGGTCACTGTCGAACTTACCTGCGCGGGGAGTCATCACTTTCAGGAATTCTCCATTTTCATCCAACATCGGTTCCCAGTTGACCAAGTCTGTGGAAGTGGCTACATTCACAAACTTTTCTCCCCAGTACATCCAGTATTTGCCGTCAATCTTGGCAATCACTTGTTTGCCGTCAATTAATTTGGTTACGATAGAGGCAGATTTGGAAAATTCATCTATGAATCTTCCGTTGTATGCTTTTGCGAAAGCCGGTCCATGTTTTTCCCACGTTTGAAGATCACGCGAGGTAGCCACTGCCAAACGCGCCTGTTTGCGGTTCCATTGTGTGTAATGCATTACGTAAAGCCCGTCTTCTGTTACAGCAAGACGTGGGTCTTCGCAACCGCCCGGATTTTCCAGTTCTTTCTGACTATCGTCTGCCGGATAAAATACAGGTACGGACATTCGTTTGAAGTGTAGTCCGTCGTCAGAAGAGGCATATCCCAAACGGGAGGTACGTGATCCGATACCGGTTGCCGAGTTGTCTTCAGCCCGGTAGAGGACTACTACTTTCCCATCATAAACAGTAGCAGCGGGATTAAACGTATCACTCGCTTCCCATGCTACTGACTCCTGTCGCATCGGACAATAGAAAAGGGTCGTAGTATCAGGAGAGATAATCGGATTAATACCTTCCGGACGCTGAAAATCTACCCATGCCCAATCCGGAAATTCAGATGTTTGCTTCTTCTCGCCACATGAAGTGACTAATGCGGCAGCCATCAGTAGATAAACTATGTTTTGTAGTTTTCTTTTCATTTTCACGTTTGATGTTATAAATAAGTGCTCTTACAAAATTATCTTATATCATAAATTTATATACCTCGTTGATTTGCTTTAAGGAAAAGAGGGAGGCGTCACTTTAGTTCCCCACTTCACGTCAGGCTTGGACGAGGTAGTGTATTCTATCGTAGCCCCATTACTCAGTTGTTCCCAGTCGATCCATGTACTGTCATACGGTTTACCGTTCAGCTTCATGGACTTGATATAAATATTCTTTTCCGAACCTCCTTTTATCACCATATCCCCTTTCTTCAAATGAACTTTCACGGATGAGAATATCGGAGTATTCACCGTAAAGCCTCCCACTCCCGGTATTTCGGGATAAAGACCGATACAAGCGAACACATACCAGGCGCCCATCGTCCCTAAATCATCATTGCCCGGCAGACCATCAATTTTACTTGAATACTGTTCATTCAATACACGGTTAATAATCTCCTGTGCTTTATAGGGAGTTCCTACCCAGTTGTATATCCAGGGAATGTGGAAGCTCGGTTCATTGCCGGAAGCGAACCAGGCATCATTGTAACCGGCATCCAGGCGGGTAAAGAATTCATCCAGACGTTTTTCTGCCGCTGCTTTGCCTCCGATGATTTCTATCAGCCCGGCAATATCGTATGGCACCATCCAGAAATAATTCTTATAGGTCGATTCACGGAAATCTTCAGTCAGTGGTTTCCACGAACCATCCGGATTACGTGATTGCAACCATCCGGTTTCCGGGTTATACAGATTCTTCCATGAACGTGCAAAATGGAAATAACGCCAACTTGCAAACTCATCTCCTACGGCATGTAAGGCAAATTGTGCGATTGCAAAATCAGCGGAAGTATATTCTAGTTGTATAGAAGCGTTGTAATATCCTTTATCCAAATACTGTTTCAGTCCCGGACGAGCCTCAACCTCCTGTGACATTGCTCCCGGTTCTTCCGCTCCTTTTCTCATGGTTTTGAAAATTGGTTTCGGATCATAATTGCGGGCACCAAAAGCGTAAGCATTGGATATCAGGATAGGAGTCGGATCTCCTTGCATCACGCCGGTCTCTATATTAGCCATCACCCAACGCGGGAAAGCACCACCAGCTTCTTCGGCAAACAATTGGTGAGAAATAACAATATCAGAGGCTACTTCAGGATCAAGGATTGACAATAGTTGAATCTGTGTACGATAGGTATCCCAGTTGCTAAAAGAAGTATAGTGCTTGGAACGTGATTTATGCACTTTGAAATCAGCTCCCATGTATTCCCCATTCACATCACTACATACGTTCGGGTGAATGAATGAACGATACAGATGGGTATAAAATTGAGTGGTACGATCCGGATTGGTTCCTTCTACTTCAATCTTACCCAAATAATGATTCCATTTGGATTCTGCCTGATTCTGAATCTGCAGGAAATCCCATCCGGTATTCTCCGCTTTCAGATTCTCGCGTGCATTTTCTACTGATACATAAGAAACCCCAATCTTATATTGGATATTTTTCTTCTTATTTACATCAAAAGTAAAATAGACTCCGGAGTATTCTCCTTCAGCAAAAGTCGTGTTCGGCTTCAGTTCATTTCTTTTCCATGTTCCCGATTCCAACGCATCCGTATCAAACTCTGCTACAAAATAGACTTTATACGGTGTACGGAGTCCACAGAAATTACCGCCTTCTGCATATCCTTCACACTTATTCGGTGCAGTAATAACGATGGCGGCCTGCTCTATCGGAGTAGCAGAAATACCTCCACCGATAATTACCGTACCATATTGCTGATCGGCCGGATATTCATAACTCGCCATACCAGTTCTTTCGGTCACAGTCAGTTTAGCTTTGATGTCTTCCTGCACCATTGCCTCATAATAACCTGCATGTCCTTTTTCTTCAGAAATATTGATGCGGTAGTTGAGGATATTGTCCGGAGACATCTTCAGTTTACCTTTTACCGGAAAAGTGGGAAAGTTCCCCATGTGTTCGCAACCGCCACCACTCAACTGATTGATGACGAATCCGGAACGTTTGGAAAAATAAGAGGGGGTGAACTGCACCATTCCATAAGGATAGGTAGCTCCGGGATAAAGATATCCCGAAGTCAAACCCACGCCCTTCGTTCCTATTAGGGTATTTACCTGACGGGCATAATTACTCCCGACGTTCTGCGCCGAGAGACTCCCCCACCCTCCAATCAAAACCAATAATAAACCTGTTAAAATTTTATTTTTCATACTGTATTCTTCTTATATCTTTTTAGTTTCTTATTCTTTCGACAATGAGAAAGGAGCAGCATACTTCGACGTACATCGTTCTTTATTCGGTTGACTTCCCATTTCAAAACGGATAATTCCTCCGTCTGCTATATCGTCGTATCTGATAAAATTCTTATCCAACACACGTCCATTTAAGGTAGCAGACTGGATATAGAGATTCTCTTTACTATTGTTGTTCGCTTCAATCACGAATTTATTGCCGTTTTCCATCGTTATAGTAGCTTTCTTAAATAACGGACTGCCAATTACATACTCATCCGTACCCGGACAAACGGCATAAATGCCTAATGAGCTCAAGATATACCATGATGACATACCGCCTTGGTCTTCGTCTCCTGGATATCCTCTTTCTGTGGAATTATACAATCTTTCAACGATCTGGCGTACCCAATACTGTGTTTTCCATGGCTGGCCGGCATAGCTATACAGATAAGGCATGTGCTGAATCGGCTGATTGCCGTGTGCATATTGTCCCATACCCGCCAATTCCATTTCTTTCATTTCATGGATCACTCCTCCGTAAGTTCCCGGTTTAATAGTGCCGGGAAGGGCGAATACCGAATCCATTTTAGCGGTAAACTTCTGATCGCTTCCGAACAAGTCTATTAATCCTTCTACATCATGGAATACGGACCAGGTATAATGCCAGGCATTACCTTCGCAGAAAGGTCCACCCCACTCCAACGGGTCAAACGGTTCCTGCCATTTACCATCGACGCCTTTTCCACGCATAAAACCGATAGACGGATCGAATACGTTTTTATAATTATACATCTGACGGGCAAAGACTTCCTGATAGTGTTTGTTTCCGGTCATTTTAGCCAGTTGGTAGCCACAGAAATCATCGTATGCATATTCCATTGTCTGTGCACTTGATCCCATTGATTCCGGATAAGGAACATATCCCAGTTCAAAATATTCTTTCCAGAAACCGCGTCCGTTGGCGCCTCCCCAAGGACCTTTATTCATGGCTTCGTGTGCGTAGGCTTTCAGAGCTTTCTCCGGATCAAAAGTCCGAATCCCTTTTGCCCACGCATCTGCCAATAATGAAATGGAGTGATTACCCAACATTCCTCCTGTTTCTCCGGGAGCTGACCAGGAAGGTAACCATCCGCATTGTTCTTGTGCGGCAAGCAAGGCATTCATGTAACGTCCCTGCATAGTAGGATGCAGAATATTAGTTAATGGAAATTGAGAACGGAAAGTGTCCCAGAAACCATTATCAGTATACATATATCCGTCATATACTTTGCCATCATAAGGACTATAATAATAAGGTTCTCCGTTCGCTTTACGTTCATAGAATTTGCGTGAGAAGAGATTGGCACGGAACAAGCAGGAGTAGAAAGTTTTCATTTGTTCGTCTGTTCCACCTTCTACCTGGATTCTGTTCAATAATTCATTCCACGTTTTATGTCCACGTATTTTGGTGGCTTCCAAATTCTTATCTTTACCCAGTTCGTCGTTCAGTGTAATCACAGCCTGCTCTGCGCTGATATAGGAAGAGGCAGCCTTTGCCTGTACTTTCGATCCTTTCTTAAATTTGATATAAGCACCATAGCCTTTGCCTTCTCCTTCCAACTTTTTAGGGAAAATCTCATCTTTCTGATTTTCCCACATACCGTAATCCTCAAATGCTTTGTCGAACTGCACTACAAAGTAACTACGGAATGTCTTGGAGTTATTTACAAAACGTTGGTTATTCACCCAACCGGAAATTTGTCTCTTAACCGGATCAATCTTGATTTCACTCATATCTGTATATCCGTCAATTACCAGATAGGCGTCTTCGGTAGAGGGATAAGAAAAGCGTAAATGTACACCACGAGTAGTTGGAGCCATCTCGGTTGTAATTCCATTATCCAGCATCACTTTATAATAATGCGGCTTGGCTATTTCATTATCATGGCTGAACTTCGTTGCCCGCATCTCCTGATTAACGACTAACTTCCCTACCATCGGCATAAAGGAATACACCGCATAATCACTCATCCACGGGCTACATTGATGTGACTGGCAGAATCCTCTAATATTATCTACCGCATATTGATATTTCCAGCCTTCTCCATTTTTCCCTGTCTGGGCAGACCACGTATGCATAGCATAAGGCATACCTGTAGTAGGATATGTATTTCCATAACTTAATCCGAAATGAGAGTCGGTACCTTGCAGTGTATTGACATATTGCACAAGGTCTTTCATTTGGGCATATATACCTGTTGAGAAAAAAGAGAAGATCACTAAATAAATGAGCTTGTTCATGGTTATTTTTTTATGTGTTACATCTATTTCACTTGACAAATCAAAACAACTATATCTATTTATTACCATAAGTAATACCCTGCCAGTCATCTGTACGGAAAGGGGACGCCGGAAGGTTAACTCCATTGTATAAATTACAAATTGGATTATCTGCCAAAGCATAACGCACTGCTATTGGGAAAGCAACTTCAGGAGATGAGACGATGATGGAATTACCATCAATCACAGCATCAGTCCAGTGAAACTTATGATCAACGCCAGAGATAGTAAACCCTTTTACTCAAGTGGAGCATCGTTATCGTACAATGATTCCCAATTAAATACACGGTAGAAATAAGGACGATAGAAGTCAGCACTACCCGGTGCATTGAAATTATCCCAAAAGTTGGAACAGTCTGTATTGGTAGAGATCACCAATTCACCGGTACGTGATAAAGCCGGATGAATATTTACCATATAAACATGTTGATAACGTTGTTCGCCAATCTTATCAAGAAATTCGGGCAATGTAAAGAGAATCTTTTGGTCGACAAACGGCCCATAAGGGTGCTTACTACGGAACATCAGCACGTCTCTCCCGAACCACATGGATTGTCCAATCATGTAGTAGGTATCACCTTTTTTAAATACCCAAGGCATAGAACATGCACTTTCCAAAGGGATAATTGTAGAGTTTTCAGCATCTTGGATTGAGGGGTACTGCGTTGTCCACGAGAAATGTCCTTGCGGATCGGCCACATAATATTCCCACTGGCTGCCAAGGTCGCGTGTAGCGGTACGTGCCACAGCCACCTTATAATTGGAAGTTGTGTAAAGATAGATATGTCCGTCTTCGTCTTCCCACATAGTGTCGCCATAACCTAAAGTGTGGTCGTTAAAATTATCATTACGACTGATAAGTTTCATATAAGTAGCATCACCCGGCTTTCCTTCCAAGCTATAAGTAGCCAAGCAAGTACCAAAGCGGCGCATCAAGTTGTTCGGATCGGTATTATCAACGGCTCCCCACAACATTTGCATCTGATTGTTATATATCGTAGCATCTCCTGCCCAATAAAGATAATCCTGATCGATTTCTCCAGCTTGTATTTTTTCATCCGATAGTGTAGCTTTCGGATGACGAATGTGAGTACGTACCTGATAGTATCTATCCGCATTAGGATCGTTGGTTTGTACGTAATCAGCTAACCAAACAAGATTTTCATCCTTCTCACCAGGTGTTTGTACCATAATACTGTTACGAGGGAAACTACAATTACCTCGTGAACGATTTTCATTGATTACGCCATAGAAGCTATCATTGAACGACCAAAATATATTCCCGTCAGGCAAACCAGTGGTGAACACACCGTCTCCTCCATTCCAGCCCAACGACCGAGTGAAAAGGGCATTATATTTCAAGTCTTTGTAGACGAACACTTTCCAATATTGTCCTGATCGATTTGGCATTAGTTCGAGATTCCATTCGGAATCAATTTGAGGCATCTTCACTTCTGAATTGCCGTAATAAGGTTCTTGCTGGTCACCACATGCTCCTCCAGCGAGGAGTGCGATACTTAGGATAAGATGAATTGGTTTCATGTTTAATAAGATATTTAAGATTATTTAATTTGTTTCTGCACCTGTAAAGCCGATAATACAAGCTATAAAGGTTGACAAAAAGATGCGTCTCATAATGTTATACTATTAGAGTTTAGGATAAAGACGATTCAGGAATGAAAAACCACTAATTCGGATAATTCTTTCTTTAGATGTATTTGATTTACTATCATTGCTCGAATAATACAATGACCTTTTCACTGAATAATAATACGTGAAAAAAAAGTATTGTGTTTAGTGGTGTATATCTTGTCAATCGTCTTAATACAAATTCAAGTCGTGAATTAGTCTCGGCTTATTGGCTTTAAATTGTTTAATTTTAATTTTATAAGTTTTACTATGAAATTGTACATGAAATCATTAATGCTACTCCTATTTTTAGGAACAGTTGCGTCCTGTAATGACAGTTTCCTCGATCAAACCCAAACTTCGGATTTAAATCGTGAGACCGTTTTTGCAGATAGTACGTATACCGCCAACTTCCTGACCGGAATTTATACCGATATCGGGTTTGATATCAACTACAACCGATGGACATACCTTTTGGCTAATGGTGGTGGGCTGCAAAGCGCTTGTGACGAAGCTGAATTTTATCCTTCGTCAACCATCTGGACAAACATGATGTTTGCTACCGGTACGGTTAATCCGGTTACGGTGAGTGATGATGCATGGTCGAAATGCTACACTAACATTCGCCGGTGTAACGTATTCCTTGCCAACATCGACCGATCACCGATGGTACAAAGCCGGAAAGCTCAATACATATCCGAAGCACTTTTCTTGCGTGCCTGGTACTACTTCATTCTGATGAAACACTACGGTGGTGTACCTATTATCGGTAATAACGTGTATGATGCTACTTCAACAATGAAAACCTCGCGCAACACATGGGCGGAATGTGTAGAGTATGTGTCCCATCAATGTGACTCTATCGTCCAACTCAATGTACTTCCCGTGCGACGAACAGGTCAAGAAAACGGTCGCGCCTCATCGGCAGCGGCATTGGGTCTTAAAGCCCGTGTCTGCCTCTATGCAGCTAGTCCATTATTTAATGGAAGTGATTTCGCTCCTACTGATACCAAAGAATTAGTAGGCTATCCCTCTTATGATAAAGAACGTTGGAAAACGGCAATGGATGCTGCCCGCGCAGTAATCAACCTAGGAACCTATAATCTCTTTATTAGAAGTAAAGATTTGAACGGCAAAGCCGAACCAGGTTTCGGATTCTACGTCGTATTCCAAGCCGGTGATACACGAAATGCCAATTTAACCGATGATGATGGTAAAAACAATAACGGAGCCTTTGCCGGCAATATCCTCGACCGTAAGTATCAACGTGAGTCCGGACATGAAGCTGCTTACTATCCACCTAGTGGCAGTCACTCCGGAACACGCCACGGCGGGTATATATACAAAGAATTGGCAGATGCCTTCCCTATGATTGACGGTAAACCCATTGACAACAGCCAATACACATTCGATCCTCTGAATCCCGCTCAAAATCGTGATCCACGTTTCAACAACACCGTGATTTATGATGGTGCTTTGGTCCCTGCCGACGATACTTACAGTGCTACCACAGTTGTTAACACATGGATTGGCGTAGGGCAAACAAGCGATGCCGTATACCAAGGCACTGCCACTGGTTTCTATGTACGCAAGGGATGTGATCGCTTATGTAAAGGTAGTACATGGAACCCAAGCCGTCACAACGATCCACTGATACGTTACGCCGACATTTTACTGATGTATGCTGAAGCAGTCAATGAATATCATGGTCCCGATTTCGAAGAAACACTAGGCGGACAACAACTTGGTTGCTATCCTATATTAAAACTCATTCGCAAGCGTGCCGGCATCGAGCCCGGTGCAGATGGTATGTATGGACTTGAAAAGAATATGACACAAAAACAGATGCGCCAAGCCATTCAGGAAGAACGCCGCCTTGAATTTGCTTTTGAAGGACATCGCTTCTTTGATGTACGCCGCTGGATGATTGCTCCGCAAACCGAAAGCAAAACCATGCATGGCATTGAAATCACTCGCGCCACTGACGGAACAAAGACTTGGAAAGAATTTGATGTACGCACGCATGTATGGCGTCCGGCTATGTACTTCTTCCCAATTCCTTACAATGAAACGGTGAAGTCGAAAGATTTGCTACAGAATCCCTACTATAATTGATAAAATACCCAAAATATGAAACATAGCATACATTTGGCGGCAATAGCCTTGCTGACTACTCTGCTTGTGACATCGTGTGATACGTTCTCTGCTCCTGCTGATCCTGACAAAAACACGGAGCAGGTCAAAGACATATCAGGCACGTGGCAACTCACCACAGTGAGCCGCAACAGTAATGATATTACCGAAACCATGGACTTCAGCCAGTTCCAAATTAACCTGAAGAAAGATGGTAAGTACACAATTGAAAACTATCTGCCTTTTGTGGTACGCCACAATGGCACGTGGAAAGTTGACGATATCTATTATCCTTTTCGCCTCTATTTCACAGAGGATGGAGCCACGGAGCAGGCCAGTACCGATATCCTATTCCCCATTACCAATGGCGAACGTAACATCGTGATTACTCATAGCCCCGGGTGTGGTTCGAATACCTACACCTATGTATTCAAGAAAATATCAGAAAACTAAAAATCATAACGCTTTATGAAAAAGAAAATAATCAGCTTACTTCAACGCAAACGGCACATCGTAGCGTTATCAACTATACTTATGACTTTCATCGTTATGAGTTGCCTCTTTATCGATTCTGTCGATATAACCCAAATGATAGATGGAAAAGCCGTAAACTATGCAAAGGCCGGAACGACTGCTACTTTCAAAATGCATGGACACATTAAGGTTCAAGGAGACCCACGCAATGACAAACGACTTGTTTTCGGTTTTTTGGCTCCTAAGAGTTGGAATCTGGCACAAAATGCCAGGGTTTCGTACACAGAAGATACATTTGATCCGAATATAGGTGAGCAAAACATGACGCTTATCCCATTGACCGAACAACCTAGCAACAAACCAGGATTGTCGTGGTCGGCTGCTCTCATGCAGGAATACGGTGTCGGTACCAATATTCTGGAAGATATGGAATGGGCAGCCTATTGGACAAGACCCTATAACGGTGTCGCAGATGAAATTCATTTTACAATCTATGTCCGTGTACCGGTAGGAAACAAAAATCTGCGTTTCAAACCATCATTCTTTATTAACAGTACTGACGATAACTTCAGTACAAGTGCAGATGCAAAGAAATGTGAGGAAGCCGGATGTTTTGAGGTAGTAGAAGGTGAAGGACTTGTCACTGACTTCTGTAGCGAACACTTCAACAAAACCACTCCATTAACAGCATTGCAAAACGACTTTGTAACCTTTAGCTTCATTGGAGGCATGGACGACGAAAATGCACTTGTCAAGGCCGATAAGATCTATTTTGAAGGAACGGCGGTAGCTAGCGACGGACACCGTTATACCGTAAATGAGAAGAGTGACAAGACCCTGATGAAACGAGAGAATCAGTATACCAAAACATACAATATCACATTCTGGCCGGAAGGGTTCTTCAATGTACCTGAAGGAACAGAGCTTGTAAGTATTGAATATGCCTTCACTAATGCCGATGGATCTATCTCCGTTACACAGTCTGATGATGACTTCGTAATGTTAAATATACCTCTTCCTCCGCAGAAGGAACCATTCATATATACGTTCTATTGCGAGTGATAACCTTATATTCTACTGATAATGAAACAGAATATGTATAAAATGATAACGACGGGACTACTATGTATAGCTGCCGTCGCACTAAAGGCACAAGATGCACCGATAGATAGTGTGGATCACACTAAAAGTAATACCCTAGGAGCATCTTCAACGGTTTATACCAACGACTTGATAAAATATCAGTCAGCCACCATCCTTACCGGATTGCAAGGACGATTGAAAGGTCTTAATGTATCACCTTTCCGTGGCATGCAACTGTTACGGACTGATGCCAATACTAAATCCGATATAGTGGGAGCTATTCCTAATGTAGGTGGAGGTATCTACGGAGATAATTCGGAGTTTCTCATTTCAGCACGCGGACAATCGCCTGTAGCTATTGTCGATGGTGTAGAACGTGACCTGTATTCCATAGATCCCGAAGCCATTGAATCGGTTACCATTCAAAAGGATGCCCTTTCCAATATGTTTTTAGGAATGCGCAGTTCACGTGGTGCATTGATTATTACTACCAAAAATCCTGATGCAAAAGGTGGTTTCCATCTCTCACTCACCGGAAAGTTTGGTATATCCAGTGCATTGAAATCTGGCCCAAATCCACTTTCGGCTTATCAATATGCTTATTTGCTCAACGAAGCATTGCTCAATGATGGCAAATCACCACTCTATACGTATGATGATTTCGAAGCCTATCGTAATGGAACTTCCCCTTATCTGCATCCCGACGTAAATTGGAAAGATGCTATTATGAACAATTCTACTACGTCGCAAGCCTATAACCTGAATGTAACAGGTGGCGGACGGGTGGCTCAATACTTTGTAAGTTTGGGATATTACAGCGAAAACGGATTGTTCAAGACGAGCGATGCTAATAGCTACAACACCAATTTCAAGTACAACCGGTATCTCATCACATCGAAGGTAAACATCAACGTGACAGATGAATTTAAGGTAAGCATGTCTTTAATGGGACGTATAGAAGAAGGAAACCAACCTGGAGGTATTTCGGGGACAGGATACAGCGACCTTTTGAGCAACGTATGGCAAACTCCCAACAATGCTTATCCCGTCTTAAATCCCAACGGTACGTATGGTGGTAACGCTTCGTATACCCAAAACCTCTATGCACAGACCACTGGTTCGGGATATATCTCAAGCAATACCCGCGACGTCGTAGGAACCATTAATTTGAAATATGACTTCGATAAATTGGTGAGAGGACTTTCTGTTGGTGCAACGGGAAACATCTCATCGCAAGTGCGCAATGCTATCGTTCGTACCAAACAGGCACAAGTATTTCAATACAGCATAACCCAACAAGGCAACGAGGCTTATGACAAGTATGGAGATGTAAGTTCACAAACCAACAGTTACCGTTCAGTATCGACGTACCAATATATGTATGGCAAAATGTATGTAGACTGGGAACGCCAATTCGGTATGCATGGTGTAAAAGCTTCACTTTGGGGCGATACACGTACTATACTCAACAACTACGACCTGCCTATGATTCCGTCGAACATCGGACAGAAAGTTGAATACAATTACGATAACAAATACTTCGCGCAAGCAGCCGTAACGGAAAGTTATTACAACCGCTATGACAATGGACGTCGCTGGGGAACATTCTGG
>ERZ791740.1413-NODE-1413-length-13277-cov-2.952655_pt1 | contig 13277 bp, 10 predicted proteins | sample MGYA00510041_ERZ791740 | MGnify/ENA primary metagenome ERZ791740 (study PRJEB30046, sample SAMN00791959) | human gut metagenome | study: EMG produced TPA metagenomics assembly of the A metagenome-wide association study of gut microbiota in type 2...
CTGTCTATCTGCCGGTGTATTATATAAATGGAAGGGTTCGCCCATTCAATTATCCTGCCTTGTTGAATGAGAAAGGTGAATTGGAGTTTTTAAATCCCGATAGTACACGTAAAAGAAGTATTAGTTTAAAACGGAAATATCCCTTAACACGCAAAGCGTTCACCACAGCACTCCGTTTAAAACACAGCATGTTTCAAGCAGCACACAAGGAGGATTTTAGTGATGCCGTCACAGTATATACGTTCAAAGAGTATAGCGTATCGGGTAGTATAAATGTAAGCGATACAACAAAGTATCGTTATTGGCGTTATATCTGTCCAAAGCCCTACCGCTGTAATATTGCAGAATTGATGTTCTTGGATAAAGACAATAAAAAACTGACAGGAACAATTATAGGTTCTGAAGAACGAAGCAAAAATCCTCATTATGGCCGTTCTGCTGCTTTTGATTTAGATCCATTGACATTTTTTGCTTCTAAAACTTTAAGGGATGGCTGGGTAGGATTGGATTTGGGCCAACCGGAATCTGTTAGAAGAATCGGCTATATGACACGTAATGATGACAATAACATTCGTATTGGAGATACTTATGAACTTTTTTATTGGGATATGGATTGGGTATCGTTGGGCAAACAAATAGCTGACGATTTTAGTCTAACCTTTCACCATGTACCACAAAATGCTTTACTTTTATTGAGAGATCTTACTAGGGGGACGGATGAACGAATTTTCTTATATAAAGATGTTAAGCAGCTATGGTATTAATTCATTGCATGATAGGTGGATCTACGAATAGTAAAGGAGAATTTGAACTCTGAAATTCAGCACTTATGAAATGAAAAATAAAATATATCTGTCATCTGTCACAGATTATAATCTAACTTGCAGATTATAAGTACTTAATGCTGTGACAGCATAAGGTGACAGCAGTGTGATAGCAATAATGCTGTCACCTAAAAAACAAAATAAAGACGCTGTTCGAAAATGAATAGTATTAGCCATAAATGGATAAGTCATTCATTTTATTATCCCCGTACTTATGAGTACATGCTCTGCCTTTAAACTAACGGTTTCAAGGCGTGAAACTGTTGGTTCTGCAGTTTGAAGCTTTAGTTTCATACGCTTGAAACTCTAGTTCTAATTACTTAAAACCATTGGTTTCTTACCGATGAAACTAGAGTTTCTCCTAGCTGGAGCTTTAGTTTCAAGCAGAGAAAACTAACTTGAACCGTAATTGAGTGATAACAATCCCGTATCTCTCGGCTAAATAGGCACTTGATATATCAATAATTTTCTATATTAAAATCTTGTTTTTCTTGTCGGTCCCGAATAATATGAGTAATTTAGCAGTCTCAACGATCACAAAGGCGCTGACAAAACAATTTATTATCAAATTAATGAAAATTACTCAATTTCGTAAGAATGAAGATACGATAGCGCTCAGCGTAATGGATCTTGATATACTGGTAAATAAGATAAAGACAGAAATAAAATCCCGTCCTGTTTCTACATTCAGAGAACATCTGCGATATACCCTTTCCGATGAACGGTGTATGTTTGCCGATAAACTGCCCAAGGTAATTCCTTCCGCTGAATTCCGTAAAGTAAACGGTCAGAAACAGATGAAAAACTACAACGGTATTGTAGAACTGACCATCGGTCCTTTATCCAATAAGTCGGAAATCGCTTTAGTGAAACAAAAAGCCTGTGAGCAACCACAAACCCGTTGTGTTTTTATGGGTTCAAGTGGTAAAACGGTGAAAATATGGACTACCTTCACCCGACCGGACAACTCGCTTCCCAAAACACGGGAAGAAGCGGAACTATTCCACGCCCATGCTTATCGACTGGCTGTGAAATGTTATCAGCCCCAAATCCCGTTCGATATACTTCCCAAAGAACCGACTCTGGAACAATATTCGCGATTATCCCACGATCCGGACATCATATATCGTCCGAATTCAGTCCAATTTTATCTCTCTCAACCATCATCAATGCCCGAAGAAACCACTTTCCGGGAAGCGGTTCAGGCGGAGAAATCTCCATTGACTCGTGCCGTACCGGGATATGATGCGGAAAATGCCTTCCTGATGCTTTTCGAAGCCGCTTTTCGGAAAGCGTATGCCGATCTTCGGGAAGCGGGACTTGAATTGCGTGAAGGCACATGGCATCCTTTAGTTGTCCAACTGGCTAAAAACTGTTTTGCTTCGGGACTTCCGCAAGAAGAAGTCGTGAGACGTACCGTTTTCCACTTCTATATGTATAAACAAGAAGAGCTTATCCGGCAAATGATTGGCAATATATATACCGAGTGCAAAGGCTTCGGCAAGAATATCAGCCTAAGCAAAGAGCAGCAACTCGCCTTGCAGACAGAAGAATTCATGAAACGCCGCTATGAATTCCGCCATAATACCCAAATTGGCGAGGTAGAATATCGTGAAAGGCTTTCTTTCCGTTTCCGCTTCAATCCTCTCGACAAACGTGCGCTGAACAGCATTGCTTTGGATGCACAAATGGAAGGTATTCCGTTGTGGGACAGGGATATTAGTCGTTATATTTACTCCAATCGTGTGCCTGTATTCAACCCGTTGGAAGATTTTCTCTACCGGCTTTCTGCGTGGGACGGCAAAGACCGTATTCGTGCATTGGCAGCCACCGTCCCTTGTAAGAATCCGTATTGGATGGATTTGTTCCACCGTTGGTTCCTCAATATGGTTTCTCATTGGAAAGGAAGCAATAAAAAGTATGCAAACAGTGTTTCTCCCTTACTCGTCGGACCGCAAGGAACACGTAAATCCACCTTTTGCCGGAGCATAATGCCCCCTTCCGAGCGTTCCTACTATACTGACAGCATTGATTTCTCCCGAAAGAAAGATGCCGAACTTTACCTCAATCGTTTTGCGCTTATCAATATCGATGAATTTGACCAGGTGAGTTCGACACAACAAGGCTTTCTGAAACATATTCTGCAAAAGCCTGTACTGAATGTGAAGAAACCTCATGGCAGTGCCGTGCTTGAAATGCGTCGTTACGCCTCATTCATAGCCACGAGCAACCAAAAAGACTTGTTGACCGACCCTTCCGGCAGCCGTCGTTTTATTTGCATCGAAGTGACCGGAGTGATTGACACCAACCGTCCGATAGACTATGAGCAGCTTTACGCACAAGCTATGTACGAATTGGAGCATGGCGAACGTTACTGGTTCGATCAGGAGGAAGAAAAGATCATGGTGGAAAACAACCGTGAATTTGAACAAGTCCCGCCGGAAGAGCAACTTTTCTTCCGTTATTTTCGTGCCGCACAGCCTGAAGAAGGGGAGTGGCTGTCTCCAGCGGAGATTATGGAAGATATTCAAAAAGGCAGTTCAATCCCGATGTCTGTCAAGAGGGTTAATTCCTTCGGAAGAATACTGAAAAAGCAAGAAATACCTTCCAAACATACGCGTAGCGGTACACTCTATCATGTTGTAAGACTAATAACCAGGTGACGGCAAAAATGCCATCACCCTGCTGTCACCTCTTGCTGTCACAGTCTTTCCGGTTTATTACTAAACTATTAACTCCTAAACTGTGACAGATGACAGCAACTTACCAAATATATTCTTCTGTGTAACGTTGGTAAGTTGGTTCTTCTTTTATCCCTTTATTACGGAACAGTTGTTTTATATAGGCTTGGTCTTTAGGCATAAGCCCCCCGTTCTCCACGATAGAACCCGTTTTCCCATAGTGTCCTACCATTTGTATTCTGATACTGACCGCATCCTCATAAGGAATTCTGTTAAGCAACTGTTTAAGTCCCCATGCCACATGAACTTTGACAGCAGTCTTGAAACATTCGCATTGGTTTCCATCCGCAGGATAACGTGCCGGATTAATGATGGAGATATAGAGGTAATCGGCTGTTTCATTTTGTGCAGCTATGTAGCGCAAACATTTCGATGCTTGCGGGCATTGGTCGTTGAAACAACGGGAGAAATTGTAGGGGACAGACGGGCTGTCGGATTCTTCTTTCATCTTGTAGGGTTTATTTTATTTGTGAGATATTATTGTTAATACGTTAATATACGGGAAAATATTCTTCACAAAAGTAGGGCTTTATTTTGGGAATGGGAAACGTTTGGACGAATATTATTTGTATGGATTAAGTGTTTTCTTAGAATTGTGATAACTTGTCTACATAAGTAGAAATCCTAATTTATATACTTCCTTATTTCATCTAATTGGGATGCAATATTTTTGAAATCTGTATATAAGTCGAGAGTTTTGACATAGATTCTATTTCCACATATACTGGTTTCTAAATCAGGAGTAATTTCTTCATTAGTTTTTGCATATAAAAGCATACCTGCAACATTGCTTGAATTTTGTATGTCATAGTTTTTTACATAGGTGAAAATTTGGTATAAGTTGTTAGAATGAAGGGTTTGTTTGTTATATTGTTTTTGCATTGTTTGCGAATAATATTTGGTGTCAATAATAAGCGTTCTTCCATTGTATTCTAACATGATATCTGATTGCATACACGGAAGTAATTCTAGTGCTTTGTTATCGGATTGATAATCAATATTCCATTTTATTCGGGAAGTACTGGTCTTTAATTCAGGATGTTCTGTTTTGTAATATTCTAATACAAATTTCTCATAAAGCCGATGCATGTATTCATCAGAAAAAGTTGCCATGTGATATTTACCATCTTCAGTTGTCTGTAGTAAACCTTCCAAAACAAAATAACAAATATTCATCAGCATCTTATAGGTCTGATTATTACGTTGAAAATAGAGTGTGTTCCACTTTACGATGGATGGTTCAATGGTATTAATGTTGGCGAAGAATGGTAGAACTTTCTTTAATTTGTTTTTTCGTTCTTTGGCTACTATCTTTTCTTGGAGAAGAATACTGATTGTAGTTTTTAATATTTGGTTAAATATATTATTTTCTGATAGTTCATCAAATTCGCATGATAGGATCTGCTGACATTGTATTCTATGTTTAATAGTTTTTGTTATGTCAATTTTCCCTTTCATTGTAGGTAGTGATTCTGTTCTTGGTACATATTCACGATATAATCCTTGTTTTAGTTGATACGAAATACCTCGCGATAGGATTTCTGCAAACAAGTCTTCTATATGCTCGAATTTTTCAGAAGCTATACTTGCATAGTTGTTACGCTTAAGTACCTGAAAGGCATAAGCTAGCATGTAATAAATATTTTTAATTAATATATTTTTGTCATTTGTCATTAGAATAAGCTCTTTAGTTCATTTTCCCAAAAATCAACTTTTTGTTTATCATCAAACCAATATTCATGTAACATAGGAATAATGTCATAGAATATAATTTCTTTTACTCTATCACAAGATTCTAATCCACATAAATAGCTGTGTCCTATTTGAAATCCGTCACCGAGTGATTCATCTCTAGATATTTCATCATTTAATCTCTTGATCGTTTCAATTAATTTGTCGAAAGTGGTATTATGTAATTCATTTTGGTACTTTTGGAAGCCGATTGAATCAAATCCAGGTTTCATGTTGTAGAAACAGAATCTTCTTCTCAATGCATAATCAATCATAGCCAAGCTGCGATCTGCGGTGTTCATCATACCTATGATGTGGAGATTGTTTGGCACAGAGAAAAGTTCTCCATTGTGTGCTAATGCTATTTTAACATTACGGTAATCTTTTTCAATTAGCATTAATAATTCTCCGAATATTTTACTCATATTACCACGATTGATTTCATCAATTATGAAAAAATAATCGTGTTCTGGATCATTTCCGGCAGTAATACAAGATTTGTAAAATATTCCCTTCTTTAGTTCGAATTTTTCTTCTTGAGGTTTATAACCCATAACAAAATCTTCGTATGAATAATTTTGATGGAATTGGACTATTGAGATTCTTGAATCATCTTTTTCTCCCATTATTGTATAGGCCAGTCGTTTGGCAGAGTATGTTTTACCTACTCCCGGGGCTCCCTGCAATATGATATTTTTTTTGTATTTGAGTATACTTTTTAGAGTTTTGAGTTCTTGTTCATCAAGAAATACGTCATTTAGAAAATCTTCATCTGTGTATCGGCTGATATTTTCATTTGTTCGTTTAATAGGATTTGTATCTCGAATTATATCCATAATGAAATCATATTCATTTTGGGTAAGTTTGAATAAACTGCCATTAGGATTAGCAAAGAACTCCATATTATTGAGTTCCTCGCAGTTTTTTAAAATCGAATAATCAATAGGATAAGTAAGCGATTCTGTTTTTTGGAAATAGATATGTTTTCCATCATTCTTTTTGTAAATCTTAGCAAGTGCAACTACTTGTTTGGTAGGAGTTGCTTCATAACAGATTGCTATATCACCAGCTTCTGCATCTAAGAAATTCTGGAATACACGACGTTTGTTTCCATTGTCATTATATAAAGTGTAAGACTGAATTTCTCCTATGCTCCAATTGGACAAACTCCACATTTGAGGATTAGCATTTAGCCACCAGTAGTGAAGTTTGGAAGTAGGGGAAGTTAAAGGAGGAATGTTTTTTTCTTGTTTTTTTCCTGCTATCTGAAATGTTTTTTGACTTTTCTGATTATTCTTATCTAAAAAGTATAGAAAATCTACAGTAGTAGTTGTTAATTCGAGATCTGGATCACAATTCGGAGTGCGAGTGAGGACATCAGAAAGCATTGCTTTCAGTTCTGTATCTTGTTGTAAAATCCATTTGATTTCATTATATAATTCGTATGCTTGCAATACAGTATTGGGAGTAGCACCTTTTTTGAAGGTGTAACTAGTATTTAAAATTTGAGATACTCGCGAGAATTCCCTTGGTTTAAATATGTAATATCGTTCTGGATATCTAAGCTTATTGTTCTATAATCTTGAAAGTGATTTCTCCAAGTGCTTTTGTATTTCTCAAGTATAAAGTCTGATTCTTTAATAAATTTATAAATTCGATCGGAAAGGGGAATATGTTCATTATATAAATCAATAAACATCTTCCTTACATCTTCAGGGGCAACCATTGCGAAATTCTTTATCATGCGTCTAGGAAAATAATGTTGTGCTCCTAGAAGATTTTGAGTTTTCGAAAGAGAAGTTTTAAGCATTTGTGTGAAATCTGGGGACTTGATATCCCAATGGGATTGAAACCAGCTTACTGCTTCCCATTTATACTTTTCATCATTCCAAGAGGAGAAGAAATTTGCCTTATAATCTTTTATTTCCTTCTCTAACTTATTTATGTCTATATTCATAATAGGGTATTTTTATTGTTGTTCTTTGGGGTATAATATTCAATTCTTTCATCTGCCGCCATTGGAGGATATGTTTCGTTATGAAAATCATATTTTCTAGTTTCGTTGAGTAATGAGTTGTAATTATCAGAATCATTATCAGTCCATTGTTCACATTGATGAATAACTGTTTCCAGTGCATTTTCAGCTTCTTCTGGTGGATATTTGTATTTTTTCAGAAGTCTTTTTATCATACGACGCATCCCTGCTCTGGCGGATTCTTTCTTCTGCCAGTCAATTGTACGATTTTTGCGTAGGGCGTCTGTTAACTCCTTTGTCATCGCAATTAGTTGTTCGTTCGTATATATATCTTGTACTGCTCTCGGTTTGGTCAAAGCATCGTAAAATGATTTTTCTTCTGCAGTAAGTCCTAATTCATTGCCTTGATTTTCTGATTCCGAGATTTCTGCAGCAAGCTTTAATAACTCTTGAATGACTTCTTCATTAGTAAGTAATCCTTTCAAATAGTTAGATAATGCTCTGTTTAATAAATCAGAAAACTTTTCCGCTTGAACTAAATTAGTTTTTTGATATATGGTAACTCTTTCCGCCAAAAGTTTCTTTAATAGCTCTATTGCTATATTTTTCTCTTTCATTTTGGATATTTCTTCCAAGAATGCTGCGTCAAAAATGGAGAATTCGGCTTTTACATCCGAGAATAAATTGATTACACCTTCACTTTTTACACTTTGTTTGATAAGTTCGCCAATACGGGCGTTTATTTCTTTTTTGGAAACTTTACCTTTGCCTGTCATTCTGGATAGTAATATTCGTACTGTCTCAAAAAAAGCTGCTTCATAGCGTTGTTGCTCATTAAGCAGGCTACGGCATAATGTGATTGAACTATGTAATAGGGACGATTCCTTTTGGAATAGTTGCATTTTATCATTCTTATTACTGTCCATGAGGAAGTTGACTCCACCTTTGATAATTTGTGCACGATCGTTATCTGTGCCGGATTGGAAGTTGCTATAATCAAAACCGTGGAAAATATCTCGGCAAACTTCCAATTTCTCTTGAAACTTAATAAGAGCAGTTTTTTTGATATCGGGATTGCCGAATCTTTTTTGATCTCGTACTGTATAATCGTGCATTGCTTGTTTCAATGCTTTGGCTATCCCGATATAGTCGACAACAAGACCACCAGCTTTATCATTAAAGACGCGGTTCACACGAGCTATTGCTTGCATGAGATTGTGCCCACTCATTGGCTTATAGACATACATTGTCGCTAGAGATGGTACGTCAAAGCCTGTAAGCCACATATCTACGACTATGGCTATTTTCATAGGGTCATTGTTGTCTTTGAATTTCTTGGCAAGTTCTTTCTTGTATTGTTTGTTGCCAATAATGTCATGCCACTCTTCCGGATCTTTATTGCTGCCTGTCATTACCACCTTCACTTTATCAGTCCAGTTGGGGCGAAGTTCTAAGATTCTATGATAGATACTCATTGCGATAGGGCGGGAATAAGCGACGATCATTGCTTTTCCTGTTAATTCAAATTGCCTGTTTTCTTCGTAATGATTTATAATATCTTTGCACAGTGAATCTATGGTAGCAGGTGCGCCAAGTATCTCTTCAAGGTGCGACATTTGTTTTTTACTCTTTTCTATCTGTTCTTCAGTAGCACCTTCCGACGCAAGTATTTCATATTCGTCATCTATTGCTTTCAATGTATCTTTGTCAAGATTCAGGTTGATGACACGAGATTCATAGTACACAGGACAAGTTGCACCATCGGATACTGCTTGTGTCATATCGTAGATGTCGATATAGTCGCCGAACACTTCTGTTGTATCTCGATCTTTAGTAGAAATGGGTGTTCCTGTGAAACCTATAAAGGACGCATTGGGTAATGAATTATGTATAATTCTTGCAGTACCGATTGATATTTTTCCAGTTTCTTCGTTTACTTTTTCTTCAAATCCATATTGTCCTCGATGTGCTTCATCGGTCATGACTACAATATTTCGTCTTAGAGAAAGAGGTTCGTCAGATTCTTCAAACTTCTGCATTGTAGTGAATATTATTCCGTTGGCTTCTCGTCCGGCTAATAGTGATTTTAAATCTTCCCGGCTTTTTGCTTGTATGGGGATTTGGCGCAAGAATTGTTGGCATTTGGAGAATTGAGTATAGAGTTGATCGTCCAAATCATTCCGGTCGGTAATAACTACTATAGTTGGTTGACTTAATTCATCCTGAAGAAGATGAGCGTAAAATACCATTGATAGTGATTTTCCGCTTCCTTGCGTATGCCAGAATACTCCGATTTTTCCGTCACCTTGTGTTGCCTTTTTAGTTCGTTCTACTGCTTTCTTCACAGCAAAATATTGGTGATAGGCGGCTAAAATCTTTGCAGCACCTGATTCTTCTTTAGAAAAACAAATGAAATTCTTGATAATGTCAATGAAACGTTCTTTTATGAATATTCCTTCAAAAAAGGTATCATAATCAATAAACTGGGAACTTTCATATTTCCCGTCTTTGGTTTTCCATTCCATATAACGGTCTTCATTGCTGGTGATCGTTCCCGCTTTTGAGCAAGCCATGTCACTCATTACACAAAAGACATTATATACGAAAAGTGAGGGAATTTCTTTCATGTAATTACGTAACTGAAGATAGGCTTCAGATACATTTGTTTCTTCTCTTGATGGAGATTTTAACTCAATTACAACGAGAGGCAAACCGTTGACAAATAGAATTATATCAGCACGCTTTTCTGAATTTTCAACGAACGTCCATTGATTAATAACTTTAAAGTCATTACGCTTAATGTTTTTGTCATTGTAATCTATCAGGTAGATGATATCGTTACGTTGTTCTTTTCCGTCGAAAAAAGAGACCTCGATTCCATGTTGAAGATAGTCCATGAAAAGCTCATTCCTCTGTGGCAGGCTACCTATTTCGATATCTTTTAGTTTAGATATGGCTTCGTCAATTGCAAGGCGAGGTTTTCCATAATTGATAGTGGTTAAGCTTTCAATTAATTGTTCTTCATAAAAAGGTACATAATAGTCCCGTTCAATATTGGGGCCATATTGATGCTGATAGCCTAAGTTCTCGAAGAGAGCTATCAATGCTTTTTCATAACTACCTTCTGTAAATGACATATTTTCGTTCTTTTTCTAAGTTATCTAAATATGAAAAATATATTTCTTTGTATGCTTGATAGTCTTGTTTATATAATGCTTCGGAAGCAGATAAAATAACTCCACCTAATTCTAGAGGATTTTCTTCGTCAAACAGTTCGTTAAATTCTTGGCAGTCTTCATAATGTATGCGTGAGTCTCTTTTACTTGCATGATTTATATAATAATGTATAATAAACCCACCTAACACATCTGTTATTTTGTATGCCAGTAAGGACATTGTTGTACTCATTGAGACATGGTTAATGTCTTGACCGTGAGACGCAAATCCGGAAATATTTCTTATTTCCGCTAGTTTTTGGGAGACTGACGCTATTCTCCTGACGAGTTCACATAAATCATCTTTATAGCATTCATTTGTATCTATCAGACAATTTATTGTTTGCTTTACCAAAGCTTGAAATTGCCCATAGTTGTCGTGTTCGATATTTTGATTAGTAAGTATTGTTTTGCAAATACTTTCAACTAAGCTTTTACAGGTTTCTATACATAATGCAGGATTCGTTTCAACTGTTTTTTCGATGGTTGAAATATGAGTTTCAAAGTTGTTGAAACTTGGTGTTTGGTTAATAAATTTTCGAATCCAAAGCATAGTGAATATTAGGCGATTAATTTTAAATTATCATTTATCCGGCGGTTCAGCTCGATTTTGGAGTCGAGTGAATATATAATATCAACTACTTTATTTTGAACTTTCAGTGATGGAAGTTCTACATTGGTTTCTCCAAGTGTTTTTGTTGAAATATTCGCTTGATTTGCACTACCAGTGGCTTTTGATGCTAAAGAATAGAAATTTTCATAATGCCTAAAAAAATAATATAGATATTTAGGAACAACACCCCTGTAGTTTGTTAATTTGCAAGTTCGTTGATTGAGATAAGCGGTTTCATTATGTGTATATAATGAGACACGACCGACCCAACTGTTAGGATTTGACTTATTTACTGGGTCACCAGTTAACGCAAATATCACATCCCCTTTGTTCACTAGGAATTTTGACATTATTTCATCAGGGTCACTAAGAACAGAAGCTGTATCTTCAAAAAACTTGACTAAACCATTCTTTAGTTCTTTTATCCTTATGATTTTATATTTTCCATTGCAAAGGAAATCTGTAGATTTAAATGCAAAACCATTTTGAAAATCCACCAAATCACTTAATTTATATGTTTTATATTCTTCCATAAATGAGAATTTAGCTGTGTAAATCTTTAATTATTAGCCTACCAGACATGAGTTTAGGCAGGAGCAAATCTCTAGTCTCTGATAATCGCTTATTTTCGTCTAAATTTATTTTCGCTTTCAAATATAAGGAAGAAATACACTCATTAAAAGAACTGAATACATCTTGATTTGCAACAATGACTTGTATTTTGTTTAAAATATCTGTAGTCATACTTGGAACGGCCGAGCCTGAATTCATTGAAGCCAAATCTAGTTTCGATAGCAATAGGTGACAATATTTGGCCACATTAGGCACTTTCTCTATTGAATAGAACATTGTGTCAACAGTCCAAAAAGGCCAATTAACATATAATACATTGTTTAATGTTCCTTTACGGGGAATTAGCACAGATTCTCCATTGTATAGAATTCCATCAGCTAGTCGCATAATTCCGCCTGATCCATAAACAGGAATATTACCATCATTCAATTTTTTGTGGTCTTTGCCATATCTAATATCTAGAAGGTCGGATAGCGTTCCTACTTTCCATCCTTTTGGTATCATCCCTAGCTGTGATTCCACGAATTTTTCACCTTTGAACGGTTCGAAATCCACGAACCAAGACTTGAACAACGCCTGTGCCTGCTGCTCTAAATTATCATTTATCCGGCGGTTCAGCTCGATTTTGGAGTCGAGTGATCGGAGTATTGAAACCACTTTCCTCTGGTGAGACAAATTAGGAAGTAGAAGTTCAATATCTTCAATCATTCTTTTAGTCAAAGCGTTTCTTGTAGCTCCTCCTTGTGAAATAGAGAGCAAATAAGATTTCTTATATTGCAAAAAATAGAGCAGATAATCATTCAATACAAGATCTGCATTTCCTCGAATAATGGCTACATGCTGATTAACCCTTGCTGGAAGAATCCAGCTGGGGGCCATACAAGCTCTTGCTACAGAATCGCCAGTAATATTAAGTAGAACATCATTCTCTTCGATGGAAACATTGTTTAATTTCTGCGCTTGTTCATTATTAATATATGCAAGACCATCTACTGAAAAATTGAAGTCCAACACGTTTTGACTTCTTATTAGTGCAATATTTCCACCCAAATATGACTCCTTACCGCCTTTAGGTGTTGCTCCACTGCCTATTTTGGAACAAAGTTCACTGAACTTATAAATTTTTGTCTCTTCCATAAATGAGAATTTAGCAGTTGGTTTGACCATCTAATTTAGCTTCTATCTCTTTGATGGATGGCATTGTACCTTCCACCTTTTCGGGATAGAGTTTTTCAAGTTCATATTCGGATATTCCGAGGGGCTGGCTGCTTGATTCCAAAGCATATTGAGCCAAAGTATTGTTTTTCTGCTTGCAAATAAGTAATCCAATTGTCGGATTATCGCGTCCCTCCTTGCGAAGAAGATGATTGCAAGCTACAACATAGCCACCCAACTGACCGGCATCGGCAAAGTCGAACTCACCGATTTTCACCTCTACCACCACATAGCAAGACAGTTTGAGGTTGTAGAAGAGTAAGTCTATAAACTTTTCTTTTTCTGCTATTTGTAGGCGATACTCTTTGCCAACATAGGCGAACCCTGTGCCAAGCTCTTATGCCAACAAATTTATTATGCAAAGTGACTTAAACTAAATCACAGCTACAA
>ERZ791740.1415-NODE-1415-length-13232-cov-3.206952_pt1 | contig 13232 bp, 9 predicted proteins | sample MGYA00510041_ERZ791740 | MGnify/ENA primary metagenome ERZ791740 (study PRJEB30046, sample SAMN00791959) | human gut metagenome | study: EMG produced TPA metagenomics assembly of the A metagenome-wide association study of gut microbiota in type 2...
CAGAAGATGGCGGCGATCATCGACCAGCAGAACGGCACCAACGTGAGTGCGGCGGCCAGCGCGGCCGGGCAGGCGGCAGCAGGCAGCGGGGGAGGCAGCGGCGGCAAGACCGTGGCGGCCAGCACCCTGAACAGCCTGGGCGGCGTGGTGGGCGACCGCAGCGGGAGCCTTGCCAGCCAGGCGGCGAAGCGGGCCATGGATGTGAACAACCCGAACAAGTAAAGGAGAAAGAGCATGGAACTGTACGAGACCATTGAGGGCATGACCAGCACCGACTACCGGGAACGCTTTAAAGCGGAGTACCGGCAGACGAAGATCCGGTACGAGAAGCTGAAGGACTTTTGCAACCGGATCGAGGCGGCAGAGAGGACCGGCACGGAACCGCCGGAACACCGCTGCCCGCTTGACCTGCTGCAGGAGCAGCAGAAATACATGGGGCTGTACCTGAAAATGATGGAGATCCGGGCAGTGATCGAAGAGGTTGCGCTGAAGGAGGAAAAGGCATGATCGAAGCAAGTGTGATGCGCACGGTATGGACCACGGGAAAGACACAGTACACCGTGAAGGCGGAAGGCCACGCGGGCGCAGGCAAGTACGGCAGCGACATTGTGTGCGCGGCCGTGAGCGTGCTGATGCAGACGCTGGCGAACGAGGTGGAGGAAGCCGCACGGGCCGGGGCGCTGGCGCTGGGCGTTGTGGCCCATGGCGACGGCTGGATGAAGGTGGAAGCAATGCCGACCGACAGCATCTGCAACACGATGGAAGCCTGGGTGGAGTTTGTACAGGACGGGCTGGACGCCATTGCCCAGAGCTACCCGGACCATGTGCAACTGGAAGAGCACACGGTCTATGCGGACACGGACGCGCCGGACGAGGACGAATCGCTGGACGTGGCAGACGGAAAGCTGAATTTGCAGCTCTTTGCAGACGGTGCTGCCGCTTCCGGTTCTGCGGCGGCGGGCGATGCTGCAGGAGAGGGCACGGCGGAGATCACCGGGCCGGAACTGCGCCCCGCACAGGAGCGGCTTGCAAAGCGCAGCCGACCGGGCAGAGCGGCGAAGGCCGCACCGGCTGCAGAAGAACCCTCTCAGTCGCCTGCGGGCGACAGCTCCCCCGATGGGGGAGCTCAGGAGACGCAGGAGGAGAAGCCGGAAGAACAGAAGGAGCCAGAACCCAAGCTGACGGACCCGGCGGAAAAGCGCAAGGCCTTTGGCCAGCTGATGCAGGGCGAGTACGCAGCCGAATTTGAAGAGGCACTGCAGCGGGCGTCGGAGATGGCCGTGCAGAACGTGCTGGACAACCCGGCGGTGAAGGGGCTGATGGACGCGCTGGGCGAGGCGTATGGCATCGACGTGCAGAGCGCGGACAACCTGGCTGCCCTGACCGAGGCCGTGAAGAACGGGAAGGTGAAGAACGACGAATACTATGAGACGCTGGCAGCGGAGCGCGGCATCAGCGTAAAGACCGCGCGGGAAATGGACCGGATGGAAAGCGAGCTGCAGCGGGCGAACGCCGAGAAGCAGCGGGCCGAACAGGTCCGGCAGGCGGCCGAGCACCAGCAGCGTGCGGCGGCCGTGCGGGCCCAGTGGGAAGCGGAAGCGGCCCGGCTGAAGGTGAAGTACCCGGCGTTTGAGCTGGACAAGGTGCTGAACAACCCCAGCGTGGCGGACATGATCCGGCGCGGCATCGGGCTGGAAGCGGCGTACCGGGCCGCCTACTTTGACCAGCTGATGGAGGCAAGCACGGCACGCACGGCCCAGCAGGTGGAGCAGGGCGTGACGGCGCGGATCCAGCAGAGGGCACAGCGGCCGGCCGAGAACGGGGCGCACCCCGGCGGCGCGGCCGAGATGAAGGTGGACGTGGCGCACATGACCGCCAAGCAGCGGGCCGAGCTGGCAAAGCGGGCACGGCGCGGAGAGCGCATCGTGCTGTGAGAGATTTCCCACGCAGAGGGCGTGAGAAGATAAAAAACCTTGAAGGAGGACAAACAGATGAGCAAAAAGAGACTGGATCTGCAGATGTTTGCGGATGCAAGCGCACAGCTGCAGAATACCACCGCATCCGGCGGCATGACCGCCGAGATGAAGACCTACTACGAGAAGACCCTGCTGGATCTGGCGGAGCCTGCGCTGGTGCATGACCAGTTCGGCGACAGCTACCCGATCCCGGCGAACAGCGGCAAAACCATTGAGTTCCGCAAATACGAGGCGCTGCCGAAGGCCACTACCCCGCTGACCGAAGGCGTGACCCCGGCGGGCCAGGCACTGACCGTGAGCGCCATTACGGCAGAGGTGCACCAGTACGGCGGATGGGCAGCCCTGACCGACATGCTGGACCTGACCGCCATCGACGACAACGTGGTGCAGGCAACAAAAGTACTGGGAAGCCAGGCAGGCCGTACCTTGGACACCATCGTGCGCGACATCCTGAACGGCGGCACGAACGTGATCTATGCGCCCAAGGTGGCGGACGGCGTGGAGACTGCCGTGACCAGCCGTGCGACTCTGGACAAGACTGCGCAGCTGACCGTGGACCTGATCGACCAGGCGGTGGCCATGCTGCAGACCCAGAACGCGGACCCCATCGGTGACAGCTATGTGGCCATCGTACACCCGCATACCAGCTACGACCTCCGCAAGGACCCGAACTGGATCGAGGCGCACAAGTACGCAGCCCCGGAAGAGATCTTCAACGGCGAGATCGGCAAGATCAACAACGTGCGCTTTGTGGTGTCGAGCGAAGCAAAGATCTGGAAGGGCACCGGCTGCCCGAGCGGCCTGGCGGTGTACGGCACCCTGGTGCTGGGTGCCCACGCCTACGCCACCACCGAGCTGGAGGGCGGCGGCCTGCAGCACATCGTGAAGCAGCTGGGCTACGGCGATGACCCGCTGAACCAGCGCGCGTCCGTGGGCTGGAAGGCTGTGAAGACCGCCGAGCGCCTGAGCGAGCAGTACATGGTGCGCATTGAGAGCTGCAGCGCACGCTACAGTGCAACGGCACTGGCAAACTAAGAAAATCAAGGAGGTACGACGATGGCAGTAAAAAAGACTGAGACGGCCGTGCAGGACACCGAGGCCGCAAAGAAGGACACCATGGACACTCTGGAGAAGGACACCGAGGTGATCCACCTGTTTAAAGACAGCCAGCGCTATAAGGCGCCTGTGTTTGTGGGCGTGAACGGCGAGACCTACCTGATCCAGCGCGGCGTGGACGTGGAGGTGCCGAAGGCGGTGGCCGAGGTGCTGCGCCACAGCGAAGAGATGGACAACGCGGCCATGGCCCGCATTGCCGAAGCAGAGGCGGCAGCCGTGCAGCAGGCACAGCGCGTGTAACAAAAGAGACAGAGGACCCCGGTACAGCGGCACATGGCTGTGCCGGGGCCTTTTGATTTGGAAGGAGAAGATGACGAGATGACGGCGGGACAGGCCATGGAGCAGGCCGACGAGATGCGGCCGAACAATGAATTTTCGTACAGCCTGAAACAGAACTGGCTGCGGCAGTGCGACAGCCGCCTGCGCGGGAGCGTGGTGGAGCGCAGCGAGACGGTGGACTTTGACGACGTGGGCGCGGACACGGCATGGGCCGAAGGCCTTGCCTACGACACCGAGCTGCTGGCCCCGGAGCAGTTTGCACCTCTGTATGTGCATTGGCTGTGTGCGCAGATGGACCTTGCCCTGGGCGAGGTGGCACGGGCGGCCAACGAGATGCAGCTGTACAGCGACTATGTGCAGGAGTTTGCCGCATGGATGCGCAGGCGCTATGCCCCGGCGGGCGGTGTGCAGTGGAGGTACTGAGATGACGGACGGGCGAAACCTGAACATTTTGCAGAGCGGGCGGCAGATGCTGCGGGCCTTTGGCGGGGTGAACGAGACCTACGGGTGCAGCGAGGCGGAGCTGAGCAGCAGCCTGAATTTTTCCGGCCGGGGGTACCCGGCTTTGCAGACGCGGGCGACCCGCAAAAAAGTGCGGGAGGTACAGGACGTGAACGGCATGTACCACCTGAACGGGCTGGTGATCTGTCGGGGAACCACGCTGGAGTACACCCCGGACGCCGACGAGAGCCGGGCCGGGGCGGTGGTGCTGGAAAACGCGCTGACCGACAACGAGAAGGCCATGACCGGCATGGGCACGAAGGTGCTGATCTGGCCGGACAAGAAGGCCTTTGACACGGTGAGCGGGGAGCTGACGGACCTTGCGGCGGCGTGGACGCTGAGCGGAGGGACCATGACCGTGACCCCCTGCGACGGCGAGGGCCGGACCTACGCGCCGGACGGCGTGGGCACGACCGAGCCGGAGAGCCCGGCAGACGGGCAGTTGTTTTTGAAGGGGGACGCCGAGAGCCCTTACGGCGCGGGCAGCGTACTGCTGAAGTACAGCGCGAAGAACAAGAAGTGGAGCGAGATCCTGCTGACGAGCCTGCGGCTGCACTGCCCGGGCCTTGGCAGCGTGCTGAAGGAAGGCGACACCGTGACGGTGAGCGGGATGCCGGGCACCGTATGCAGTGCGGCGGCGGCCGGGCTGAACGGAGAGGTGAGCATCAGCACGCTGGACGGGGACGACGTGATCACGACGCTGGCCGTGCCGGAGGACAGCACCCGGTACTATGGCAGTTGGACCGTGACGGCCACCGGCACCAGCTGGCGAAGCGCCGACGGCAAGGTGACCGAGAACGAAGCGGCCGCAGCGCCGGTGAAGCTGGAACGGCGGGTGCCGGATCTGGACTTTGTGACCGAGCAGGGCAACCGGGTGTGGGGATGCAGCCGGGAGGAAAACAGCATTTATGCCTGTGCCCTGGGCGACCCCACCAACTGGTACAGCTACCGGGGCATTGCGTCGGACAGCTACGCGGTGAGCGTGGGCAGCGACGGCGCGTTTACCGGGGCGGCCAGCTGCCTGGGGTACCTGCTGTTTTTTAAGGAAAACTGCATCCACAAGCTGTACGGCTCGAAGCCAAGCGACTACCAGATGAGCAGTGTGCGGTGCCGGGGCGTGGCGGCAAATGCGGCAAAGAGCCTGTGCGTGATCGCGGAGACACTGTATTATCTGTCGCCGGACGGGGTGATGGCGTGGAGCGGAAGCCTGCCTGCCAAGGTGAGCGGCGCGCTGAACACCGGGAAGCTGACGGCGGTGGACCGGGCCGTGGGCGGGCAGCTGGATGCGCGGTACTACCTGTACCTGCACCGAAAAACGGACACGGGCAGCGGGCGGCTGCTGGTGTACGACACCGAGCGGGGCCTGTGGCAGGAGGAGAGCGCGGCGGGCACCGGGATGGTGAGCACCGGCCAGCAGCTGTACCTGTGGGACGGCAATGCCCTGTGGGCGGCCGACCCGGAGCGGGAAGTGAGCGGCGAGGACGAGACGGGGCTGAAATTTGAGGCCGTGACCGGAGACATCGGCCTTGCCGTGCCGGACGACAAGTACATCAGCCGGGTCACGCTGCGCATGGATGCACTGGCCCACACGGTGCTGACCGTGGCGGTGAGCTACGACGGCGGGGACTGGGAGACGGTGAGCAGCTGTGCGGTGACGAGGGACCACCAGCGGGTGAACCTGCCCTTTGTGCCCCGGCGGCACGACACCATGCGGCTGAGATTTGCAGGCACCGGACAGATGGTGCTGCGGAGCATGGCCTTTACGTTTGCGGATGCAGCAGGGGCAAGGGTGAGCGGCGCGGTGCCGAGACGATGAAAGGAGAAGACAATGGCGAGCATTGCGGGACTGGCGGGCATCGGCCTGCCGAGCTTCAGCGACCAGATGCCGGAGGCGGACGCGCAGGCGCTGACGAACTACCTGTACCAGCTGAACGAGCAGCTGACCTATGTGCTGACCAACCTTAGCAGCGAGAACATGAGCGAGGATTATCTGAGCGGAAAGGAGAGCTGAAGATGAGCAGACTGAGCAACGCGCGGAGCGAGCTGGAGCGCTTTGAACAGACGAAACCGGCCGACTACCAGAGCAAGTACCAGGGCCAGATCGACAACGTGATGGGCAAGCTGGATGATCTGGGCGGTTACGACTATGACCCGGCGGCCGATACGGCATACCAGCAGTACAAGAGCGAGTACACCCAGAAGGCAAAGCTGGCGAACCAGAACGCGCAGGCCAGTGCCAGCGCACTGACCGGCGGGTACGGCTCCAGCTACGGCACCCAGGCGGGCCAGAAGGCCTATGCGGCGACCATGAGCAACCTGGACAACGTGCTGGACAGCCTGACGAGCCAGAGCCGCAGCGAATACAACACCCGGAAGAGCGGGCTGCAGCAGGAGCTGAACGGCCTGCAGGAGGCCGAGCAGAATAACTACAACAAGTACCAGAAAGACCTGTCGAACTGGTACAACGACTTGAGCTACAGGCAGAACGAGTACAACAACGCCTATGCACAGCGGCAGCAGAACGTGAGCAGCACCCTGAACGGGCTGTTCAGCGTGCTGGGCATTGCGGCGCAGATCCTGCCGTTTTTCTTTATCTGAGAATGGAGGTAGAGCATGGGGACCATCAAGAGACTGAACGACCAGCAGAAACAGCAGGCACAGGCGGAAGCGGCCATGCCGGGGGCGTATGAGAACCGCTACGACGAAGGGATCCAGAACGCGCTGGCGGGCATGGACAGTGCCAACAGCGCAGGACTGGGCTTTGACAGCCAGAATGGCACCTACCGGGGCGCACTGAGCCGCCTATTTGGCAACGCGGGCGCGGGGGCCAGTGCGGCCGAGCAGGTGGCAAACAGCCTTAGCGGCGGGTACGGCACGGACTGGGCCAAGAGCGCGGCACAGCAGGCGGCGACCGGGGAGACGGGCCAGACCGCCAACGTGTACGCCCAGGCGCGGGCGGATGCCCTGAGCCAGTGGCAGCAGGAACTTGCAGGCCGGGGCACCCAGCTGGACAACCTGCTGACGCAGGACCAGCTTGCACGCAGCGAGTACGACGGCAGCGTGGCGGATGCGGCGAACTTGCGGAATTACCGGTACGGCCGCACCCAGCAGGCCCGGCAGGAGAACAGCGACTTCTGGGGCAACGTGTGGAACGTGGTGAAGAACGTGGGCGCGGCCGCACTGGAAGGGTACGACGCCTACAAGGGGTACCGGCAGCAGGACTGGGAGAACGCCTTTGCCCTGCGGCAGTACAACGACAACCTGAGCCGCACCGAGCTGAGCGACCAGATGGCGGCTTTGCAGCAGGCGGCAAGCTACAAGGAGGCCGGTTTTGACGATGCGGCAAAGCAGATCCTGAACCAGTACGGGCTGACGGACACGATGCTGGACAGCTGGCAGGGCCTGTCGCAGGTGGACAAGGACAAGCTGGACTATCTGACCACGGCGGCCGGGCTTGCAGGCAGCGGCTACGACACGGCGGCGAACAACTACCTGCAGATGGCGGGGCTGCCCACGGGGAGTGTGGACAGCTACAGCACCATTGCAAACCGGCTGAACCAGGCAGACCTTGCTAAGTACGCAAGCCAGCTGGCCATCAGCAACCGGTACAAGACCACGACCGGGACAGGAAGCGGGAGCCGGAGCAGCGGTACGAGCCGCAGAACGAAGAGCGGCAGCACGAGCAGCAAGGTGGACGGGTACACCCAGCCGCAGCTGAACACGATGTTTAAAGAGTACAGCACCATGAAGACGGACGACCAGCGGCGAAGCTACTACGAGGACACACTGGCTGATGCAGGGCGCATCCAGCGGCTGACTGGCACAGGCAACCCCGGCAAGGCAAACGGCACAGCCTGGGAGCAGGGCATGTACAACGCGCGGAAGATGGCCAACAGCGGGTACAGCCAGAACCAGATCGCAAGCGAGCTGGCCAACAACACGAGCCTGAGCAGCGACCAGATCTCGGCCATTATGAACCAGATCGACTACGAGTGGCGCGGAACGAAGTGATGAGGTGAGCGTATGGGATGGAGCGCACAGGACATTGAAAAGCTGCGCAAACAGAATAATGGGCAGAAGAGCACAGCGGGAACCGGCCAGAGCGCGGCACCGAAAAGCACGACGGCCCCAGCGCGGAGCAGCGGAAGCACCGGCTGGAGTGCGGAAAAAATCGACGCGCTGCGGACGGGCAGCGGGACCAAGCCGGCGGCCAAAAGCACCGACGCCTGGGTGAACCGGAGCGCTGGCACCAGCGTGCGCAGCACGGCACAGAAAGCCGGGACGCAGAGCGCGGGAAAGAGCAACCAGAAACCCACGAGCGGAAGCCTGAGCGCGCAGGTGCTGGGGCAGATGACCGGGACCCAAAGCGTGCAGACCACGAAAAAGGCGGGATCAAAGTTGCCGACGGTGGAACGCACCGGACAGCCGGAGTGGCTGGGAACGGGCAAGAACAGCGCCCCGGCGGCCAAGGTGCTGGGGACCGGGACCAAGAGCGGAAAGACCTATGCCGAGCGAAACAACGCCATGCCGATGCAGAGCGCGAGCGGGGCAATGGCCAGTGCACCGAACGCGGAGAGCGTAAAAAAGCAGATCAAGGATGCGGACGCAAAGCGGGTGGAAAGCTGGTATGCGCGGGATGCACAGCAGCTGAAGCAGGAGACCGAAGAGCTGAAGGCAACCGACAAGTTCAGCGATTTCGACCGGCTGAACCAGTGGATGGATGCAGACCCGCAGCACCGGCAGCTGGTGCGGCTGCTGCGCACCGGCAAGGGGAACAAGACCTATGCTGAACGAAACAACGCCATGCAGCCGATAAGCGTGAGCGGGGCAATGGCCAGTGCGCCGACGGCGGAAACGAGCACGGAAAAGCGGGAGTACACCGACGCGGAGCTGCTGGCCAAGGGCTACAGCCGCAAGCAGATCCACGAGGCGCGGCAGTACATTGCCGACTTTGATGCCCTGCCGGACTGGCAGCGGGCGGCGCGGCGCACCTCCAACACGATCGGCGGCATTGTGGACACGGTGGCGTCGGCCCCGCTGATGGCGGGCGAGACGGCCGTGCGGAGCGTGCAGAACGCAGTGGAGACCGGCAAAAACTGGAACGAGCTGCAGGAGAGCGTGAAGAGCGACAACCGGCAGTGGAAACTGCTGTGCCTGATGACCGGCGGAAAGACCCAGTATGCAGGGCGGGATAACGCCATGCAGCCGAACGGCAGCGGGGTGATGGCGGCCCCGGCTCAGAACACCGGCACGGCCTACACGGACGAAGAGCTGAAGGCCAAGGGCTACAGCCAGAGCGAGATCGACCGGATGCGGGCGCGGATCAGCGGGGCAAAGGTGAGCGAGGGCATCGACCCGGAGAAGAGCCTGGGTTACCAGATGTACAAGCGCGGCCAGCAGCTGAACGAGGCGGCGCAGGCGGGCATGAGCCCCCTTGCGCGCCAGCTGATGGGCGTGGTTACCAGTGCGGCGGAGAACCTTGCGGTGGCGGGCATCAGCCCGGCGCTGGTGCTGCCGGTGCTGAGCGCCCAGGGCGGCGCGGAGAGCATGGGCCAGAGCATCGAGAAGGGCGAGAGCGCAGGCAAGACGCTGGCAGGCGGACTTGCAAAGTTCGGTGCGGGGTGGGCCATCAACAGCGTGGGCGCGGCAGACCTTGCCCGGACCATGGGCAGCGACTATGCCAAGGACACGCTGGCGGGGAAGCTGGCGGACATGGTGCGCAGCGTAGCGGACAATGGTGTGCTGGCGCAGCAGTACCCCACCATTGCGAACACAATTTCCGGCGGCGTGGACAACGCCATGCAGGCCTTTGTGGAAACCTATGCGGATAAGGCCATTGACGCGGCCCTGGGCGACGAGCAGGCGGCGCAGGAGCTGTTTAACAGAGACACCTTTTTGACGGCACTGGAGAGCGGCCTGACGGGCGGCGCATCCGGCGCGCTGGGCGGTGCCGTGGGCACGCAGCTGGGCAGGATGAGTGCGGCGTTGGAGGCGGAAGGACAGACCGGACAGCGGAATGGACCCTCTCCGTCAGCGCAGGGCGCTGACAGCTCTCCCGAGGGGGAAGCCTTGGGGGACGAACTCCCTCAGTCGCCTGCGGGCGACAGCTCTCCCGAGAGGGCGAGCTTGGGGCTGGAACGGCAGACGGAAGCGCAGAAAATGCAGAGCAGCAACCCGGCGGTGCAGCAGCTGGCCAAAGCGATGGACAGTGGGACCCTGACAAGCAGGACCATCAAGCTGTTTACCCCGAACGCGGCCAACGAAGCGAACCGCGCGGCCTTTGCCGAGGCATACGGGATGGAGCTGCCCGAAACGGCGGCACAGACCCGGCAGGTGCTGCGGCAGATGGAAGCCGAGCGGAGCACGGCGCAGTCGGCACAGGAGGAACAGCAGGAACCGGAAGCCGTGCAGCAGGAGCAGACCGGGGAACTGCAGGGCAGCGGCCGGGAGATCCTGGACGGCGTGATGACCACATGGAACCCGGACGGGACCGTGGAGACGCAGGTGCTGGATCCGGAGATGGCTGCGCGGACACAGGCCGAGCAGCAGGCGCAGGCGGCACAGAAGCGGACCGTGGAAATCACCGGGGAAACGGTGGAAACTCCCGCAGTCTCGCATTCGCTCGACAGCTCCCGCGGTGAGGGAGCCTTTGCACACCAGGCGGAACCGGCAGCCCTGCGGGAGACGGCCGGGCTGGAAGTGCGCAGCGAGGGCGCGCAGAAGAGCAGCGTACAGCGGGAGCTGCTGCGCTGGAAGGTGAGCGAGGGCGCGGCACAGACGCTGAGCCGGAACATGCCGGCCGGCATTGCGGACGAGAGCCGGTATGCGGCGGCGGCATCCAGCCTGTACCGGCTGGGACAGATGGAGGACGTGACCACCTTTGACAAGGCTATGGAGCTGGCGAAGGGTATGAACGGCCTTGCGGTGAACACGGACTATGTGCTGGCACAGCCCGGCGGCGCGGCGGCGCTGAAGATCGCGTGGCTGCAGGGTAAGGGCGAAGCGGAAGCCGGGGCCGTGCAGACCGGGACACCGGGCGGTGCGCTGAGCGAAAAGAGCGTGAGCGGCAGCGGACGGGTGCTGTACAAAGGCACCATGCGCACGGCAGACGAGGTGGCCACGGAGCTGATCGAGCTGAATGCACGGGGCACCGACACCGATGCGGTGCTGAAGGCGGTGCTGGAAGGCGACGAGCGGGTGAAGGCCTATGTGGACACGGCTGCCGGACAGATCTTTTTTGCAGACAGCGCGGGAGACGTGTTCGGCACCGTGCTGCACGAGGACTGGCACTGGTATAACGCGCTGGACACCGAGGGCGCAAAGGCGGTGCAGCAGCATGTGATGGAGTATCTGGCCAAGAGCGAGGGCTTTGAGAACATCGACGAGCTGATCCGGAATAAACTTTCCGACTACGCACAGCAGGGCCTGACCTACGGCGAAGCGGCCGAGGAAATGGTGGCCGATGCGTGGCGCGGCATCTTTGACAGCGAGGAGAGCTTCAAGCGCTGGGTGGAGTTCCAGCGCGGGCAGGCGGAGAAGAACGCAGGCCAGGCGGGGACCATCCGCAAGGTGATGAATGCGGTGAAGGACCTTTTGAGCGACATCGTGAGCCGGGCTAAGGAAGTGCTGGCGAAGGACCCGGAGAACCGGGCGGCCCTGAAAGCGCAGCGGTTGGCGGAAGCCGAGAAGCGGGCGCTGCAGGACGAATATTTTGCTCACGCGGAAAAGGCCATGGACAACCTGCGGGCGGCAAAAGAAAACGCCGCAGCCCTCAAGAGTGAGGGTGCGGCGCAGGGGGTGCGGTTCCAGCTGCACGAGGGAAAAGATTCTCTGGTGGAGCAGATGAACGGCCATCTGGACGAATTGGAAGAAATGAAACCGGTGGCGACAATCGAAGGAACAGAGGTGTCTTTCGGAAAAACGCGAAACGAAAACATTTCCAATGTTGAAGAATTCTTTGATTCTATAGGAAACAAAGTGATTCGTGAAAACTTCGGAACGGTGGAGTTGACAAAGAGCGGTGCACGTGCAACGGTGCAGCATGGGAACAGCAAAGCAAAACAGGTTGCGGTTGCTGCAGTCCCCGAAGTAATTCAAAAAGGAAAGCAAATCGGGTATGAGCAAAACTGGCAGGGACGAGGGTATGATACTTATGTCTTTGCAGCGCCCGTCGAAATTGACGGAACAAAGCTGTATGAAGGCGTGATTGTAAGAGAATACACCCGGCAGAATGGCATGAAGAATTTCTATGTTCATGAGGTATGCTGGACAGATGGAAGCTATGTGACGTTTGACACTGAGGGAAATATGACAAAAAAAGAAGATACTCCCACACAGCTCCCGAAAGCTGTGCGGAGCACCCTTGCGGATGCTCAGGAAGTATCTTCTGACACTACTATAGCACAAACCTCTGCCAAAAGCAAGGAAAACAATGCAGCTGTGCAGAAAAATGTGCGCTATCAGCTGGCGGAGCAGGATGAGCTGGCAAAGCTGCGCACCGAACAGCAGCAGCTGACCAAGCAGCGCAGTGCCCTGAAGGAAGAACGCAGTGCATGGCTGAACAGTGCCGAAGTGCAGCGGATCGAGGCAAAGAAAAAGGCGCTGGGCGTTTTTTCCGCAGAGGGCAAGGCCTACCGGGACAGCGCAGAATACCAGGACTACCTTGCAAAGCGCAAGGAGTACAACAGCCGCCTGGCCGCGCTGGAAGAGCGGGACAGCGCCCTGACGGAGCAGATGAAAGCAGCCAATGAGCGTCTGCAGCAGCGGAAGGACGCCCAGGCCAAGGATGCACAGAACGCCTACAATGCCAGAGCCAAAGCGTACGGCGGCAATGCGGAGTACCGGCGGATGTTGGCGAAGGAGCAGTTCGGCGTGACGGAAGAATTCCGGCGGGCAGGGTACATTCTGCCGGACGGCCAGATGCTGGACTTTGCCCAGAATGACCGTAGCCGGGACACCGACCACCGGGAAATTCTGGAGGTGTTCGGCCCGGCGGAAGTGAAGAACGGCACGGAAGCTCTGAATGAGTTTTTGCTGGACGGCAATGTGCGTGTGATGGCCGAGGCACCGGGCGTGGACATTTCGGCGGACACGGCCCCCACGGCGCAGCAGCTGGAACAGATCCGGAAAATGGCCGAGCAGCTGAGCGGCGAGCGCGGGCAGTTCACGCTGGACATCTCCACAGCAGACGGCAGGGTTGCCGCCAGCAAGGAATACAGCGGGCGTGTGGATGCGGACAAGGTGGTGCGGGAAATCCGGGACTATTACAGGACCGGGGAGCTGGCACAGGAAAGCGAGTTGGCAAGATTCCGCTACCAGCTGGCAGAACAGGCGAGCCGGGATGCGAAGCGGAACGAGCAG
>ERZ791740.1433-NODE-1433-length-13086-cov-2.809301_pt1 | contig 13086 bp, 14 predicted proteins | sample MGYA00510041_ERZ791740 | MGnify/ENA primary metagenome ERZ791740 (study PRJEB30046, sample SAMN00791959) | human gut metagenome | study: EMG produced TPA metagenomics assembly of the A metagenome-wide association study of gut microbiota in type 2...
TACATTGTCAGTCCTTCGTCTGGCCTCTCTTTTACCGCTTCACCATTTTCGTATTCCAGAGACATTTCATCCACCAGCGCATAACACCCATCACGTTCCTCATTTAGCATAAGCAATGTGTTCTCTGCATCGGTCTCATCGTAGAGTAGCAGCCGCGCTTCCTTGTCTCCAAGACATAAGCGGCCATCTGCACCCTCCGTGATGAATTGCCCCGACCCTATCTCGAGGATGGACGCGGTATAGTCGGTATCTCTCTCAAAGGACATATCTTCTCACCGCCCTCCAGCCGTGCCAAACAGTGCGGCCTTGTGGGGCGGCGCTTTCACCTCCAGATGATACCGTTCCATGCCGCATTTGAACAGGCATTCGCCGCGGCGTGCGTGCTGAATGAGCTCAAACTCCGCCTCGTCCAGCTGCAGCATATCCATGTAAAACCGCTTGTCGATAGAGCCGGGGTTGAACAGGAACTGGTGGGGCGGGATAGCGAACAGCGGTTTTGTCATTTCCCGCACACCCTCCTGGTCAAAATCCTCCAAGTTTTGGGACGCCATCATCAGTGCAGAATCCCGTTTCCGCACGCGCTTCAAGCAGTTGCGGATGTATTCTATGGCCACCGGATTGGACAGCCACAGGTATAGCTCATCCAATGCCGCCACCGTGTTGCCTGCTGTCAGAAGCCTGTCCGACATATACGCCAGCACATTGAACAGCAGGGCGTTCCGCAGGCTCTTGGCCGCCGTCAGTACGCCGCCCACACCGAATACCAGAAACCTGTCGCCGGAAATATTGGTATGTCCGTTGAAGAACGGTGCGTCCGCACCCACGCACAGGGAGTGCAGCCCCAGCAGCACCTCCTGTAACAGTTCCCGCGTATACAGGCTGCCGCTTCTGTAATTCACCAATTCACCATTGATAAGCGCATACAGGTCAGAGAGAATGGGATAGTCCTCCGGCATAAGCCGGCGGAAGTCTGTCTCCTCTGAGATGCCCCATTTACGGTACATCTTGGACAGCATGATCTCAATGGTATCCAACTGCGGGTCGGAGAAGTCCTTGTAGGCACGGAAGAAGTCCTTTAAGAAGGAGATGTGCCGCGCCAGCAGTGTGGACTTGCGGAAAGCCTCCGGTGCGGACTCGTCCGTTTCCATATCCGTGCCCTCATTCCAACACCGCACCTCCAGCACATTGATACGCTTCTCGCCGCCCATCAGGTCGATAAAGCAGCCGCCCAACTTGCCGCACAGCTCCTCCAGCTCATGCTCCGCGTCCAGGGAGATCACGGATTTTCCCGCCTCCAGCAGATTGCAGATCAGCAGCTTCATCAAGTAGGATTTGCCCTGACCGCTGTTGCCGAGAATGAGAATGTTGGCGGAGGTCTTGTCGCTTTCCCTGCGGTCGAAGTCCACCACGATATTGCTGCCGTACTTGTCCTTGCCGATGTAGATGCCCTTGGGATCGGTCTTGCCGGAGTAGTTGAAGGGATAGAGATTGGCCACGCTGCCGGCAGGCAGCACCCGTTCGAACTCCCGCCCCAGCGCGTTGTGTCCCACGGGACTGGCGCAGTAAAAGCCCTGCTTCTGCCGCAGGAGCAGCTTGTCCACATTCAGCTTACAGCGCACCAACTCCGTCAGCACATCGGTCTGAAGCTGCCGCAGGTACTCCATGCTGTCCGCCGTCATCTCCAGATACACGGCGCAGTGGAGCAGCGGCTCATGCTCTCGGTGCATCTTATGCACCAGCTCCGCCACATCCCGCAGGTTGCTTTCGGCCTCCACCGCCTGCCGCAGCTTGTTAGGATCCGAACCGTCCAGTCTGTTCTTCTTATTGGCGTTGTCGATGATCCTGTCCTCCTCACCGGGGGACACCTGCCGGCAATATATCCGCAGCGTCACGCCGCTTTTTTCGCCCAAGTGCCGCAGGATGGCCTGAGATTCGGTGCTGGCGGGATATTCCCGCAGTGCCCAGACGCAGCGGTAGGTATTGCCGAAGATGTAGTGATCCACCTCGAACTTCACCACGCCCGGTGCGATGCAATCCAGAAAGGAGCGGATAAATGTCTCCTGCGGCGAGATCTCCTTTTTGTGAAACGGGTTTTTCATGCCATCCACCTCACCAGCAGAAAAATTCCATGCGCGGCTCCAGCTCCGGTTCGTGGCCGGTAAACTGCTCCGGCTCCTGAAATCGCTGCGTGTACCGATCCAACTGCTCGTCTGTCAGGGAGCAGAAGCCGCCCTCGTGGTCATCCCCCACCAGGAAAAACGGCCCGCAGATAATATCATCTTCGAGCCAGCGATTGGGCTCCATGCCGTTGAGCTTCCCCTCGTCGTTGCAGCAGAGGATCACGCCATCCTCCACATATACCGGCTGGAATAGTCCCTGCACCTCCTGCTGGATGGCTTCCAAGCCGTCCGCCATGTCCTTTACATAGGGCGCTTCGCCCGGTTCAACTTTCAAAATCCGCATTTTCTTCCTCCATTTCCGCCGTCAGCCAACGCGCACCGTCTACGAGGTCAAACACCTCGTGGGTGGCGTCCTGTTCAAAATAAATCGCAAGCAGCTCCAATAGTTCCGTTCTTTCCACTCGGCGAACGGTAAAACCACTGTCCCGCAGCCGCTGTTCCACTGTCGCGAGGTTGATCGCACCGTCCGTCTTTCTGCGCCGCAGGGCAAAGCAGAATTGTCTGGATGATGCCATCATGGTCTGCACATCGTCCAGATGCCGCCGGTCCTGCGCCAGCGGAGCGCGGATAGCGGGATTGCCTTCCTCCTCTGTTCTGCGCCGATAATAGAAACGGTTATCCTGATAGGACTCCTTAGAGTCTAACGCCAGCAGCTCCATCTCTGCCGAGGTCTTCAGCACATTCAGCAGTGCTGTCACCCTCGTGCGGACACCCGACTCCGGCAGCACGTTCAGGTTAGTAGGCTGCACAAGGTAAAAGGTCAACTCACCGCCTGCCGTCAGTACGCTGCTGTCCGTCACGCTCTCAATGCCCACCAGCTGCTGCGTGGACTTCTTCTTTCTCATACTCGTTCCCTCCATTCGTAGTATTGCTGCCCGAAAAAGAAGAACGCTGCGGCGTAGCGCAGAAAGTCCAGCATGCTGACGCCGCCGTGCCGAACGCAGAGAAAGGCCAGCGCCGCTGTGACCACCAGCGGAACCACGGTGCCGGCCTGCGTCAGTGCCAGTACCGACAGCAGCAGGCCGACGCCGATGAACGCCACGTCCCGCAGCGTCCACAGCCACAGCATTGGGCGAGCTGTCAGATTTTCAGGGTATAGGTACATAGTTCTCCTCCAAAAAGTGAAGCCGCAGGCACACGCCTGCGGCTCTGCATATTGTTATTCCGCATCCACTGCGTCGTTCAGCTCCCGCTCGATGAGGCCGAGAATGAAGTCCTTCTGCTTCAAGCCGTGCTTGGCAAGGTAATCCTTCAGCCGGTCAAAGAGTTCCTCCGGTACCTGAAAGGCGATGGTGCGATTGGTATTGCCCATGTTTTTTGCTCCTCCTTCAAAGTGTTCGTTGAGTATGTCCGTGATGTAGTCTGCCAGCGTCTGTCCACGCTGCTCCTGTTCCGCACGCAGCCGCTGGTGCAGCGACAGCGGAATGGGTGCGCAGAGGTTTTTCTTTTCCTCCATGGTGTGCTCCTTTCCGCCTCCCTCCGAGGCAAGCAAAGCATAGCCGAAGCGCGGTGGGAAAGCTATTGACAAGTACAACGAAGAAGCAGGCGCAAATAAAGCACAATGGACAAGTTATGTTTAATCGCTTCCCCGTATGGCGTCCGCCATACACTTCATCACGAAATCCACGCAGGGGATGGCCACGCTGTTGCCCAGCGCCTTATATCGTGCGCTGTCAGACGCGCCGGGGATATCTGTCCAGCCATCCGGAAAACCCTGCAGTCTCTCACATTCCAACGGCGTAAGGTGGCGGATGAGCAGGATGGGCAGATCCGTGTCACCGGCAGGCTCGCAGGTATAGAGATCCACAACGCATTTGCCCTGCTCCACATACTGACTTCCTGCGCCCTTTTCGTCACCTTTGCACAGTGCGCCGACCACCTCCGAGACAGAGCACACCGCGTGGCGGTCGAAGCCGGTCAGTGTGTAGGCCACATTCTCCTGATACCCCATACCATTTCCGCCGTTCTCCGGCTCGCGGTCCATCGTATTTCCCGCAAGGCAGTAAACCTGCTCCCCCACAAGCGGTACATTGTTACCTCCGGTGCCGCAGCGTGCCGACATGGCCGGAGCCACACTGCCCATCTGTCGATAGCGAGCGTCCATACCGTGGCTCTCAAATATCAGCGGCTGGTGGTTGTCCATCTGCGCCCGAAGCGTGGCGGTTTTATCTACCGTCACATCCATACGCTCGCCACCCTGATCGTTGATGCACAGGACGGTTGGCATACTGTTTCCGCTGCCACCGGCCTTCAGTGTCGGTGCGACGCCCTCGCGGTAACCGATGCCGCCTGCACTGGCTCCTGCACCAGCGGAGAAGCCGGCGACAAACGTCTGCATTTGCAAATTGGAGGTCGCCATCAGCGCCCCCGCCGTATCGCCCAGATCGATACCCTCGTTCCTCTGGTTGATATGGTACGCCTTGATAAGCCCCATCTGCGCCAATATTACCAAATCGATCATCCGCAGGCCGCTCTGCATTTCCAACGCCAACTTCAGCGTTGCAGGCAACTCCTTCCCGCGCTTCCGTGCTCTACGGAGAATGCCCAGGCAGGCTTTCCGGCTCAAATAGTATTTGCGCTGAGGATGGGGCTCCAAGATCTGCCACAAGGAAGATCCTCTTACGACTCTGGGGCACACCCCAGTATTGAGCGTCGAGGCACCGCCACGCCAGGGAGAAATCAGCTCCCAATAGAATTCGCCCAGCAGATTCCCAGCGCCCGGAGTCAGGTCGAGGGACTGAAACGGAATCGCATTTAACGCGGACGATCTCCTCCAGAACGATCCGGAAGTCCTCGCCCTTTGGCGTTCCCGAGCTGAAGGCGCCGGGCACGTTCTCCCATGCCATAAATCTTGGCCGAACATCGAAAGCTGTTCGGCCTCTTTGTATGTCTGCATTTCGCATCTCCTTTACCAGTCTGACCTGTTCCATGAACAGGCCGGAACGCGCTCCGGCAAGACCTGCCCTTGCGCCGGCAACAGACAGATCCTGACACGGGCTGCCCCCGCAGATGATGTCCACGGGCGGCAGCTCCGCGCCATGCAGCCTTGTGATGTCGCCCACATGAACCATGTCGGGGAAACGCAGCTTTGTCACCTCAATGGGAAAGGCTTCGATCTCCGATGCCCACACCGGCGTGATGCCGCTGCGGATCGCGGCCAAAGGGAATCCACCAATGCCATCGAACAAGCTGCCCATCGTCAGTCTGCTCATTTCGCCACCGCCTGTACGACCGTGCGCGTGGTGTTGACGGCGGCCTGCGCGGTATAGACAGCACTCATGAGGTTTGCCTTGGTGGAGGTATCCAGTCCAAAGGCTCCGGCGATACGGGGGATCTCACCGGCAGAGAGCATGAGCCCAAGCCCTAACAGGGCATGATCCTTGAACACCATAAGCCCAGCGACAAGGATCGTCGCCTGCAAGAACGCCGACAGGCATAAGCCGATGATCTGCTTGCACCATTGGGTAAAGCCGTCCGTATATCCGCGAGGGACGCTGAACATATAAAGGCTTCCAACGGCGATCTGGATGAGCAGGATGCCGCCGCGCTTCAGATTGGCGAAGAAGACCTTGACGACGGCATACGCCATGAGGATAAGGCAGAACAGGATCATGATCCCGCTGGTGATGCTGCCGAAGCCCAGCAGCGGCCCTGCCGTCAGATCGGATATTGATTCCACGGCGTTGAACTCCTGCATGACCTCTCCGGCCACATCGCCGATGGAAGTCCCATAGCCGGTGAGCGCCGCAGTGAAGGTCCCCTGCAGAGAAACGCACAGCTCATAAAGCCGGACCGGAACAACGGTGAAGAGGCTGACAGCCATAAAGCCCTTGATGGCATTGAGGGCGGTCTCGCGGATGTTGCCGCGGCCGCTGGAATACTCCACGCCGGTTTCAAAGCAGGCCACCACCAGCCCTGTGCCGTAGAGTGCCCATGCCAAATAGGAGAAGAACAGCACGATGCTCTGCACCCAATCCATGGTGAAGAGCTCCGCGCCCATGTTTCCCATTTCCGAAAAGAAGTTGCCGAGGAAACCCACGACTTGACCGTAGAACCAATCCACGATCTGGCCGAGTATCTTATCGGCAACAAAATCCCAAATAAACATTGATCGGTTTCACCTCCGGGTGAGGCCGCACCAGCTGCTTTGGGATATGGCAAAGGCCGTACAGCTGGTACGGCCTTCAAATCACACTTTTGTTACATTGTCTGCTCCCACGCCCGGTCAGCGGACTGGCTCATATCCTGAAATACCTCCAGATAGTCTGACACCGCATCGGACAGCACCTCATAGTCCTGCCGGGTGGGGTGATACACATACCAGCTCACCTTTCCATAGTCATCCCAAATGTGCGGCTCCACGCCGTTTCGGAAATTGGGATTTGAGGTCATCTTTGTCCCCAGCAGATCCGAGAAGCGCAGGCGCAGGGTATCCACCTGTCCTTCGCTGCGGTTGAGGATCGTCAGCTGCAGGGCATTGTACTGATTGGCGACGATTCCAGTGACAAATTGAATCTTTGCCCGGTTCATATCGCTCAGACGCACATAACAGGCTCTGCCCACATAGGTGGCGTCGGGGTACCGTTCTCCGACGATCTTCCGAAGCTCCTGTTCGTAAAAAGTCATTGCCTATACCTCAAATTCCGATGATCTGCCAGATGTACAGCGGTGCTGTCAGCGTGAACACCAGGCACGCGAACAGGATGGCGGGAGCCGTCCACTCAAGCTGACCGCTTTTTCTGAAGTCGAAATAGGCCGTCCCCAACTTAGCAAAAAAGAACACCGCCAAGATCAGGTCGATGGCGGGAAAAACCACATTGTTCACCACGGTCTTGATCTGACCGGATGCCGTCTGCCATGTGCTTTCCACCGCGCCGGCCACATCGCCGGTACCGGCAGCGAAGGCCGTGGCGGAAAAAGAACAACACAGAAGCAGCACGAGGGCGGTCAGAATCAGGATTCTCTTTTTTCTCATAAGTTTCTCCGTTTCTATCGTTGTTTTGCGGGAGCAATATGCCACTCCTCCCAAAGATTCCCCCGGATGGTGACGCTGTCCGTCAGGTTCATGGAGAGCATTCCTGCCGGCGTCCAGCAATCCAGAAGCCATGTGTAGGGCGTATAGCTGCCGTCCGGATACCAAATGGGCGTGAAGTGGGTGCGGCGGTTGTAGGTGCTGTAGGGATTGGCTTTGAATTGGAAGGTCGTGCTTCGCCCGGAGATATCTGCCTCCAGCAGCCGCCAATAGTTCTCGTAGCCAAACTCCGGGAAATAGGTCACGGCGTTCTGCGCTGCCGTCACCGCCGCACTCTGATTTGTAGTGACTTTTGCGGTCACCTTCTCCTGAACGCCATAGCCGCTTTTCAGCGTGGATGCGGTCGCCGTGGGGCTCTTCTCGTCCGGCGTGATGCGCATGGATGCAGTCAGGCTTGCGGAGTAGCCGTTGTAGTCAAACTCCCACCAGCCATGATCCTCCCACCAGCCGTTGTCCACCCAATGGTACCAGCGGTCCCTGTGGGTCTTGCCGTCCGCATCCGTCCAGCGGTCTGTGTGCCAGCATTTCTGCCAGTTTTCTACCCACTCCCAATTCTCCTGCCACCACGGTGACCAGATGCCCCAGGACGCCGAAGTCACCTGCTCCTTTTCGGGAACAGACGCCGGCCTGAAGCCGTTGTTGCGGTCATCCGCCAGGGGATTGGGCGGGTCATTGCCGTCCAGATCCACGATATTGCAGGTGATGGTACCCTGCGCCGAGCCGCCGCCAGACACGCTGACGGAAATCGTTATGACGCAGGGTTCCGCGGGAGTACGCCAGCGCACCCATGCCAGCTGGCTGTCGCCGTCCGGGTAGTAGACATTGCTGACAGTGTAAGTCCTGCCCTGGATGTTAAAGCGTACCGATACGGGGTTGTCCGGGTCGGACTGTCCACCGCGCACCTCCACGGAGGTGATGACTTCTGTGTTGGTACGGTATTCGTAGTCATATTCGCCGGGTTCCGGCGGCGTGGTCACCTCGTTGAAGCAGACGATGCCGATGCCAAGAGAGGAGATGATGTCGCCGTTGGATGCCTTCTCCGTGCGGCTACCGGACCATGCAGTGTAGCCGAGATCCGCTTCCTCCAGAAAAATCGCCAGCGGCAGATTTTTATGGGTGAGCGTCCCCAGCTTCTTTCTGAGATCTCCGTTGACGACCTGGTCATACAGAGCCGCTTCCGTGGCGGTCATGGCAAACTGCTGACCGTTATAGCAAAGATAGGCCAGCGGCTCCACTACCAGCTTGTAGTCTCCGCCAATGAGCGTATCGAAGTCCATTCCTGCGTATCCAGCAATGGAACGGATAACCTGTTCATCGGTAAAATAGCTTCGGATGGCAGCAATGCTGGCTTTGCTGCTGCTCGTAGAGATGATCTTGGGCAGACTCTGACTTGGGTTGATATATGTGTAGTTTCCAGCTTTAGGGGCGAGGGATTTTCCTGTGTTATATGACAGTTTGCTCACCTTTCCAAAGTGAGCAAGTCCTGTTGAAGGGACCTTGTTAGTCAAATCAAAAACAGTTCCTGTGACAGCCTGACTGTCCGCATGAATCACAGACACTCTCACGCCGTCCATGCCGGGATTCCAGTAGTTGGTCTTGGTACCGTCCCCCATGCTGCCTCCACCGCCGTCAAAGTTGCCGTCCCCTGTGGCATAGGCAGGAACGATGGCGGTTATTACCAGCACAAGTGCCAGCAACAGGGGCAAAAGCCTTTTCATGCGCATTCCTCCTTGTCATGAAGATAAAAAAGACACGGCTTCTTCTTAGCCGTGTCTTTCCTGTGATCGTGCGGACTTAGCCGCCCATGATTCCAATTTTGTTGCCGTTTTCATACATGGAATCGTCTTTGATTCCGACATTGTCACCCTCATAGTCTACATATCCGAATCCGGGGATATAGATTTGTCCGGCGTCATTGGTGCTGCCGCCTGCAGGCTCCGTAGGCTGGGGCTTCACCTCGGTCTGCTCCGGCTTGTAGGTGGGCGGCGTTTCCTTGTTGCGGTCCGCTTCCGGTACATCATCCGCCGCATGATCCTTCTCCATCTTGCCGGGATGCTCCGGCGCGTCCGGCTTGGCGGGTGCTCCCTGAATGGTCTGTTCTGTACCGGAGCTGTCAGCATCCCTGCCGGGATCATGCCGTTCGCCATCCGTCTTGCTATCCACCGTTACCTTTGGATCGCTGATGTTCACCACCGGATCTTTCGTGTTGGGTGTATCGTCCGGGATGGCGGGGTCGATGGGCATGGGTACCGCCGCAAGGCGGCTGACGATCCCCACCACCAGCACCGCGCAGAGCAGGACGCCTGCCGCAATGAGGATGATGCGTTTTGTTTTCTCTGTCATAATCGAACTCCTTCCTTTGTAGGGGTCAGTGGTTTTTCTTCTTATCCCGAACATACCACAGCTTTCTTCGGAAGTCTACTGTAAGAAGCGAAAAGAACTAAAACTTCGGGATATACTTGGCCTGCACCTGCAGATTTAGGCTCACGGGCGGCAGCACCCGTCCGGCAAAGCGGGCGGGGACCTCCAGATGGAGGGTGGCGGTTGCGAGATACCCCTCGCTCCGGCCTGAGGCGATGGCGTTGTTGGAGATATGAACAGACAGGTCGGAGAGCGTATACTCCAGCTCGTTTCCGGCGTATTTCATGTAGCCATCGCCATCTGTGGTAAGGCCGAGGATATAGGACAGGTTGCCGTAGATGTCACCGGCGTCGATGGACTCGAACCACTCGCCGTCCCCCTCCGGGAACCAACCTGCGGCATAGCCCTCCCGCACAGAGTGGTACACATCGTCATAGTTCTCATTGACCGTGGCAATGACCGCCTGCTGCACCGCGTCCCGCACGCCCTGCACGATGATGTTCACCCGGAAATATTCCGCTATGACCATAAAGAGCATGAGCAGGCAGAGGGTCACAGCAATGACCATGGGATAGCCCTCACCGGAGCGAGAGCGCAAGAGCCGTTTTCTCACTTCCAATACACCTCCGATCTGCCGCTGGCCTGTGCCGTCAGCTCAATGGGGAAGCTGCCAAGCCCTCCAAAGCCGATGTCCACATCCATGGTCAGCGTCACCGTCACCTCCTCATTGAGCTGGATGCGGCCGGTACGGGACCAGCGGATGTCCGGGTCGATCTCCAACCGCTCAGACAGCACCTGCGCGCGGGAGGTCGTTTCACTCCCGACTCTGCCGGTGATCTCGGCTTCCCGCACCAGCTCGGCGGCGAAGGTGTCAAGCTGCTGCTTCGCCACATACACCGGCAGCACCTTCACCGCCAATGCGATCACCAGCATGGCGCAGAGGATGAGGACGCAGGTATCGATGTAGCCCTCGCCGGAGCGTTTCTTCCATTTGTTTCTCATCCGAACAGCCCTCCCATCGAGGTGAGGATCTGCATGAGGATGACCACAATGTAGATGAGCATAAAGCAGACCAGCATGACGAAGGAGTACACGCGGATCTTGGGCGGGATCTTTGCCGCCTGCGCCTTGAGCCGCTGAAGCTCCAGCTGTTTCATGTCATGGGAGAGCATCTGAAAATAGACGCGGCCGTCATCTCCGCGCAGGACGCCGATGAGCCCTCGCACGATGTCCGAGAGCATGGGCGATGCCAGCCTGCCCTCGAAACGAACCAGTGCCGCTTCGTAAGAGGACGAGCGCATATCCGCCGTCAGCACATCCAGCTCACGGGCAAAGTCGGGACCTGCGTGACGCTTATAGTTTTCAAGGATCGTCAGCACGTCGCGGCTGGCTCCCAGCTCCTGCTCCACCGTGGCAACAAAGCGGGGCAGCTCACCCTCGATCTTTTCGCGGCGTTCGGTGACCTTTTCCTCCGCCTTGCGGCTCTCCTTGAAGTAAAGCAATATCGCCAGCAGCACCACGATGGGTGAGAGCAGAGGGAAAATCAGCAGACACGGAATGACCGCCAGCAGTGCGGCGGCAGGCTTGAGAATGGTATAGGCTAAGTAGACCTCCGGCGTCATATCCATGCCGGCGGCACTCAGCGTGCGCTCCATGTGGTGACGCTTGTACTCGTCCATTCGGATAAACTTGGAGAGCTTGATGGCCCAGCCAAGGAAGATCGCGTCCAGCGACTTCATCCGCTTTTTCTCGGCTCGCCCTGCGGACAGAAGTGCCTTCTCCGTGGAGAGGCGGGGCAGCTTCAGAATGTCCGCCAGAATGAAGAACAGACCCGCGGCAACAGCCACACCGAAAAGGAACAGTAAGATCGTCATGTCCGTCACCTCCGATATTCAATGGGCTGGGTCAGCTTGACCACTCTGGCAAAGGAGAGAAAGATAGCGGCTGCGCTGACCGCCAGCACCGCCTTGCCGGGTACGGTGGTCATCAAGGTCGCATACCAGTCCTTGTTGAGAAAGTACAGCAGCGGGATATTCAGCACCACCAGCGCCGCCATGGAGATGAATTCCTTGCGGGGAGCAAATACGAGATTCTCCAGCTCCCCATTGATGATGCGCATATCCGAGAGCTTTGCCACAATGGGATTAAGGGTGCTTTTCATGCTATGGTCGTACTGACAGGCAGTAAGCGCCTCGCATCATTCCCGCCATACCTCATTATCGATAGCAGACTTCAGCTCCGCCAACGCCGCATTCATATCCGGGTCGATGTGCTTGATGCGGGTGAGAAAGCTGCGGAATACACCATGCACGGGTGGGTTCAGGTAGTTGATGTTCTCCTCCACGGCGGTCTGCAGATCCTCACTGCGGAGGTAAACCTTTGACGGCAAGGGCGAACTGCTGCTCACCATCATGTCGAGCTTGGCACAGGAAGAAAGCCGCTCCATATCCGAGAATGTTACCTGGGGACAGAGAAAACGGTTTGCCGATGGAAAGGTCAACCTCCCATACAAGCAGTTCCTCGGCTATCGCAAAGGAGCGGACGGTTTTCCAGAAGTCGTTCCGGAGGAGGCAATCGTTGTCCACCGGATTTATACTCGATTCATGGAGGGGTTGACGCCGGGGGCCATTGCAAAGGAACTGACAGCAGATGGGATTCCGACTCCATCGAGAAAACAACGCTGGCAGACCAGTACAGTGGAAAGCATCCTTCAAAACGAGAAATACAAGGGCGCTGCACTCCTTCAGAAATGCTTCACGGTCGATTTCCTCACAAAAAAGAGGAAGGTCAATGAGGGCGAGGTGCCGCAGTATTATGTGGAACACAGCCATGAGCCGATAATTACGCCGGAAGAGTTCGACAAAGTTCAGACGGAGCTTGCGCGGCGCAAGCAGATCAGCCGCCAGTACAGCGGAAAGAGCATTTTTTCTTCCCGCATCGTCTGCGGGGACTGCGGCTCCTACTTTGGCTCGAAAGTCTGGAACTCGACCTCAAAATACCGCAGGGTCATCTGGCAATGCAACGGCAAATTCAAGGGTGAGCACAAATGCGAAACGCCGCATCTGGACGAGGAAACCATTAAAGCGCGGTTCGTGACCGCCCTTAACGCTATCATCGAAAGCAAAGACAACATCCTTGAGGATTGCCGATTGATGCAAGCCACCCTGACAGACTGCACAAGCATTGACACAGAAATCGAGAGCCTGCTTGAGGAGATCAATGTGATGACCGAACTGACAAAGCGTTGCATTGCGGAAAATTCACAGACGGCACAGAATCAGGAAGAATACGCCGCCCGGTACAATGGGTTTGTAGAGCGGTATGAAAAAGCCAAGGCACGGCTCGAACAGCTCCGCACTACAAAAGCTGCACGGGAAGCCCAGGCAGAAGCTATCGGTGCTTTCATGTTTGAGATGCAGGAGCTGGACACCATCACCGAGTTTGACGAAAAGCTCTGGTTGACCTCTATTGACACAGTGACCGTTCACGCCGACGGACGAATGATCTTCAAAT
>ERZ791740.1442-NODE-1442-length-13051-cov-13.633657_pt1 | contig 13051 bp, 11 predicted proteins | sample MGYA00510041_ERZ791740 | MGnify/ENA primary metagenome ERZ791740 (study PRJEB30046, sample SAMN00791959) | human gut metagenome | study: EMG produced TPA metagenomics assembly of the A metagenome-wide association study of gut microbiota in type 2...
CGCTCAGGCTGCGGCGGGCGTTCAGGCCGTCGCGGCGGGTCTTGAGCAGCTCCTGACGGCGTTCCTCGCTCAGGGGGCCGTTCTCCACGGCCTCCATGGCCTTTTCCTCGTCTGCCTTTTCCTCGGCATCCTCGGCAGACTTTTCGCCGTCCTCGTCCAGATCCTCGGTGTAGCTGCGGCTGTTCTCGTCCTCCTCAAAGGAGAAGCGGGCGCTGTTCTTCTTGATGTACTCCGGTGCGCCGTACTTCTGGCGGTCTGCCTGCAAAATGTGTGCAGCCTCGGCACCGGCATGGATGCGGCGGCTCAGCTCCACCTCCTGCTCGGCGCTCAGCAGCGGGATCTGACCGATCTGCTTGAGGTAGTTCTTCACCGGGTCGTCCAGCAGCTCGTCCATGGCAGCCTTCAGGTCTGCCGGGTTCTCCTCGGCATCCTCTTCGTTTTCATCGGCAAGGCCCATGTCATCGTTGTTGTTCTCGGCGTTCTCCACCTCAGCAATGATGCTGTCCACGTCCAGACTCGGCTCGTTCTCTTCCTCCAGGACCTTAATGCCGCGCTCCTCCAGCAGGGTGTAGAGGGTGTCTACATCCATGCGGCATTGTGCCGCCAGCGCCTTGGCCTCCTGTGCAGAGAGGGTGCCCTCGCCCTTAGTCAACAGTTCCTTCAAAGTCATGCCCATTTTTTCTCTCCTTCCCACTCCGGGGAATTTCCTGTAATATTGCCCTGTGCATCAGATCACAAGGCCGCCGTTCACCCCGAACACCTGTCCGGTGATGTATCCGGCATCCTCGCCGGCCAAAAAGACCAGCAGCTTTGCAACTTCTTCCGGGGTGCCAAGCCGACCCACAGGGGTCTCCTCGGCCAGCGCCGCCTTGTCCTCGGCGGTAAAAGCCGCCATCATGTCAGTCTCGATGACCCCGGGCGCTACGCAGTTCACCGTAATGCCGCTGGGGCCCTCTTCCTTCGCCAGTGCCTTGGTCAGGCCGATGAGCCCGGCCTTCGCGGCGGAATAGTGCACCTCGCAGCTGCCGCCGGTCTGGCCCCACATACTGCTCACGGTCAGAATGCGGCCCTGCTTGCGGCGGATCATGCCGGGCAATGCCAGCTGGCACAGGTGGAACGCGCCGCTCAGGTTCACGTCCAGCATCCGCTGCCACTCCTCCGGGGTGATGTCGGTAAACAGCTTCTGCTGCGCGATGCCGGCGTTGCACACCAACACATCCACCCTGCCCATGGCCTGCTCCACTGCGTGGAACGCCAGCTCACAGCTGGCGCGGCTGGCTACATCGCACTGGATGGCGATGCACCCGGGCAGCTGCTGTTCCAGCGCAGCGGCAGCAGCTGCGTTCTGGTGGTAGAGCACCGCCACCTGATACCCTGCTGCCGCAAAGGCGCGGGCAGCGGCAGCACCGATGCCCCGGTCGCCGCCGGAGATCAGCACCCGGCGCGCCGCAGCGGGTGCGGCAGGGGCAGGCCGCTCTTTTACAGGCTGCGGCGCAGGCGCTTCGGGCAGCTCCACCGCAGGCGGCTCTGCGGGCTTTTCCAGCGTGATCACCCGGGTAGGTTCATCCACCACCGGTTCCACCGGCGCAGCCGGCTTTGCAGCCGGTGCGGCAAGGGGCTCCGGTGCGCTCTCTTCCTCCGGCACTTGAAAGGTCAGTTCAAACTCGTCCTCGTACAAGAGTATATCCCTCCTGTTCGGTATTCTCGGCCGGGCGCAGTGCCCCAGCCGGAAAAACCCTGTGCCCATCCCCAGACAGTGCAGCGTTCCGTTTATGTGTCCGGCAAAGGTCCGGTGCTTTGGCGTGCCTGCCTGCAGTTGCGATGGGTTTCGACAAGATTCCATTGAATAATATACCACAATCCAGCCCAAAAAGAAAGTGGGAACTGCAATTTTTTACGCAGTTCCCACTATTTTTCCTTATTTTCCCCTGTTTTCGGGCACCGGGGGCTTCCAGCGGGGTCTGCCCGCCCGCTTTTCCCGCAGGGAAACAAAAAACGCCTGCAAAAGCTGCTGCGCCTCGGCCTCCCGCAGCCCCTTTTCCACTACCGGATGGTGGTTGAAGGGCAGCGCGAACAGGTCGGTCACCGAGCCGCAGCACCCGGCCTTGGTGTCGGCAGCACCGTACACCACCCGGCGCAGACGGCTGTTGATGATGCCGCCCGCGCACATGGGGCAGGGCTCTAAGGTGACGAACAGTTCGCACTCCCACAGCCGCCAGCCGCCCAGCGCCTTGCAGGCAGCGTCAATGGCCAGCAGCTCCGCGTGGTGCAAGGCGTTTTTCTCGGTCTCCCGGGTGTTGTGCGCCGTAGCCACCACCTCGCCGTGCCGCGCCACCACCGCACCCACCGGCACCTCGCCCAAGGCGGCGGCTTTGGCGGCTTCTTCCAGCGCAAGACCCATCAGTTCAAAATCGGTCATGTATCCCATCCTCTCATCCCATCGCCAGTACCAGCAGATTGTTTGCACTGTGCAGCAGCATCCCCGGCCAGAGATGTCCGGTGCGGTCTGCCAGCCACCCCAGACCCAGCCCGCACACCAGCGCATAGACCATGGCAGCGACGCTGCCGTGCTGCAAGGCAAACAGCACCGCCTGCAAAAGAATGGCCTGTCCCCTGCCCAGCGGCTGCGCCCGGCGCTGCACCGCGCCCCGGAACACCCCTTCCTCCGCCAGCGGAGCCAGCAGGCAGACCCGGAAAAACCGCGCCGCGCCGCCGGGCGGCACGGGCAGCAGCACCGCCAGCGCCTTGCCCGCCAGCAGATACCCTACCGCCCAGCCAAAGGCCGAAAGCAGCGCGGCGGTGCGGGGATTCAGCTTGTGCATGGTCGGTCTCCTCCTGCTGTGATTCGTTCCCGGTTATAGTACCATATCTGCCGCCGGGTGCGCAAGGTTTGGGCGTTCTGTCGTGGCAAATTTATGCAAATCATTGACACATCGCCCTAAATGGTGGTATAATAATTTCCAACCTTTTTAGCAAAAACGTTGCGTATACTGTATTTTACCGGTAGACCGGAGGTATTATTATGATCCGTATCCTCACCGATTCCGCGTGCGACATCCTGCCCGCCGAGGCGCAGCAGCTGGGCGTGACCGTGATCCCCCTGAACGTGACGCTGGAGGACGGCACCGTCCTGCGGGACGGCATCGACATGACCCCCAGCGAATACTATACCCATCTGGCAGCCTGCCGCAAGCTGCCCACCACCAGCCAGCCCAGCCCGGAGCAGTTCGAGCGGCTGTATCTGGACGCCGCTGCCGCCGGAGACGAGGTGCTGGGCATCTTTTTGTCCGATGCGCTGTCCGGCACCGGTCAGTGCGCCAGACTTGCTGCCGACCTTGCCAACGTGGATAATGTGGTGTTCGTGAACACCGAGAACGTCTGTCTGGGGCAGTCCTTGCTGGTGCGGCTGGCTGTGCAGCTGCGGGACGCCGGCAAGACGATCACCCAGATCGCCGCCGATCTGGAAAAGGCCAAGCAGCACCTGCATCTGGTAGCTGCCGTGGACGATCTGAAGTATCTGCGCAAGGGCGGCAGACTGTCCGCCGCCGCAGCTGTGGCGGGCGGTATGCTGGGCATCAAGCCCATCCTCGCCGTCATGGAGGGCAAGGTGGCGCTGGCCGGTAAGGCACGCGGTCTGCCCGGCGTGTATGTGGCGCTGTTCAAGAAGATCGACGAGATGGGCGGCATCCACCCGGGCTACACCCCGCTGCTGGGCTACACCGTCAACCACCGGGAGCTGCAGCCGCTGCTGACCTACCTGCAGGACAACCTGCATCTGGACGCACCGCTGGTGCGCCAGATCGGCTGCGTCATTGGCACCCACACCGGCCCCGGCGCATTCGGCATCGCGTTCTTTGATAAAGAGCTGGCGCTGGAATAAAACCTATTAGCAAAAACAAGTCGGACAGCCCGCGGGCTGCCCGACTTTATTTTTACCCGTGAAAAAGTAGTTTCGAAACGCCCGCAGGCGTTTCGGAACTACAAATAAAATATTCTTTCCGCTGATTATGGCCAGAGCAAAGCGGAGACCATTCCAAATCGTCCCGCCTTGCCCTTACAGCACCGCGTCCGAGATCAGCTTGCCCAGCAGCAGAACCAGCACCACCAGCATCATGGGGCGGATGAAGCGGGCACCCTTTTTCAGCGCGAAGTGCGAGCCCAGCAGGTTGCCCAGAATATTGCTGACTGCACAGGGGATGCCGATGTGGAACACCACCAGACCGTTCATCAGGTAGGTGAACAGGCTGGCGTAGTTGCTGGCCAGATTGAGCACCTTGCCGTTGCCGTTGGCAGTGCGCAGGTCAAAGCCCATCAGGGTGGTAAAGGCAATGATGGCAAAGGTACCGGTGCCCGGGCCCATAACGCCGTCGTACAGGCCGATGCCAAAGCCGATGGCCAGTGCCAGCAAAATCTTTTTCAGGTCCAGCGTGCCGTCGTCCCGGTTCTCGTCCGGCAGGTTGCGCTGCCACAGAATGATGACCGCCGCCACCGGCAGGATGATGAACATCATGGTGCGCAGCATCTCATCGCTGAGCAGCAGCACGATGTGCGCGCCCAGCGCACTGCCCGCAAAGCTGCCGATGGCTGCAAGAACACCCACCTTCACGTTCATGGCACCACTTTTGAAAAAGCTTGCCGTGGCAAAGGTAGTGCCGCAGGCGGCGCTGAACTTGTTGGTGGCATAGGTGTAGTGGGGCGGCAGCCCGGCAAACAGATAGGCCGGCAGGCTGATCAGCCCGCCGCCGCCGGCTGCCGAATCCACAAAGCCTGCAAAGCCGGTCATCAGCATGAGAAACGCCATCATCCACGGCGAGATCGTGATACCCATTGTTATAATTCCTCTTATCTTTCCAAGTCGTTTGTTCTTTTTCAGGGGACGCGCGCCTCAGACCATATAAAACCTCCCCTCGCAGGGCAATACACAGCCCGGGATACCCGCACACAGCAGGGCATCTCCGGGCATTTTTGCAATTTTTTGACTTGATATTACAGATTGTTTTTAAAGAAGCGGTAAGCGTTGCGCCAGTAGATGGCCTCCACCTCGTCCTCGGTAAAGCCCTCGCGGCGCAGTGCCTCGGCCAGCAGCGGCATATCTGCCGCCGTTTCCAGCTCGTGCTGACCGCCAATGCCGTCAAAATCGCTGCCAAGGCTGATGACCTCAATGCCGCCCACCTGCTTGAAGTGTGCCGCGTGCTTTGCCAGCCGCTCCACCGTGCTGCGGCAGAGCTTCGGGTGTGCCGAGTCTGCGTCCACAAAGGAAGCGCAGTAGTTCAGCCCTGCAATGCCGCCCTTTTCTGCCAATGCGCGGATCATCTCATCGGTCAGGTTGCGGTTGTGGGGCGACAGGGCACGGCAGTTGGAATGGCTTGCCGCAAAGGGACGGGTGCTGTGGTTTGCGATGTCCCAGAAGCCCTTATCGGAAAGGTGGCTCACGTCTGCGGTGATGTGCAGCTTTTCCATCTCTTCCAAAAAGGCAAAGCCCCGCTCGGTCAGGCCGGTCTCGGTGTTGGCCACCAGCGGCCCGCCGGGGTTTGCGTTGGGGGCTGCCAGCTCGTTGGGGTAGTTCCATGTCAGGGTCATCATGCGCACGCCCAGTTCCTGCAGCCGCCGCAGCACGCCCAGACTGCCCTTGCAGCAGCCGCCCTCTTCCACCGTCAGCATAGCGCTGAACTTGCCCTCGGCGCGGTTGCGCTCAAGGTCGGCGGCGGTGTACACCGGGGCGATCTTTTCCGGATAAGCTGCCATGAGCCGCTTGAAGATGTCGATCTCCTCCAGCACGCTCACCAGCGGGTCGGCCCCGGGGGCGGGGTCGGCCAGATCCACATAGGCCGCAAAGCATTGCAGCAGATAATCCCCCTGCTGCAATTTTTCAAGGTCGATATGCAGATCGTTGTGCAAAAAGCTTTTGGGTGCGCCCGCCTTTTCGGCGCGGCGCAGTTCGTACAGGGTATCGCAATGCAGATCCCAAACCTTCATGATGGATACACTCCTTTATGCTTCTTCTCCCAGCAGCTGCAGCAGCTGTTCGGGGTTCATAGACAAAATCGCGCCGTCTGCCCCGCCGGTAACGGTGTCGGCCAGTGACTGCTTGGCCTGCTGCAGCTCCACGATCTTTTCCTCAATAGTGTCCTGCGCGATCAGCCGGTACACCTGTACCGGGTTGCGCTGACCGATGCGGTAGGCGCGGTCGGTGGCCTGATTTTGCGCGGCAAGGTTCCACCACGGGTCGTAGTGGATGACGATATCAGCGGCGGTCAGGTTCAGACCCGTACCGCCCGCCCGCAGCGAAATCAGAAAGACGTCCGCCTCGCCCTGATTGAACCGGCGCACCTGCTCGGCACGCACCGGCTTCGGGGTAGAGCCTTGCAGGGTGAAGTGGCTCACCCCGGCCTCGTCCAGCCGCTTTGCCAGCAGTTCCAGCATGGAGGTGAACTGGCTGAACAGCAGAATGCGGTGCCCGCCCGCCACTGCCTCGGTGACAAGTTCCAGACAGGCTTCCAGCTTGGCGCTGCTGCCGGTCCAGTTGTCTGCCACAAGACGCGGGTCGCAGCAAATCTCCCGCAGCCGCATCAGCACGGCAAACACGGTCATCTTGTCCTCCGGCTTTGCCGCCCGCAGCTTTTCCCGGGCGTCCACCACCGCTGCCAGATACAGCTTGCGCTGCTCGGTCTCCAGCTCAACGCGGCGCACGTTCTCGGTCTTGGGCGGCAGCTCCCGCAGCACCTCGGACTTCATGCGCCGCAGGATGAAGGGGCCGGTGAATTGGTTCAGCCGCCGCACGGCGTTGGCATCCTCGTCCTGCACGATGGGCTTTTCAAACCGGGCGCAGAAGGTCTTGTAGGGGGGCAGATACCCCGGCATCAAAAAGGAGAAGATGCTCCACAATTCGCCCAAGCGGTTCTCCACCGGGGTGCCGGTCAGGGCAAAGCGCACCCGGCTGTTCACCCGGCACACCGCCTTGTATTTCTGGGTGGTGTGGTTTTTGATGGCCTGCGCTTCGTCCAGAATGCAGGCGTAAAAGCTTTGCCCGGCATACAGTTTTTCGTCCCGGCGCAGCAGGTCGTAGCTGGTGATGACGATGTCCGCCTGCGCCCACCCATCGACCAGCGCGGCGCGGTGGGCGGCATCGCCGTCCATGGCAACACTTTGCAGCTGCGGGGTGAACTTCTGGCATTCCTCCTGCCAGTTCAGCACCAGCGACGCCGGGCAGACGATGAGGCTGGGCAGCTGCTGCCCGCCCTCCTTCATGGCCAGCAGGTAGCTGAGCACCTGCACAGTCTTACCCAGACCCATATCGTCGGCCAGAATGCCGCCCATGCCGTAGCCGTCCAGCGTGCGCAGCCAGCGGTAGCCGTCCCGCTGGTATTTGCGCAGGGTCTTTTGCAGCGAGAGCGGCGGGGTATACTCGCTGTCCCGCACGGCGTGGAAGCTGCGGCTGATGCGCCGGAAGGCATCGTCCCGGTCGAACCGCAAGCCGTTCTGCCCCGAAAGCGCCCAGTCCAGCGTGGGGGCACGGTAGAGCGGCAGGGCGGCGTGGCCGTCCTTCAGCTTTGCACCGGAAAGTTCCAGCGTGTCGTTCAGCTCGTCCAGCCCTTCCAGACTGTCATCCAGCCGCAGCAGACTGCCGTCCCGCAGGCGGTGGTAGCGTTTTTTCTGGTGCAGGGACTGCAAAAGCTCCCGCAGTTCCTCCACCGGGAACGCGCCGGTGTCCACTTCCAGATCCAGCACACTGCCGTGCACCGATACCCCTACCGAAATTTTAGGCGGGGCGGCTTGTAAGTTGCGGAAGGCATCGGTCTGGTACACCTCGCCCATGGCCAGCAGGGCGGGAATGCCCTCTTCCAGCAGCTGGAAAAGCGCCTCCTCCCCGGAAAGGCTGTAATGCCCCGGCTTGCCGGTCTCGGGTTCCAGATAGGTCTCCAGCAGGCGCTTTGCCCGGTTCTCGGTGCGGGCATCCCGCAAAAGGTCGGGCGGCACCGGCTCGCCGGGGGCTACCCTGTCCTCTCCGTACAGAAAGACCGGGTAGGCCGTGACGGTAAGCCCCCGATCGGCGTCCAGATAAAACTGCACCACCGGTTCCAGCGGGATCTGGTTCAGCAGCAGCCGGTCGGGGTCCACGATGTTGACCCGGTTGCCCAGTTCCGGCAGCACATAGCTGCAAAAAGCGGCGGCGTCTGCGCTGGTAAAGAACAAACTGCGCCCGCCAAAGGTGTCCAGTACCGGCAAAACCCGGCGGCATTCCTCCCGCTGCATCCGCCAGAGGGTGCTTTCGCCCAGCAGATAGGCATAGTCCAGCCCCTGCACCCCGCGGAGCACCGGGGTACAGCTCAGCTGCACGCCGCCCTTGCGGCGCTCCACCTTCAGGCTGATGACCGGCAGCCCCTCTTTAAGGGTATAGCCGCCCACAACGCCCTCGGCAGCGTAAAGCTCCACAAGAGCATCCAGCCCCTCGCCGGTCAACGGCAGGCCGCCCGCCGGGCCTTTCTCCCAGCCGGAGCGCATGGTGCCCTCGGCTTCAAACGCCTGCCGGGCGCTCACCTGACGGCGCAGCAGCCGCAGCAGCTGCTGTGCATCCGGGGCAAAGGCGTCCCACCGGTGCACAAAGGCCAGCGATTTCCCGTAGCTGACGCTTTCGCCCCGCTCGATCGCATCCAGAAACTGCGGGATGCTTTTTACCAGATACTGCCGCCTGCCGATGCCGTCCGAGACCCGCAGCCGCAGCCAGACACGGCCATTGTGCGGCGTAAGCTCCGGTTCCAGCAGAGCAAAGCCGGTGCGCTGGGCGGCGTTCTGGGGCTGGGGCTGCGCATCCTCCCGCTGGTAGCGCTTCAGCAGCAGCTGGGCCTCATAGTCGGTTTCCGGCTCCTCGCCCCGCCACTTGCGGCCGAACAGCATATCCAGCCCGGCGCTGTAACTGTCCTTGCGGGGCTCGGTGCTCAAGCCTGCAACGCCCCGCTGCACCCCGGGGATGCTCTCCGGCTTTTTTTCCGGGGCAGGCGGGTTCTTTTCCGCGTCCTGTAATAGCAGCGCACCGATATGCTTGCAGTAGGTGCCGTCGCCGTTCTGGTTATAGGGGCAGTCGCAGGAGGCGCTGACAAAGCTGCCGTTTTCCCGCAGCCAGACCTGCGTATAATAGCAGTCCGGCCCGCTGCCCTGCACCAGCGCTGTCAGGTGCCGCACCCCGTCCTCGTTGGTGGTGCAGCTGCTTTGCAGGATACGCTTGCGGTACTTCTGCGCCCGCTCAAAGATGCTTTTGCCCAGCAATGTGCGGATCTCCTGTGCGTCCATGTAGTCTCCCTCCCCTGTGCTGTCGCGGTTCCGGTCTATTCTATAAGAATACCGCGTTCCACCCCGGGATGCAAGGGCAGAAGGGTAAAAAACGTTTAGAAAGCGCGGGCGGGACGATTTTGAATGGCCTCCGCTTTGCTTTGGCCATCTTCAGCGGAAAAATTATTTTTATATAGAGCAATACCGGAGCGTCTGCGGACGCTCCGGTATTGCATTTTTCACGGGAAAGGCCGTAAAGGCAAACGGCATTTATCGTGTTATAGTAAGTTCACAACCGTTCAGCCCTGTTTTTCTGCGGGGGCTGTGCCGCGCTTGCGAGTCTTGAGGTGGTACATCTCCTGATCGGCCTTATCGATCAGGTCGTGCACAGTGGCAATATCCGGCTCAAGGCGGGCGCAGCCGATGCTGATCTCGATCTGGTAGGGCTTGCCGGAGGCGGCGTTGGCGGCGTCCAGCTCCCGCTGGATGGAGGCGATCAGGGTGCGCACCTCCACGCTGTTGCAGCCGCAGGCGATGCAGAATTCATCGCCGCCGTAGCGCGCCAGCACGCCGTTGTAGTTGGCGCACACCTTTTTCAAAATGCCCGCCAGCAGCACCAGCGCAGCGTCCCCTTCCAAGTGGCCGTACTCATCGTTGATGTGCTTGAAGTGATCCATGTCCATCATGAGGAAGTGCAGCGAGCGGTTGGGGTGACGGCGGTAGTAGGGCAGTTCGCTTTCCAGATACCGCAGCGCCACGATGCGGTTGCTGACGCCGGTCAGGGTGTCCACCGTGAACTTGGTCTGCAACACCAGCACATACACGCACACCAGCCCCAGCGTAATGCCGCAGCACAGCAGCCCGCGCCCGGGCAGCCAGCCTTGCAGCAAAAAGCCTGCCGCCGGCGCAAGTGCGAGCAGCAGCAGGGTCTTCAGTTCCTCTTTGGGTGTTTCCTGCTTCCAGTTGCTCAGCGTCCAGCTGCAGCGGAGAAAGGCCGCCGCCAGATAGGCAAGCCCCACCAGCTTCGCCTCCCAGAACAGGGTGCTGCCCCGCAGCCCCTCTGCATCCAGATAGCAGAAGCCGTTTTCGTCCCGCGCTGTCAGCAGCGCCAGCAAAAGCAACGCCACCGGTGCGGCGCTGAGCGCCAGCTTGCGACCGTCCTCCATCCATGTACGCCCCAGCTCTGCCTCTACATACAAAAACACCAGCAAGCAGCAACACGCCGCCAGCAGATAAAACAGAATACTGCCCCCGGCGTTCAGCCGGTAGGTCAGGGGGATGCCCAACTCCTGCCACGCGCCCAGCTGCGCCAGCGCACTGCCATGATCTACGATCGTCAGCGCCCCGGCAGACCACAGCAGCGCCGTGAACAGCCGCCCGGGCAGGCTTTTATCCCGCATTTTCTGCTGCGCCCGCAGCAAGACCGCCAGCGTGACCAGACAGACCGCACTGACCTGAGTATGGGCAATCGCATCCATGCCGCAACGCTCTCCTTTACCCTAGGGCGGCTTTGCGCCGTCCCGACCCTTTTCCGTTCTTCCAACGTTCCTTTTCCGCACAGATTTATTGTACCAAATCCGTAACAGATATGCAACACAAACCGAAAATTTCATACAAAAAAAGACACCGGAACGTCTTTCGGCGTTCCGGTGTCTCTTGGAATCATATCACTTTGCCTGCGGATGGGCGGCATCGTTGCGCAGGGCGCTTTCGCGGATCTTTTCCAGCGTCTGCTCGCTGAGGATGTGCTCTGCCTTGCAGGCGTCCTCGGCGGCGGTCTGCTCGTCCACGCCCAGCTGCACAAAGAAGTGGGTCAGCAGCTGGTGGCGGCTGTAAATGCGCTGAGCAATTTCCAGCCCGGGCTCCAGCAGGGTCAGGTTGCCTTCGCCGTCCACCGCGATATAGCCGTTCTCCCGCAGCTTTTTCATGGCGATGCTCACGCTGGCTTTGGTAAAGCCCAACTCATTGACTACGTCAATGGAGCGCACTTTGCCCATACGCTGGCTCAGCATCAGGATCGTTTCAAGATAATCTTCTGCGGACTGGTGGATCTGCATGGTTTGTCCGGCCTCCTGCCTTATTCCCTCTGGGGGATTTTTCCGACAGGGGATGTGTACCCTCTGTCGTATGTTAAAGGATATCACATTTTTGCGGTTGATGCAAGTAATTCGCAGCAAGTTTTGTTAAACTAACCATATTTTTCTGCACAGAACTGCTGTTTTGCCGGTTTTGCACCACCCCTGTTTTGTGCAAAGGGTGCAATTCTCGGCGTTTTGGCCTTACCGTGTGGCCAGATAGGCCGCAGGGCCTGCCTCGTACAGATCGCCGCCGTGGGCATCCAGCACAACGGTCAGGGGCATATCCTGCACGGTCAGGCGGCGCACCGCCTCACAGCCCAAGTCCGGCCATGCGATCACCTCCAGCGTCTGCACGCTTTTTGCCATCAGCGCACCGGCACCGCCCAGCGCAGCCAGATACACCGCGCCGTTGCGCACCACAGCTGCCTTGACGGCGGCATCCCGCTTGCCCTTGCCGATCATGATCTTGTTGCCAAGATCCAGCAGCCGAGGGCTCATGGCGTCCATGCGCCCGCTGGTGGTAGGCCCTGCCGAGCCGATGACTTCGCCCGGGCGCTCCGGGGTGGGACCTACATAATAGATGGCGCTGCCTTCCAGATCAAAAGGCAGGGTCTCGCCCTTGTCCAGTGCTTCCATCATCCGCTTGTGTGCCTGATCCCGGGCGGTGTACACCACGCCGGAAAGCAGCACGGTATCCCCCGCCTTCAGCGGGGCAAGATCCTGCGCGGTGCAGGGGGTAGTCAGTCTGTATTCCATCGTTCTCCCCTCCTTACAGCTCCGCGCTGGCGCGGCGGGTCACATGACAGGAAACATTCACAGCCACCGGCAGACCCGCCACATGGGTGGGCATCTGCTCAATGGCAAGGCCAAGGCAGGTGGTCTTGCCGCCAAAGCCCTGCGGGCCGATGCCCAGTGCATTGATGGCGGTAAGCAGCTCCTGCTCCAGCTGGGCGTAGTAGGGGTCGGGGTTGGGGACATCCAGCGGGCGCAGCAGCGCCTTTTTGGCAAGATACGCCACCTTGTCAAAGCTGCCGCCCACGCCGATGCCCAGCACAATGGGCGGGCAGGGGTTGGAGCCCGCCAGCTTTACGGTATCCACCACGAACTTTTTAAAGCCCTCCACGCCATCGGCGGGCTTGAGCATCTGGATGCGGCTCATGTTCTCACTGCCAAAGCCCTTGGGTGCTACCGTGATGCGGCAGCCCTCGCCGTCCACCAGATGCACCGTGATGGCCGCCGGGGTGTTATCGCCGGTGTTGCCCCGGCGCAGCGGGTCGGCCACGATGCTCTTGCGCAGATAGCCGTCCGTATAGCCCCGGCGCACGCCCTCGTGGATGGCGGCTTCAAAGCTGCCGTCAATATGCACATCGGTGCCCAGCTCCACGAACACACAGGCCATGCCGGTATCCTGACAGATGGGCAGGTCTTTCTCCTTTGCAGCGCCAAGGTTCGACCACAGCAGGTCTAATGTGTTCTTTGCCAGCGGCCACGGCTCTTCTTCCCGCGCCTTTTCCAGCGCTGCCTGCACGTCCTGCGGCAGCTGGGTGTTGGCTTTAATGCAGAGCCGCGCCACTGTATCCGTAATGCTCTGTGCGGAGATCGTTCTCATGCCTGTGTCCTCCGCTTACAGCCGTGCCACGCCGGTCTCACGGGCAGCCTTTGCCACGGCATTTGCCACAGCCTCGGCCACGCGGGGGTCGAACGCG
>ERZ791740.1449-NODE-1449-length-13009-cov-3.622665_pt1 | contig 13009 bp, 10 predicted proteins | sample MGYA00510041_ERZ791740 | MGnify/ENA primary metagenome ERZ791740 (study PRJEB30046, sample SAMN00791959) | human gut metagenome | study: EMG produced TPA metagenomics assembly of the A metagenome-wide association study of gut microbiota in type 2...
ATTATTTTCAAAATTAAAATTTTATCTGCGGTGATTTCTTTGGTTCGTTTCTTTGGCATCAAAGAAATGAATAAATCCCTATTTTTTGTCAGTTAGTTCTAGATAAGGGATAGCGTTTAGGTTGCTATCAGCAAAGTCTTCTGCTTGGGCTTGGTAGTAGCCACGGCAGGCTATCATGGCAGCGTTGTCTGTGCATAAGATTTTACTTGGGTAGTAAAATTCTAAGCCGTTTTCTTTGCAGGCTTTTTGGAGATGTCCTTCTAGAGAGCTATTTGCTGCTACACCACCGGCAAGGACTAGTTTTGTCATGTTAGTTTGACGAGCTGCTTCTACAGCTTTATGCACTAAGATATTAACTACTGATTTTTGGAAGGAAGCGGCAACATCAGCTTTGTTGATTTCGATGCGTTTCGCTTTCATATTGTTTAAATAATTGAGCACCGCTGATTTTAAGCCACTGAAGCTGAATTCATAGTTACCTTTTTCATTTAATGCCATAGGGAAATCAATAGCATCAGGATTTCCTTCTTTAGCTAATTTATCAATTTGAGGGCCACCTGGATAAGGTAATCCCATTACACGAGCTACTTTATCAAAAGCTTCACCAGCTGCATCATCGCGAGTTTGTCCCATTAGGGAAAAATGATTATAGTCTTTTACGTGAACTAGGGAAGTATGTCCACCGGAAACTACGAGAGCCATAAATGGTGGTTGGAGTTCAGGTGTGGATAAGAAATTGGCGAAGATATGACCTTCTAAGTGATTTACGCCAATTAGTGGTTTATCTAAAGCAAAAGCCAAAGTTTTAGCAGCAGATACGCCTACAAGTAAAGCACCTACTAATCCTGGACCATAGGCTACAGCAATGCGATCGATATCTTTTAAAGTAACATTTGCTTTATGAAGTGCTTCATCTAAAACAGGCATGATATTAACAATATGTTTACGAGAGGCGATTTCAGGAACGACACCTCCGAATTTTTGATGAATTGGAATTTGAGTAGAAATTACATTAGCTAGTATTTCTCTGCCACCACGTAAGATAGCAACAGAAGTTTCATCACAGCTAGATTCTATACCTAAAGTCAATGAATTATCTGTAGTAGTCAAATTTTTATTCCTCCTCTAATTTTTATTAAGCAATTTATTATAAACCTAAAGCTTGTTTAGCTAATTTGTCAGCAAGTTCATTACCTAATACTCCTGTATGACCTGCTACTTTTTTGAAGGTTATTAAATGTAAATATGGTTTCATAAATTCAGCATATGCTTTGGTCAATTCTTTATTTGTTTTCCAATTGCCTAAAGCCCATTCAGATAAACCGATATAATCATGACAGATTACAATTTTTTCATCATGAGCAATAGCCCATTTGGTAGCTTCCATAGCACCTTGAATTTCTCCAGCTACGTTATGTAGTTCACTAGCATCTATGGAAGCGCCTTTTCCGTTGAAAGTATCTATTAATTTACCTTTATAAAAAATAGCCATACCCCAGCTATATTCACCATTTATATATGAACCATCTACATAAATATAATAACGATCATCATCTTGTTCAGAAATATTGACAGAAGGTTTATCTTCTAAATAGTTTTGAGCTTCTTCTTTTGTGGGAAAAGATTTAAATAATGCTCCTTTAAAACCTTGTGTTTGTTTTTGACATTCAGCCCAAGTAGTGAATATTCCTGTTTGATAACCTTTTTTTACTGCGTAAAATTTTTTCTTTGTAGCCATATGTCCTCCTTTACAATATGTTTTATTATAGCATTTTTGTTTTATTATAGCTATTTTAATTAAAAATAGTTAGATTTTATTTATTTGTTGTTGTTTTCTATAATTTGTAGGAGTAGTGCCAACTATACGTTTAAATTGTTTAGTAAAATATGCATTATCATCAAATCCTACAGATATAGCCACTTTATTAATAGAAAAGTTTGTGTATGTTAATAATTCTTTAGCTTTTTGTATGCGTATGTGCAAGAGTAGTTGTAGTGGGCTTAAGCCATATTTATTTTTCACGCAACGAATTATATGTGTAGGATGAAAAGCATATTCATCAGATAGTTTTTTTAAATCGAAGCTTTCTGTATAAAATAGAGAAAAATGTTCATAAATTTTTTCTGCTACATTTTTGGTATTTGGCTCATGAATATCACAAAGAATACTTAGAATGGAAAAAAATAATTGTTGGCTCTTTAATTGAGAAACAGTTGAAGAATAGAAATCTTTTTTTGGTTTAGTTTTATCAATTTTTACTTGAACAATAGTATTCATATATTCAGCCATTTGAGACTGTTGTTCGGATGTTAGTGAACCATGTTGAGGTAGTGATATATGGAAAGGTTCTTTAGTAAATTGATAATTTGCTTTTTGCTTATGGTTTTTATCATAGATAGGTTTATCCATATATTTGAATTTACCAGTAGTATAAAAATGTAGCCAAAAGAAATCTGTAGCTTCATCACAACATTTATATCCTTTGTGTAATCTATTTGGTGGCAAAATCAAGAATTCTCCTTTTTTGAGAATATATTTTTGAGAATTTTCTTCTAAATACAGCTTGCCAGCAGTTACAAATATTAAGTCAAATGTAGACGGCATGATTCTTCTTAAATGTAAATCGCCTACTCGATATAATGATTTACCTCCTACTATTAAATGAGGTAAAGGTGGACAAGTAAAAATAATATACAAAAAATCACCTCAAATATTAATTTTATTATACTAATAAAACTTGAAATTAAGCATAATATTGATGATTATTAATATTATACTATATATTTTTTTATTAGTTATGATAATTTTATTATATTATTTATGCTAATATTATACTATTAAATGTTAATTTTATTTATTTAAAGTTTTCAAATAATTATATAAAATATAAACAGTTAAAAGTTACGTGACTAAAAAAAATAAGGTGGTTTTAGATATGAGTAATAATCAAATTAATCATAAAGTACCATTATCTGGTCGTTTGAGTTATGGCTTGACTGATGGATGCGGAAATTTATTATATTGTATAATAGGTTCTTATTTATTGTATTTCTATACGGATGTTTTTGGTTTATCTGTTGCTACAGCTGGAGCTATTTTGTTATTTACTCGTTTATTAGATGCTATAGATGCTCCAATTTGGGGCTTTATTGTTGACCATACTAAATCTAAATATGGACAATCTAGACCATACTTTTTATGGTTATGTGTACCGTTTGCTGTATTTATGTGGCTTACATTTACTACACCAGCTTTATCAGGTACAACAAAAATAATTTATGCTGTAGTTACTTATATATTAGCAGGAATTTTTTATACGGGGATACAAACAGCAATTACTTCAATATTACCAAATTTAACTCGTCGTCCAGGTGAGCGTGTTATATTAAATACATTTCGTATGGTTGGCGGTAATATAGGAGCATTTATTTGTATGACTTTTACGTTACCGTTAGTTGCTTTTTTTGGTGAAGGAAATGAACAAAAAGGATTTTCATATACATTAGCATTTTTTGGTATTATTGCTATTGTTTTATTTATAGTAGCTTTTAAGAATTTACGTGAAGTTAACGTAGAGAAAATAAAAAGTATACCAATAAAAGATAGTGTAAAAGCTATAAAAGGTAATTGGCCATGGATATTGGTTGTTATAGCTAATTTGATTTTTTGGATAGCATTAACTATACGTTTATCCACTGTAGTATATTATTGTCAATATTATTTAGGAGATAAGAGTTTAACAGTATTTATAAATGGAATAATGTTGGTTCAAGTTATAGGTATGATTTCTATTCCATTATTAGTAAAAAGATTTAATAAATATGGAACAATGATTTTAGGTTTTATTTTAGTAGCAGGTGGACATATTGGTATTTTCTTTGTAGGCACTAATATAGAATTAATGATTGTTTTTTGGATTATTGCTTCTTTAGGGCAAGGTATAGCATGTTCAATGCCATTTGCTATGCTTTCAGATACAGTTGATTTTGGAGAATGGAAGACAGGTATTCGTGCTAGTGGATTTTTAACAGCTATAGGAAGTGCATTTTGTATCAAAGCTGGCTCTGGTATAGGAGGTTTTATTCCAGCAGCTGTTATGAATTTATTTGGTTATGTGCCGAATGCAGTCCAATCTTCAACAGCATTATTTGGTATACAATTTGTATTTACATGGCTTCCTGCAATAATTTTCTTATGTGGAATTATTCCAATGCTTTTTTATCGTAAATATGAACAAAATGAAAATAATATTCTTTTAGATTTAGCAAAAAGAAATAGTTAATAAAAAAATAATAGATAGAAATAAATTGTTGAGGAGATTTATTATGTTTGAAAATAAAATAAAAATAACAGCACCGTTTTGGCAACAATATATAAATTTAATCCGTGAAGAAATGCTACCTTTTCAGTGGTCAGTATTAAATGATGAAGCTGATATTAAAATTGAAAAAGAAAGAGATGCAGATCATATACCAGCAGAGAAAAGTCATGCTATTGAAAATTTTAAAATTGCAGCTGGAATAAGTAAAGGAAAACATTATGGAATGGTTTTTCAAGATAGTGATGTTTATAAATGGCTAGAAGCGGTAGCATATGCACTACATCAACATCAAGATAATGCTTTACAAAAAATTGCAGACGGAGTAATAGATTTATTAGCAAAAGCACAACAAAGTGATGGATATTTAAACACATATTTTACTATAGAGGCACCAGAACGTAGATATAAACGTTTGTATCAAAGCCATGAACTTTATTGTGCAGGACATTTTATTGAAGCAGCAGTTGGATATTATAGTGTTACAAAAAATCAAAAAATATTAGATATTGCTTGTAAACTGGCAGATCATATTGATGATGTTTTTGGTAGTGAAGATGGAAAAATTCATGGATATGATGGACATGAAGAAATAGAATTAGCATTACTTCGTTTATTTGAGCTTACAAAAAATGATAAATATAAGAAATTAGCAAATTTTTTCTTATATGAACGTGGAAAAAATCCAAATTTCTTTAAAGAACAACAGAAAACAGATCCTTCAACTAAACCTGTAATTGAAGGTATGGAAAGTTTTAAACCGGAATATTATCAAAATCATAAGCCTATTTTGGAACAAGAAACAGCTGAAGGACATGCTGTACGTGTTATGTATATGTGTACAGGTATGGCTATGTTAGCTCGTTTAAATAATGATGAAAAGATGTTTGAAGCTTGTAAACGTTTATGGAAGAATATTGTTACTAAACGTATGTATATAACAGGTGGTATAGGTTCTACTGTTATAGGAGAAGCATTTACTGCAGATTATGATTTGCCAAATGATACAATGTATTGTGAAACATGTGCCTCTATAGGATTGATCTTTTTTGCAAATAATATGTTGAAATTAGATGTAGATAGTCAATATGCAGATATAATGGAAAAAGCTCTATATAATACAGTTATAGATGGTATGGCTCTTGATGGAAAACATTTCTTTTATGTAAATCCATTGGAAGTTGTTCCGCAATTAAGTCATAAAGATCCAGGTAAATCACATGTAAAAACTGTTCGTCCAGCGTGGTTTGGTTGTGCATGCTGTCCACCTAATTTAGCTAGATTATTGAGTTCTTTAGACGAATATATGTATACAGTAAAAGATGATGTTATTTATAGCAATTTATATGTAAGTAATAAATCTGATTTTAAAATTAATAATCAAGTGATAAGTATTGAAGAAATTACAGATTATCCATGGGATGGAAAAATTACTTTTAAAGTAAATAGTGAGGCAACATTTAAATTAGGTTTACGTATTCCTAGTTGGGCAAATAGATATTTATTTAAGTTAAATGGTAAGGAATTTACACCAAAAATAGAAAAAGGATATGCTATTATAGATAGAACTTGGGAAAAAGGAGATATAGTTATTTTTGATATACAAATAGAAGCTAATTTTGTTTGTGCAAATCCTTTAGTTCGTGAAGATTATGGCAAAGTTGCTATACAACGAGGTCCTATTATTTATTGTGCAGAAGGTGTGGACAATGGAGATAATTTGCATTTAATAACTATAGATACAAATAAGAAAATAAATGAGTATAAAGATAGTGATAGTTTAGGGGATATTGTAAAATTAGAATTAGAAGCTGAAAAATTAATTTTAGATAAACAGTGGAATAATATTTTATATAGAAATATCATGGAAAAACAAGAAAATGTAGAGATTATTAAGTTGAAACTAATACCATATTTTTGCGCGTTTAATCGCGGTGAAAATGAAATGGCTATTTGGTTAAAAACTAAATAATAAATAAAGCTCCTTAAAAGTCAGTGGACAGCTTTTAAGGAGCTTTATTTTTATTTATATTATGCTAAAGTATCACCTTTAAAATTATTTTGGTAAGAAGATTTTATTTCTCCGCGAGAAATTTCACGTTCCCAGAGACCAACAACAACTGTAGCAATACAGTTACCAAATATATTGCAGAATGTACGAGCCATATCCATGATACGGTCTACACCTAAGATAATAGCGATACCTTCTGTTGGAATACCAAAAGAAGCAGCTGTACCAGCAATTACAATGATAGAAGCGCCAGGAACACCAGCTATACCTTTAGTGGAAATCATGAGTGTAAGTAACATCATGATTTGTTGAGTAAGACCAAAATCAATATCATACATTTGAGCTAAGAAAATAACAGCTAGAGAACTATATAAAGTGGAACCATCAAGGTTGAAGGAATAACCTGTTGGCATAACGAATGTGATGACATGTTTTGGTAAACCTAATTTTTCTAAACATTTCATGGCAAGAGGTAAAGCAGCTTCACTACTTGCAGTGGAATAACCTAATAATAATGGTTCACGTAAAACTTTGAAGATATGCCAGAAATTTAATTTAGTGATGATAGAAGCAATAATTGCAAGGATAATTAAGAAGACGATTATTGCAAAATAAAGTGAAAATACTAATTTTCCAAGAGGAATAAGCATTTCTAAACCGAAAGTACCAACAGTATAAGAAATCATGGCAAAAATACCAATTGGTGCAAAAAGCATAACATAATGTGTAACTTTGAACATTGCTTCTGCTACACCACGACAACATTCAACAACAATTTTTCCTTTTTCGCCGATATGAGCAAGAGCTACACCGAAGAAACAGCTAAAGAAGATGATTTGTAACATATCGCTTTTAGCGCAAGCTTCAACAATGTTAGCAGGAATGATATTTAATAAGTGCATAGAAATACTGAAAGATTCTGCAGTAGCGGCAGCATTAGCTCCAGCAGAAGCTCCAATGGAAGGAAGAGAAACGCCAACACCAGGTTGAAGTACATTTACGACTACAAGACCAACAACTAAAGCTAAACTACTAGCAACTTCGAACCAGATGATGGCTTTACCACCTAAACGACCAAGTTTTTTGAAATCACCAGTACCAGCAATACCAATTATTAAAGTACTAAAAATAAGAGGTACAACGATCATTTTAATCATGCGAATGAACGCATCGCCTAATGGTTTTAATTGTGATCCGATATCAGGTAAAAAATAACCAAAGATAGCACCTAATACTAGCCCTAAAAATATTTGGGCTGTTAGATTAATGCGCAACTTTTTCATTAAAAAGACTCCTTTTTGAAATTTATTTTTTGCATAAAAACTGATTATATATTGTTATTTTATGCAGTTAACATATTAACAATATATTTAAAAACATATTTATTATTATAGTAGTAATGTTATGTTAAGTCAATGTAAAATCTAGATAAAACATTGTATACATTGTTTTAAGAGTAAAATTAGTTTGAATATTTATGAATTAATAATTTGCATAAAAACTCTATGGATAAATTTTAAATATATGTTAAAATAAAAAATATATTTAAATGAATAGGAATGAGATTAATGTTAACTTTAAAAACAGGTATAAAAGGACAAGCACAAGTTAAAGTGGTTGAAGAAAATACAGCGAAAATAATGAAAAGTGGAGCCTTGCCAGTTTTTGCAACTCCAGCGATGGTGGCGCTAATGGAAGAGGCTTCTTGCATGGCTTTAAAAGATTATTTGGAAGAAGGAGAAGGTACTGTAGGTATAAAATTAGATATATCACATATTGCACCAACTGCTTTAGATGATGTTGTAACAGCTATAGCTACTTTAGATAAAATAGAAGGTAGAAAATTAACTTTTATAGTTGAAGCAAAAGATACGCATAAAGTTATTGGTAAAGGAATACATGAAAGATTTATTATAAATAATGAAAAATTCATGAATAAATTACAAAAAAATTAATAATTAATAAAAAAGCTTTCTATTTATAGTTTGTACTAAATAGAAAGCTTTTTTGTTAGATTTATTTGCTATTTTCGGCTAATTCTTCTAAATATGCCCAACGTTCCATTAAATAATCTAATTTTTCTTGAAGAGCAGTTTCTTCTTTTGTTAGTTCATTTAATTTGCCATAATCAGAAGCATTTTGACTCATTTGAAGTTGTACTACTTTTAGTTTTCCTTCTGTTTCAGCAATTATGCCTTCAATTTCAGCATATTCTTTTTGTTCTTTAAAAGAAAGTTTTTTTACGGGCTCAGTTTTAGTTGTAGTATTTTTAGATGTTTTTTCTGTATCAGAAATGGCATTTTTTGTTTCAGTATTTTTTCCTTTTTCTAATGTAGCTAATTCTTTTTCTTCAATGCCTTTGTAATAAGAATAGCCACCAGGATATTGACGAAGCGAGCCGTCTTGCTGATAAACAAAGACTTTATCTGCTAAGCGGTCAATGAAAAAGCGGTCATGGGATACAAATATAATAGCACCATTAAAATTATCAATGAATTCTTCTAAAATAGACATAGTTTGTAAATCTAAATCATTTGTAGGTTCGTCTAGTAATAGAACATTAGGAGAACTCATTAAAACTCGCAATAGGAATAAACGACGTTTTTCACCACCAGATAATTTACTGATAGGAGTCCATTGTAATGTACCTGGGAATAAAAATCTTTCCATTAATTGAGATGCACTTAGTTGTGTACCATCAGCTAATGTTATGTGATGAGCAACTTCTTTGATATATTCAATAGGGCGAAGTCTTTCGTCCATATCAATATTTTTTTGAGCAAAATATCCAATTTTTACAGTTTGACCAATATTTACATTTCCTGTTGTTGGTGGCAAAATGCCAGCTATTATATTTAATAAGGTAGTTTTACCAGAACCATTAGGTCCTAAAATACCTATGCGGTCATTTCGTAAGACTGTATAAGTGAAATCTTTAATGATTGTTTTATTATCTACAGTATAATTTACGTTTTCTAATTCAATTACAGTGCGACCTAGACGAGAGCCTGCAAGTCCCATTTCAATTTTACTATTATCAATATTTACTTTTTGATTTTTTACTTCTTCAAATCGTTGTATTCTTGCTCTTTGTTTGGTAGAACGAGCTTGAGCACCACGACGTATCCATTTTAATTCATTGCGTAAAAAGTTTTGACGTTTTTGTTCTGAAGCTTCTTCGCGTTCTTCTCGGGCAGTTTTTAATTCTAAAAATTGAGTGTAGTTACCTGTATAAACATAAGATTTGCCTTTATCCAACTCTAAAATTTTAGTAGCAACAGAATCAAGGAAATATCTATCATGTGTTACCATGATTAAAGCACATTTCAATTTTTGAAGGTATTCTTCAAGCCATGCGATAGTTTCACTGTCTAAATGGTTAGTAGGTTCGTCAAGTAATAATAAATCACATGGTTGAATTAATGCTGTAGCTAAAGCTAATCGTTTTTGTTGTCCTCCAGATAAGGTTTTTATTTGGGCAGAAAAATCCATAATACCTAATTTAGTTAGAATGGTTTTAGCATCACTTTCTAATTGCCAGCCATTTAATTCATCAATTTTACTAGTTAATTTAATAATTTTTTCTTGTAATTTATGATCATGAGGATTTTTTTGACTTTGAGCTAGAGTGATTTCGTAGTCATAAAGTGCTTGCATAATAGGTTGATTACCTTGAAATACTTCCATTAGAATAGTATTTTCAGGATTGAAAATTTTATCTTGTGATAGATATTCAATTTTTATATTTTTGCCAGCGATGATATTACCACTATCTTGAGGAATAAGACCTGCAATAACTTTGATAAAAGTAGATTTACCCGTTCCATTGACACCAACAATACCTATTTTATCACCTGAAGATAGGCTGAAGTTTACATTTTCAAATAAGACTTTTTCTCCATAAGTTTTACATAAATTTTCTATTGTTAAAATCATAATAAAAACACACTCACTTTAAATGTTTTATTGTTTGTATATTATATCATAATTTATTTAGCTAAATAAAATTTTTAATTAAGTAAAAAAGAACAACATAGATACAATTTTTAGAAACATAAAACATTGATTTTATTTTTTATAAATATTATAATATTAGGCAAGAAAAGCGAAAACGTTTACAGATTTATTTGTATTGAATTTTGCAAAAAATCTTAGCATTTTTAATTTAGTTATTAATGCAAGAAATTTTTTAATTCAAGGAGGATAAAAGATGATTTTATTTAACCAAGAAACAAAGACATTTCATTTAAAAACTTCTAAAACAAGTTATTTGATGAAAGTCTTAGAAACAGGGCATTTACTCCATCTTTATTGGGGGCGTCCTTTAAAATCTGAAAATCTTGATTATACTGTACGTAGAAAAGATTGGTTTAGCTTTGTTGCTAATACAGATAATATAGATGCTTTCCATTTAGAGTCTAAAGAACAAGAATATCCGGGATATGGTTCTACAGACTTACGTAGTCCTGCTATTGAACTTGAATTTGCTGATGGTACAAGTGCTACAGATTTTAGATATGTAGATTATAAAATTGTTGATGGCAAACCTGCATTAGAAGGTTTACCTGCAACATATGTGGAAGCAGATAAAGAAGCTCAAACTTTAATTATTACATTAACTGATAAAGTAAAAAATGTTGATGTAGAATTATCCTTTACTGTTTTTGAAGAATATAATGCTATCGCTCGTAGCGTTAAAGTAATAAATAAAAGTGCTGATGATGTAAAAATTCAACGTGTATTGAGTGCAAACGTTGATTTTAAAGATAGTAAATTTGAAATGATTCAGCTTTCTGGTTCTTGGGCTAGAGAACGTCATATCATTCGTACACCACTTCGCATCGGTGGACAATGTGTAGAAAGTCGTCGTGGTGCAAGTAGCCATGCGCAAAATCCATTTATGGCTCTTGTTCGTAAAGATGCTACTGAAACAAATGGCGATGTTTATGCTATGAGTTTAGTATATAGTGGTAACTTCTTAGCTAATACAGAAGTTGATATGTATAGCAAAGCTAGAATGCAAATTGGTATCAATCCATTTGATTTCACATGGTTATTAAAAGCTGGAGAAGAATTCCAAGCACCTGAAGCTGTACTTGTTTACTCTAACGAAGGTTTAACAGGCATGAGTCATACTTATCAGAATTTATATGGTAAACGCTTAATGCGTGGTGTATGGCGTGATAAAGCTCGTCCTGTTCTTATTAATAACTGGGAAGCAACATATTTTGATTTCAATGAAACTAAAATCAAAGAAATCGCTAAACAAGCTAGTGAATTCGGCATTGAACTATTCGTTTTAGATGACGGTTGGTTTGGTGAAAGAAATAATGATGACCGCTCTTTAGGTGATTGGTTCGTAAATGAAAATAAAATCCGTGGCGGTTTGAAAAAACTTGTTGATGAAATCAACGGTATGGGCATGAAATTTGGTTTATGGTTTGAACCAGAAATGGTATGTCCTATCAGTAAATTATATGAAGCACATCCTGATTGGTGCTTGCATATAGAAGGTCGTACACGTTCTACAGCACGTCGTCAGTTGATTTTAGACCTTTCTCGTAAAGAAGTTTGCGATTATATTATTAAATCTGTATCTGATGTACTTGCTAGTGCAAATATCGAATATGTAAAATGGGATATGAATCGTAATATGACAGAAATTGGTTCTGCTGTATTACCAGCAGAACGTCAACGCGAAGTAGCTCATCGTTATATGCTTGGTTTATATCATGTAATGGATGAAATTACCAGTCGTTTCCCTAATGTTTTATTTGAATCTTGCTCTGGTGGTGGCGGTCGTTTTGACCCAGGTATTTTATACTACATGCCACAGACTTGGACAAGTGATGATACTGATGCTATTGAACGTTTGAAAATTCAATATGGTACATCTATGGTTTATCCTAATGTTGCTATGGGTTGCCATGTTTCAGCAGTACCAAATCATCAGGTAGCTAGAATTACACCATTTGCTACTCGTGGTATTTCTGCAATGTGTGGTAATTTTGGTTATGAACTTGATTTAACAAAATTAACTGATGAAGAAAAAGCTCAAACTAAAGCTCAAGTAGCATTTTATAAAGAAGTTAGAGAACTTATCCAATTTGGTGATTTCTATAGAATTCAAAGCCCATTTGAAAATAATGAAACAGCATGGAGCTTTGTAGCTAAAGATAAATCAGAAGCAGTTGTAAGCTTCTTTAGAACATTAGCAGTGCCAAATGATAATTTAGCAACTATTTGTGCTGTAGGTTTAGATGCTGATGCTATTTATGAAGATATGCGTACTGGTAAACTTTATGGTGGAGATGAATTAATGTATGTAGGCATTAATGTTCCAGATAAAGTTGTTGGTGGCATAGCTGAAGAAGGAAAAGAATTATTTGCAGGCATGCCAAGCCCTGTTATTGAAGGCGATTATGCTGCATTTATATGGCACTTCAAAAAAGTTAATAAATAATAAAATAATTATTGATAAAAATGCTAAAAATAAATTATCAGAAAATTTTTTAGACAAACGTTTACAAGAAATTAACTATATTGTTTAGCTATAATAATTATAGTATAATAAACATGGTTCAATTAAAGGTACTAAGGACAAGTGAGGTTCAATTGTCTTTAATTATATAATGAAACTCACAGAGGTATAATTTTTTTGAAACTAAAAAGTATATAT
>ERZ791740.1465-NODE-1465-length-12845-cov-3.175059_pt1 | contig 12845 bp, 10 predicted proteins | sample MGYA00510041_ERZ791740 | MGnify/ENA primary metagenome ERZ791740 (study PRJEB30046, sample SAMN00791959) | human gut metagenome | study: EMG produced TPA metagenomics assembly of the A metagenome-wide association study of gut microbiota in type 2...
TTATCATTGACGATAATTATGATGTTGCTTATTACTGTGATAGATTTGGATTTAAAGAAATACGTAATTTCTTTGATACTAATTATTACAAAGAAGTTAATGAGGAACAGAAAGACACACTTGTTCAGAATGGTTTTGACAATTTTGTAAATAAAGATAATTTTTACATTTTCAAGTTTAGGACCTCTGATAAAGATAAGGTTAATTTCTTAATTCAACCACAAAAGAATATCCATAAATAAAGGGCTATTATTTTTATATAATGGTCCTTTTTATATGTTTTAGGAGGTGTAAAAATGTTATACAACGACAACAAGCTTATGGATGAGCAAAAAAGATTAAGACTTGAAAAAGCCTATCAACAAGCTCGTATTCGTGATTCTGATGGTGACGGAATACCGGACTGTTTTGATGCAACACCGACAATAAGTTCTTATCAGTATTTTGAAATTGATAAAGCTGATTATGAGAGGGTAAAAAATGACCCATCAGTTGCTCAAAACTGTCGCAGAGTTGATGATGATAAATACATTTATCGTTATCAATCTCAAGAAGAACTTACTCGTGTTCAAAACAAACTTGAACAAAAAACTGTTACAAAATTACACAAATGAAAGGAAAGAAAGATTATGATTACTAATCTTACCGTAACTAGACTTAATGAGCCTCGAAACAATGGCATTGTAGGTTTTGCAACTGCCACATTTGACAAGACATTTACTGTTAATTCCATTTCCATTAGACAAAATCAAATGGATGGAAATTTATATGTAAGAATGCCACAGAGAAGAACACAAAATGGAACATACATTGATGTTTGTCATCCGTTATCAGCTAACACAAGAAATGAACTTAATAGACTTGTTCTTGATTGCTTCAATAAGAACCAAAAGTCTTATACAAACCTTGAAGAACAGTTTTCAACTAATCGTCAAGGTGTCAGTGTATCTGCACAAAATTGTGTTAAATACAATACTGCAGAAACTCAAAGTAATGTACTTGGCAGAATGGACTTAGTGGTTGGTGATATGGTAATTCACAATGCTAAGTTGTACGCTAATGCAAATGGTGAGCCTCAATTATCTTTACCTAGTTACAAGGATAGTAAAGGCGATTATCATGGTATTGTTATTCCAACTGATAAGTCGGCATTTCAAGAACTGAGAAATGTTGCTATTAATGAGTACAACACAGAGTACAAGTACTTAGAATGCACTCCAAATGAAATGAAAGCATTGAAAGAAAATTCAAATCTTCGTATCAAAACTAAGGAACTTAACAATGGTAACATTGCAATTAAGTTTAATGCTAAGGACTTGAAGAAAATCAATGATGTACTTCAACAAGCTAATGCAGTTAATAATAGCATTACAAGATAATGACAAATCATTAAGGGTGGACAATTCGTCCACCCTTTTCTCTTAAGGAAGTAGTTTATTGGCAAAAAATATAATGCGTAAAGAAACATCAATAAAGACTAAGTTGATTGGTTATTCTATACTTTTTATTATAACTTTTTTGTTTATTTCTTTTATAATCTATGGTTATTTAGATTATTCACAATATCGCAAAGTGTCTGAATTTAGTATTGATAACATAGTTGATGTATGTTCTCACATTATTGATTTTAATTTTACTTTGTCCTTATCAAGTTCTGTAATTGTCCAAATATTAAAATTAAACTTGAATATTTGGTATGTTTATGTGTTATTGCTGCTTGTTTTTTGGGCCTTATCTATGGACACAAAAAACAATTTCAAAGGAATGGAACACGGTTCAGCTGATTGGATGAGTGCAAGTAAAATGAAAGCAATCCAAAAAGAAGCAAAAAAAACTGATAAGAAAATACCTATCGGCAAAGATTTCTATGTTTCAACTTCATCAAAAGTATTAAACAACTTAAATGAACTTGTTATTGGTGGCTCTGGCGCAGGTAAATCTTTCAGAAAAATAAAACCGGATATTCTAGAAATGAATGGTTCGTATATTGTAACTGACCCTAAAGGCGAATTGTACCGAGACTGTGCAAAGGTTCTTCAAAAGAACGGCTACAAAGTTAAGGTCCTTAATTTGGTTAACCTTAATTTCTCTAATTCTTATAATCCATTTGCTTATATCACATCAGAACAGGATGTTGTAGATATTGCATCACTTTTTATGAAGAATACTGCAGGTGAGGGTGAAAAAGAAGACTTCTTCTCCGGTGCAGCACAAAAGTTATTAATAGCACTTATGATGTATCTTTATAAGTCTGAAAATGAAATCAAGACTTTTGGTAGAGTTGTAAGACTAGTTAATAGTATTAGATATAAGAATGGTGCTATTGATATGAGTTGTGAATTGGCTAGATGTCTTAACGAACATTCAACAAAATATCCGTATGACATCGCTAGTACTAACTGGGGTGGTATGCAAGGTAACGCTCAAGAAACACAGTCATCTATTAATGAAGTATTATCTACAAGACTTAGTTTGTTCGCAACTACAGACCTTGATGCCATTACTTCAACCGATGAAATGGACTTTGATAACGTTGGTGTTGAAAAAACTGCAATTTTCCTTATCATTCCATCAGCTCGTAATACATATAAAGTTGTTTGTAATATTTTTTATTCACAATTTTTTGAGCGATTACGAAAGGTAGCAGACCTAAAATATGACGGTTGTATGCCGGTATTAGTCAGTTGTGAAATGGACGAATTCGCTAATATCGGTGAAATACCTGCATTTGAAAATACACTAGCAGTTGCTCGTTCATACAATTTGAGAATTTGTATTGTTCTTCAAGGTTTATCACAGTTAAAAGCTATATATGAAAAAACATATGAAAGCATTATCGGTAACTGTAATATCTTTACTTTATTAGGTACTATCGATAATGATACATTACAGTATGTATCTGATAAGCTAGGTAAAATTACTGTCAGAAATGATAGTAAATCCTTTAACCGTGGTAGTGGTAGCCAAATGGGTGGAGGTGGACAAGATACTGAAGGTTATGGTGAGCGTCCACTACTGTATCCTGATGAAATCAAAGAAGTTATTAAGCCTAAAGGTGAAAGTATCCCTTATGGTGGTAAAGTTATTTGTTTTTTAGGTTATGAAAGACCACTAATCACTATGAAATTTGATACTATTAACCACCCATTGTTTGCTGAATGTGGTTCTAAGTACAAAGAGTATGTTAAGAACAATACTTATATTGATAAAGAATTTGCACCAATATGGGAGCAAAGACTAATTGATTATGAGAAAATGTATAGCAAACAGGAGGATAACGAAAAGCTATCAAAAGAACAATACGATAAACAGAAAGAGATTGAGAATAAAGAAAATCAAGATAGATTAGCAAGACAATTTGAAGAAGTTAATAATTGTCCCCCACCAGTTGATGATGAGGTATCTGATGAAGAATACACGCAGTATTCTGAAGAAGTTGATAGTCAAGAATATAGTCCAGTACCGGATTATGCTGACGAAGATGATATTGACCAATCAATTTATGATGAAACTTCCGGTGTTCTCGATGACATTGAGGAATTTATGTAAGGAGGTGATGAATATGGACTATGATATTAAGCCGGTACCGGATTTTGATGATAATGAAGTCGATGAATCTGAATACGATTATTCAGCTCCGTATGTTAAGCATTAATATACGAAGCTGACGGTAAGGAGGTGATGATAATGAATAGTATTGAAGATACTGCTCAACAATTTAATGTTGCAAGACCAATTAAGAATGGTCTTACTCAAGTTCTTAATTCTATAAGAAGTATTCAAATGTTTTTGGATAAACATAGGCAACAACAAGTTGTACAACCAAATAAGGCAGTAGAACAACAACATAACTATAACTTTACCGGTCAACATACCGATATTGCTTTCTGTGATACTAATGGTTCAATTAGTTATGAAGAAATAAGTAATATTTCTGATTATAAACTTAAAGACAATGTTACTACTTCTTTTAACAAGGCTGTTGAAGAGGGTTACTTATCTTATGAAAATGCGACTTATACATTAACTGATAAAGGCAAGGAACATATTAATTCTCAATCATTTATTGAGCAATTTGAGAAAGACCAAAAAAATTATATTGCTAATAATCAATTACAAAATACAGTTGCAATTAATCTTCAAGGTAATGGTGATGACCTTAAAATTTTTCAGTATGTTAATCAAATTGACCTTAATAAATTAAGTTATTCTAATCCACAACAATTTAAGCAGATTCAAAATTATTTTGAGAAATGTGAAAAATACGATTTTGTTAAGATTAGTAAGGACGGTATTGTAACACCAACAGAAAAAACAAAAGGTATGTTTATACAACCTCAATCAGTTAATATGGAGAAGATTACAACTAAGAATTTTGATAAAGTAATTGATATTAACAAATATCGTAATTCAGTACAAACAGGTGCTAATGCAACTAAAGTTACTGCAAAAGCAGGTTCATCAGTTGCTAAAACAGGTGCAACTACTGCCTCTGCAGGTGTAACGGCAGTAATTGATTTATCAAAAGAAGCAGTTAAAGCATTTGATAAAGCACAAAAACTTAATCAATCTAAAAGGATTTCACAATCCAATCGCTAAAGAGAAGTTAGAAATAACTTCTCTTTTTTTATTTAAGGAGGAAAACAAAATGAACCGATTAAGTAATAATAACCCTTCAGTTAAAGCTGAAAAGAAGAACGTGAAACTTAAGCAATTTCGCAAAATTTATAACATACTTTGTGTTATATCAATTATTCTTGCTAGTTCTACAGTTAGTGCATCTGCAGCTACAAGTGCTCCTTCAGGTGTTAGTACTAAGGAAACAAGTCAACTTGTAAATATTATTTTTTATATTTTATATACTGCTTGTGGGGTATATGCAATTAGTGCAGTCTATTCAGCAGTTAAAGGTCATCATGAAGAAGACCCACGTACCTTCAAAAATGGTATTGCTAGTTTAATTATTGCTGGTGCTGCAGTTGGCTGTTTCATTGCGATTAAAAAGATATTCTTCTAACTTTTAACAAATACATAGCACCGAAAGGTGCTATGTAAGGAGGTGTAATATGTTTATCAAATATAAAAAAACTAAAAACTTAAGAACAATGGTATTAGATAATTCCAATAGAAAAAGAACGAAATTAATAGCACTCATTATGTTAGTAATTATGTTAATTACAATAACAACCAGTGGAGTAGGAGCTGTTACATCAGATATATCTAGTAGTGGTTCTTCTTTATCTGATATTGGTGAAACTATCAAATCGGTATATTCTTTTGATGATTCAGTTCTTGAGGATTTTAGAACGCACGAAAATATACAAAGAAGTGCTAAAAGAACATATATTTTTTATGATACATATGATTTAATTAAAACATATAATTCTCGAAACAAAAATGTTATAAAGTGGCTTAATACAATGTCATCTGATGATAGCAATTCTAATACTTCTATCAATAAAGAAAAAGCTTCTGACTTATATAATAAGTGGTACTCACTATACATTAATTTACGTGATTTGTACGATACTGTTCGACGTAGTTGTTTTACATCAGATTCTGGTGGAAAGGTGAAATGGCAAGAGTATAAGAATGGTGCTTATTATGATACAGATGATGTAATTTCTAATAGTGATTATAACAATATACGAAAGAATATTAACTCATATTCTTCTACTTTAAATAGTTTATATTCTAATTTTAAAGATGCATATAATCAAAGAAAAGATAACAATGTATCATCAATGAATTCTTATACGTCTAATATGGTTACTGGACAATATTCTATTGTTACGTATTTGTGGAAAGAGTTAGGAAAGACTCTTAAAGATTTTGGCAACGGTAACGCAAGAAAAGGAAGTAACTTTTTTGGTATTTCTTGGGGTACTAACTCAATGAAGAAAATTGCAAATGTTGTTGCTCCGGTTACAAAATCTTTCGCTTATTGTCTTGTAGTAATACTATTTGGATTAAATATGACTAACACGATGTTGCAATTTGATTTTACAAGTCAACGTGGAATTATCAAAGTTTTAGTTTCGTTAATAATATCAAAAATTTGGGTTGACCTTTCTGTTAGGGTATGTGGTTATATCATTAATATTGTTAATTCTATGAATTCACAACTCTTAAAATTGCTTAAAGTTAACGTATACGGAGTAGTTTATACATCTAATTTTAATCCTAAGACAGTAAATGCTAGTTCTTGGAACTTTCTTGGAACGATAATTGGTTTTTTTCAAAATATTTTTCTTAGAGGACCTGAACTAATTTTAATAATTGCATTAGGTTTTGCAATTATAAGTGTGTTTATCAAAATTCTAAGTCGTGCTTTTGAACTTACTTGCTTAATGGCAATATCTCCTTTAGCTTTTGCTTGTGTTGCTAATGAGGAGACAAAAGTTTATTTTAAGAAGTTTATAGGTGCATTCTTATCTACTTGCTTATTTATGACCTTTATGATTATTTGCTATATGATTGGTAGTCAGTGGATAGCTGAAGCTAATAATGGTACTGCTTATACTGGAAGTTCTTTCATCACTAACTTAAAACAAGTTATTCCAAAATTCGTTATCATATTTGGTATTTGTAGAATTATGGCTAAGCCACCAAAAGCACTGACTAATTTAATTGATTAAGGAGGTAAAATAAATGCGTAAAGTTAATATGACCAAGCAAAATATTATAAAACCCAAAGCAGTTTTTATTGGATTATCTTTTAGGCAGATTATCATAATGGCTATTGGACTATTAGTATCACTAGGTGTCTTTTCTCTGTTATATTTCGTTTGTGGTGTATCAATTGATACTTCCTCATTTCCTGTGTTTATTATTCTGGTTATTTTTGGAGCTGGGAGTATTGCTCAGATAAATGGTTCATCAGCTTTAGCTTGGATAATTATTATGATGAAGGGTAATATTACTCGTCATTATGAAAGTAAAGGAGTGTTCGATAGATATGAAGAATAACAAAATTGTTAATGTTAACATTAAGCAACAAACTGAAAGTTACGGCAAAAGTAAGAAAAATCCAAAGTCAGCTCAGGATACATTACCTTGGGATGAAGTTTACACTAACGGAATTTTCCGTTGTGGTAATAACTTTTCTTTGAGGTTTTTTATTCAGCAAGTTAACTATAAGACAAAGAAAGATAGTGACAAAGATATTACCTACGATAAGTATCAAACTTTTCTATCCTCTCTCCCATCTAACATTAATTATCAAGAGTTTATAGTTAACAGTCCTTTTGACAAAGAATTGCTTGATAAAGCTATGATACCTAAAGACAATCAAAATGTTAGAGAAGATATATTGCAAGATTATCAAAATGTTATGAGTAACATTGTTGATAAATGCGTTAGTACAACTTGTAATCAACTGATTATTGGTGTTATCTCTTTTGAGCCAAAGACAAAGCTTGATAACATTAATATTCTATTCAAGATGTTTGACCAGTTTGAAATTTTGTTTTCTGATATGGACAGTAAAATTACAATAGTCAAAACAGAAGAATGTTTTGAAATATTACATAATATTTATCATTCTTGCGATAATGAGCCATTTTTATTGCCATCATCATACATTCAGCACGATTGTAAGTTAAAAGACTACATTGCACCATCGCACTTTACCTTTAAGTCTAAACTTATTGAAGTAGGTTCAACTTTCAGTTCTGTTATGTTTGTAAGAAGCATCAGTAAATCTTGTGATGATGAGTTCATTACTGATTTACTTGATAATAATTATAAGATTACAATCTCTAAGCATTTGAAAAAATTAGAGAAATCTTATGTTTTTGATATGCTCAAAAGGCAGATGGAAGATTTGGAAATGCGTCTTGAAAAGCGTAGAGAAAACAACAAAAAGCACGGTGGTGAATTTATTCCTTATTCATTACAGAATAGAGAAAAAGAACTTACTGAACTACAGGATAAACTTGGTGATTCAAACTGTGATATGTATCAGATGGGTATTTATATTCTAGTTTCAGCTGAAACTGAAGAAGAATTAAGAGAACTTATGCTTTACATTAAGCAAAAAGCTCTTGAACATCAAGTTAAGATTGACATTCTTAGTGGCTCTACTTATCAAGAGAAAGGCTTAAAAACTATTTGTCCCTTTGCTAATCCGGTAATTAATACTGATGGTACTTTTTTGGGACAACCGTTTTATCTATTAACTAATGAAGTAGGTAACTTTATCCCTTTTAATAGTCGTAATGTATTTGCTGAGGGTGGAATATATTACGGAATAAATAAAACAACCAAAGCCCCTATTTTAATTAACCGTTCAGACAATATGAATGGTAATGCTTTCACACTTGGTCCATCCGGTAGTGGTAAAAGTATGAACATCAAGTCTGAGCTATATGCTATTATGACTAAGTTTCCTAATGATGAAGTTATAGTAATTGACCCTGAAAATGAATATTCACCAATTGCTCAATCTTTTAATGGTGAAGTAATTAAGTTATCCCCAAATTCTACTAATTATCTTAACATCTTTGATACTGATTTAAGTTTTGTTGATGAAGGCACGAATGCAGTAGCACTTAAATCTAACTTTATAATGTCATTTATTGAAGTATCTCTAGGTAGAACACTTACCGGTACAGAAAAAGCTATCATAGATAGATATGTACTAAAAGTGTACGCAGATTATCAAAATGGCAGAACTACAGAAATGCCAACACTAGAAAACTTATATTATCTATTACTTACTGATGAATCAACAGACGCAAAAACACTTGCTACTACTCTTGAATTATATGTAACTGGTTCATTTAATATTTTTGCTCATCATACTAATGTTGAATATCATAAAAAGTTTATCGTCTTTGATATTAACGAACTTGGCGAACAACTTAAAACTGTAGGTTTACTTGTTACGCTTGAATTACTTTGGCAAAGAGTTGTTGAAAACAAGGCAAAAGGCGTTAGAACTTGGGTTTTCACTGATGAATTTTCGGTAATGTTTAATGATACAAACTCTCAGATTTATTCTACCGGTGATTTTTTCGTTAAAGTTTACAAGAGAATTAGAAAATATGGTGGTAATGCCTGTGGGGCTACCCAGAACATTTCTGATGTGCTTGAAAGTAAACAAGCTTGCTCTATGCTTAACAATAGTGATTTCGTTACACTTCTTAACCAAAAGCCATCTGACCTAGAAGCTATTATTAATCAATGGCATTTATCTGAATCACAAGTATCATATATTAACAGCTCTGATGTTGGTACTGGTCTTATTATTAGTGGTTCAAATGTTATCCCATTTGAAAATTTAATGCCAACTGATAGCTTAATGTATAAGATATGTACTACTAAGTTTGAAGATAAGCAGAAGGAAATGAGTCAATAATGAACATACTTATTATTGCAGACAAAAAGACTTCAAAAGAATATACAGAACTATTAAAAGCCACACCTAATATTAATTTGTTAGGTGTGGTTAATTCTATAAATTCTATTGATTCTGTAAAAAGTTTAAGACAGAAATATAATCCACTTGGACTATTAGTTGATACTTCTGTTAGGCATAAAGGCATAGATATATCTTTATTAATTAAATCGTTACAAAAAGTATTTAATCAATCAAGAATATTACTTTTTGCTAGTAATGATGAAATAGAATTATTTAATGATTTTGGGTTATATGGTGTCATAGGCAATACTATTACAAGTATTCAGTTTAATGATGTAATTAAATCATTTGTTAATAATGAAGACATTGATACATCAGTTATTTCTCAAGAGCTAACAGACAGATATATTAAAAGAAACACAAAAACAAAATCTAGTTTAGCTAATAAGAAAATCATTCCTGTTATACTAATTGCCTTAGTTATTATCCTTTTGATTGTATGTTTCGTTTTGAAAAATAATGATAGCGTGGACAATTTGTCCACACCGGATGAAGCAACTATTACTTCAACATCTACAATACCAACAGAAGAAAAAATAACTGTATCTTCCGTTATTGAAACATACACATCTAATTCAGAAAAATATGTTACTAACAATCAAGTCATTGTAAATACTACAACTATCCCTCCATCAACTGTTCCAACAACTACAAAGATAATAACAACACAACCTACAACTAAAAAAGTTGTTCAGAGGAAAAGGAAAAAGAAATCTTCTAATTCTAATAGTAGTTCAAACAATAATGCTAGTAATGTACCGGTTCAGACACAACCACCTGTAACAAAAAGAATTGTTAAGAAAAAGCCAAAAACTCAAACACAGATTAAAATTGACTATGGTAATAATAACTGGTCTAACAATGGTAAAGTCGAAACTAGTATTAGTTTATCTTACTATTCTAAAACATTAGAAGTTGCTGATAGTGTTACTATAACTGCTACAGTAACGCCTAAAAGGAAAAAAGTCCATTGGAGTAGTAGTAATACTAGTGTAGCTACAGTAAATAATAACGGTTATGTTAAAGCAAAAAATGTTGGTACTGCAACTATTACTGCTACTGCAGATGGTAAGTCAGCTACTTGCACAATTTATGTAAAAAAGCGAACATAAGAAAGGATTAAATTATGATTGTAATTTACGCAGAAAAATACTCCCTTGCAAAAGAAATTGCAAATGCACTTAATGCAGGAAATAGGATACCTTATGACAAAGATAATCGTATTTGTCATTGGGAATTTGAATTTAATGGTGACCAAGCCATACTCGTTCATGGTCAAGGTCACCTAATACAATTATCTAAGGCAAGTTCTTACGGAGATATGTATTCTAAATGGGATATTAATGCATTTCCTTGTATTCCTGAAGAATACAAATTAGCAATAAAGGATAATACAAAAGTCCTTTATAACTATATCAAACTTTTTTTTGATAAGGCAGATATGTTGATTAATGCAACCGACCCAGACCGTGAAGGTGAATTGATTTTTGACTATGTATATCGCAGTTTGAATTGCAAAAAGCCTTGGAAAAGAGTTTGGCTTACTGACCTTACATACGGCAAAATTCGTTATGCATTTGAGCATTTAAAAGATGGTTTTGAAATGCAGAACCTTCAAAAGTCCGGTGAAGCAAGAGCTATTGCTGATTGGCTTTATGGTGGTAATTTAACTGTTGCTATGACAGTTAAGTTTTCTTCTGATAAGGTTCTTTCTGTAGGTAGAGTTCAAACACCAACACTTGCAATGGTAGTTAATCGAGAAAGAGAAATCAAAAACTTTGTAAAGAAACCTTTTTATAAGGTCATCGGTGAATTTACTACAACAGATAATAGCATTTATAAAGGCGAATATATTGCAGGTAAATTTGATGATAAGGGTTCTGCAGAACAACTAATTAGTTCTTTATCAAATAAAGGCAGTATTAAGTCTGTTGAGCATAAGCAAAAGACAGTAACTGCACCTTTGCTTTTTAACTCAACACAACTTCAGATTGCTTGTGCAAAACACCTTAATTGGGACTTAAAGAAAGCTGAAAGTACAATGCAAAAATTGTATGAAGCAAAGTATATGAGTTATCCAAGAACTAATACAGAACATCTAACAGTTGCTATGATGAATGAAGTAGAAAAAACTATTGAAAAGCTAATGCAAGTTGAAGAATACAAAAAGTATTCTCTTGATAAAGAAAATTGGCTTGAGTTTAGCAAACGACACTTTGATGATGATAAAGTTGGCTCACATACTGCTATTATTCCAACTCTAAATGTTCCATCTTCCCTATCTGATATTGGTGATGATGATATGATTGCACTTTATGATTTACTAGCTAAATCATTATTAAGGATTGTTTATCCTAAAGTAGTAATTGAAGATACAACAATTATTACATCTGTTAATAATAAAGATTTTGTATCTAAAGGTAGTGTTATTGTTAATGAAGGTTGGTATAGTGTTGACGCACTTCCGGATAAAATTAACATTTTACCTGCAGTAACTGATAATGCAAATGTAAATTGTAATTTTAGCTTACAAAAAGGTGAAACTCAACCTCCAAAAAGATACACAGAACCTGCTCTTATTAACGCTATGGAACTTGCAGGACAACACTTTGAGGATGAAGAAGCAAAATCTTTATTTAAACTACAGAAAAAAGGTCTTGGAACTGATGCAACTAGAGTTAGCACAATCGAGGGATTATATAACCGAGGTTACATCGTTAAAAAAGGTAAAACTGTAGTTCCTACAGAACGAGGATTTTATGTTATTGATACTTTACCAGTGTCAGATATAAAGTCAGCTGAATTAACAGGTGAAATCGAAAAACAACTTTATGATATTGAACTTGGTAAACTTAACTATGATGATTTTATCTCTCAAATTGAAGATAAAGTAAGACTATGGTATGCAGAAATTAAGAATTCTAAAGCTAAGGCATATGTAGATAAATCTAGTATTTGCCCATTGTGTGGTAATAAGCTATATAAGAGCAAAACTAATGTTTACTGTAGCAATTACAAAAAAGGTTGTAAGTTTAGCATTCCTTTTGAATTGTGTGGAAAAAAATTAACGCAAAATCAAATCAATATGCTTATTTCTAGCCAAAGAACTAACATTATTAAAGGGTTTAAATCAAAAGCAGGAAAAGAATTTGATGCTTCACTTAAGATTAACGAACAAGGAAAGCTTGAATTCATTTTTCCTGCTAGAAAAAAGAAAAAATGATTACTTATCTCATTATTGTAGGCTTTTATGCCTACTTTTTTTATGCCCATAATTTTTATAAAAACAGACTAAATGAATTAAAAAAACAGCCATTAACTTCTCTAAGAGTAAAGAAGTTAGTGGCTATTTTAATATCTATCGCTTTTATTGAAGGGACTCTACTATTAGCTACAGATTCATTGATGTTAATTAATTTCA
>ERZ791740.1473-NODE-1473-length-12747-cov-4.600615_pt1 | contig 12747 bp, 8 predicted proteins | sample MGYA00510041_ERZ791740 | MGnify/ENA primary metagenome ERZ791740 (study PRJEB30046, sample SAMN00791959) | human gut metagenome | study: EMG produced TPA metagenomics assembly of the A metagenome-wide association study of gut microbiota in type 2...
AGACCATGCAGACCGATATTTATGCCCTGACCGAGTTCTCTCCCCGGAAAGGCGAGAACATTTCCAAAGGGTATTTGCAAGGCCGCTACGGTGCAATTCCATTCATTAAAAAGTGAAGTAGATTTACCTTGTTTACCCGTTTGAACATGGTATAATGGAGCAAAGGAGCGTGATACCATGAGCCCGATTGAAATTCCTTCAAGTATTCAGCTAATTGAGAAGCAAGAAACACGGACAAGTCGTGGAGTTCTCTCAAAGGGCTGGTATTGCATCGAAGGCAAGACTTTTATGGTTAAGGGAAACTCTATTACAGAAGCCGGAACAGCAGGATATGAACCATATTCGGAGGCAATGGCATCGCTGATTGCACAGGTATTAAAGCTGCCTCATGTAAAATACACACTGATGCCCGCCCAATTTTTTCCTGACATCAAGACATATTCCTGTGATGTAGTTAGTGTCTGTCCTAGATTTACAACAGATAATGAACGACTTTATCATTTTGCTGATGTCGCTGATTCCTATTGTTTTTCTCATGGCCTAACAGCCTCGAAAGAAAACCGATTCCAATATGCAATCAAGCTTTATGGTAAAAAATGGCTTTATCAAATGCTGGTATTTGATGCTTTTATCGGGAATGCTGACCGTCACGAGAACAATTTTGACATTGTCATTCAAAACCGTCAAACAGATGCTCCATTGATTTATGCTCCTCCCATCTATGATAATGGCGGAAGTCTACTCGCATGGGCGATGGACGAAGAATTGATTGATACAAAACTCCACTATCAGTTTGATGATGCCAAGCCATTCCGCAGTCGCCATGCCCAGCAAATCAAGCTGATTGACGAACCGGTGATTCCTGTGCGTGATTTGGATGAACTGTATCAGGAAATCATTCAGGCCATCTCACCTATTCTTGCATTGTTGAGCGAAAAGCGAGCAGCTGCGATCCGTCAATATCTGAAATACCGTCTGCACTACCTGAAAGCCGCCATGGGGTGATAAAATGGCCTATCTGAAATTGATGATGGATGAAAAAGAAATCGCACACCTAAGCGAAGATGGGCAGTCTCTTTGCGCAAATGAGGGTGTTGCACAGTATGATCTTCCTCTGAACCTTTTCATTGGCGGCGAGCGCAAAGTTCCATTGGTCAATGTGGTCGTTTGGGCAAAGAAGCGAATCTTCCCGAAAAATCGGATGGATTGCAAAGAGATTTTGAAATTGATGGGACTGCCGGACTACAATGCGTGGGAAATTGTTAAGCGTACCAATGCCTGCCTGATGGAAGACCCCTATTGGCTGCGATTTAGCGAGGATGAAACTTTCGAGGACACCACGCGCGGTAGGGCGAGAAGGATCGTGGCCGAATATCAGAAGCCTGCTGATACTAATTAGTATCATTTATAACAACGTTAGGGCACGACCCACCGCCTTTTCACTTTAAGGCGGCATTGCTGCCGTATATACTTGTTCTTCTCGAATGTCCAACTTTTTTAGAGCAGAATCCCTTAATCGTCTTGCTTTTTCCTTAAAATGCGGCCAATTTTAAGGGAAATCGCATCGAGTAAGGTCTGAATCAGCTTTACTTGCTTGACTTTTTTGTTGGTTGTCAGTATATTGATACTAATTGGTATCAATATGTATCAGCTACGAGGTGACAGGAATGGATGGGGCAAAATTTGCAAAAATGCTTTCAGACAAGCATCTGTTTGAGCTGGAGCGGATGGAGTATAAATATTCTGTCTCTAGTGTCAAGGAGTTTACAAGGTTGCTCCGTCAGAACTTCGCTCAACCTTTGCCTTTGGCTGATTTTTCCAGTGATGAACTGTTCTATTTGCCCAATCTGGCTCAAATCTCCACCAACGGCATGAAGCAGCTTCTTTCTGTTCCCGCAAGCAATCAGTCCTTTGGCTTACAGGCCATGACTGAGGAGATCCACGCAACCTTCCAAATCGAAAGCATCCGCTCCTCACGCAACAGCATCCGGCATATTCTGAATGGCTACGCCCCGCGCAATGAGGAAGAATCCCGTATTTATGGCATGAAACGTGGTTTGGACTTCATTGCTGACCGCCAGAATGCGATTACGGAAGAAAACTTGCACCAGCTTTACCAGATCAGCTCCGGCGACTATCTGCCGGATGAAGACCGCCTGTTGCCTGACCATTTCTACCGCCATGACGATGTTTTTATTGTAGGCGGTGAAGAATCCCGTGCAGGTATTCCAGTCATTCAACTTGCAAATGCGATGAAACGACTGGTTGATTTCGCCAACGCCAAGGATGGTATCAACGAGCTGCACAAAGCGGCGATCCTGCACTTTGCCTTTGCCTACTACCATCCTTACTTTGATGGCAATGGCCGCACCGCACGGTTGCTCCACCTTTGGTATCTTGTTCAGCAGGGCTATCCCGCAGCACTGTTCACGCCATTTTCCCGGTATATTGCCGAGAGCAAGGCAGCTTACTACAAGGCCTATGACCGTGTCGAAAAGAATGCGCTCATCAGCGGCTACACGGATGTGACACCATTCCTGTCCTACTTCTGCAACGAAGTCTATAACCGTTTGCAGGTAGATGTTGAACCGCCGCAGATAGAGCTTCAGGTGTATCAGACTGCCCTTGCAGAAGGAAAGATCACCGAGAAAGAACGCTTGCTCTGGGAGTACATTCTGTCCGCCTACGGCACGGAGGAGTTCACCACCAAGCAGCTGGAAAAGGACTTCCGCAATGCTGCCTATGCCACGATCCGGTCATTCGTGATGAAGTTCCACGAGATGGGGTTGCTGGCAGCAAGGAAAACTGGGAATCGGGTGTTTTACAAGGTCAATTAACCAGAAAAAGCCAAGTCATGATGTACCCGTTTGGTACAGCATGACTTGGCTTTTCTCTTACCATCGTTCATCAGCGTGAGCGAATTTACATTATATCAATCAACTCAGGCCGGAGAGTGAGCGCATCACGAGATCAATGTCCTGATTCTCCAGTTCCTGTATTACATGCAGATATGTTTTCTGGGTTGTCGTCATACTGGAATGCCCAAGCCGCCTTGCCACACTTGCAATGGAAACACCTGCAAACAAAAGCACGGAAGCGTGTGTGTGGCGCAGACCATGTACCGAAATGACCGGGATTCCGGCCCGGTTGCAGTGCCGCGCCAAAACATCATTGACCGTTGAATTATAAGCGTGCTCCTTAAAGACGAAAATCGGTTTATCCACCGGCACATCCTTTACCAGTGCGGCAAACTGGATCACCGTCTGCCAGTCAATCTGAATTTTACGGACGGACGATTTATTTTTTGTCGGCAGAAATCCGCCGTTACCCTTATAATCCCACGTTTTATTGATGAAAAGCATCTGATGCGCAAAGTCAAAGTCACTGGGGGTCACGGCCAACGCTTCTGAAAAGCGGATGCCCGTTTTGGCAATCAACAAGATCATCCAGTCCCAGTTCAATGTTCCCTGCAAATCCAGATCGCTCAACAGAAGATGCAACTCAAACTGGTTGAGGTATTTTACCTTTTTGGGCACCGGGGGCTTACCTTTGATGATTGCTTTTCGGGTCGGGTCCTTTACAATCAGCCCATCGTCAACAGCGTCCATGATAGCGCCCTTAAGCTGATGGTGAAAGTCCATCGTCGTCTGCCGCTCATGGCCGACAGCGTAATCGTTCAGTAACTGCTGATACGTCACTCTGGACACATCGCAGAGTTTCAGCTCCGGGGCAAGCCTTTTTACCCATGCAAGGGTCATTTGGTACTTATCCAATGTGACAGGACGCACTGCGCCTTCTTTGTAGACAGCTATCCACTGTTCGTAATAGTCGCAGAACAGGTTGTTTTCATTCATTTCGTTTAACACTTGTTACCTCCAAAATTCGTATGATAGGCTCACGCTGATGAAGGGTGATAAGGGCATCAAGCCTATTAAACCATTCCGAAAGCGCTTGTTGCTCTGCGTCATTTGGAAAAATGACTTGTCCTTTAAGCGCATTTTCTGCGGACACTTTCATGTCATTCTTTGCACCCTTGTTAACAAGTGGATGCATATAGTTGTTCATTCGGGCATCCTGCTCGAAATAGTTTTGCACAAATTCAGAATTTACAGATGGCCTTGGTTTATATACAGCATATAACGTTGATACGATCCCATTTTTTCCTTTGTTAGCTTTGATAATGCCATACGGATTGGATTTCAAGGGGGATTTTGTGTACACAATATCTCCTGTTTCAACTACACCATAGTTAGAAACCGATACACCAGCAAACGATCTTCCTTGAAATTCAATCTGGTTCACAATGCCAAAATCACCTGATACAGACAAAACATCTTCTTTTGTATATGTTCCATCTGAATTCCTTTGCCCGGATACTTCCAGATAATCTTCCAACTTACGCTGTTCCCAAGTAGGAGGGTTTGCTGTTTTGAGCGTGAAAAAAGAGCCGAGGACGCTCCTCGGCTCTTGGTCGGCAGGGTGATTTTACACCCATTTTATGATTTTTCCGGCATTTTCAGGTCAAAACCGCCACTTACGATGAACTCGCGCAAGAGTTTATCATATTTGACCGGCACCTTGGGCGGAATCAGTTTTACGCCCTCAATGGCTTCAAAATATGCCTTGGCTTTTGCCTTGTCCACGGTGGCTTTCAGGTCATCGAAACGCCCAAACTCGTTAATGTTGGCCTCGGTGACGTTGGTGCGCATGAAGGCCCGCAGCTTCTTTTCGTCCAGCCCAAACACTTCTGCCACACGGTGGATCTGGTCGTTCTGCTTCTGCGCAATGTACTCAGCGATATACTCTCGCAAAGTTTTCCCCGGCTGGGGAACCACTGCGCCACTCTGGATATCATGCAGGAAGATATTGGCGTATTTCTGTTCCTCCTGTGAGAGGGTCGCAAAGGTTTTATGCAGTTCGGTTTCGGCCTGATGGATGGAATCCGCTCCGGCTCCCTCCTGATAGAAAAGTTTCAGGTACTTTTCAAACCGAGAGTTCATGTAGTCCGTGTCGATATCCGCCGTATCGATGCTGGTCAGATAGCCGTTTACAGCGTAGGGTACTTCCTCGTCATCGTCCTCTCCATCTTCACCCGGCTTTTCGGTGAACAGCTCCTTATAGCGGAGTGCCAGAACCTTGAACGTTCTTTCGTTGAAATCTGCTTGAAGTTCCGTCTTTTTCTGCGTATCTTCGTCCACCACGATCACAGGCTTGTCCCACTCAAAACCCTGTACCTTGGCCGCCTCCAGACTTTCATTGAAAGACTGGAACAGGTCGGCAAACTTCTTCCGTTCCGGCGTTTCAGCCGGGATCTGCGAAAATTCTTCGATTCCTGCCGATGTAAACAGGTCTTTGATCTCGGCATACAGTGCGTTCAGCTTTTCGACGTTCTTGTCCAGCTTGTCCACAAACAGGCCGAACGGCTTATCGCCGGAATACTCTTTCACCGCATCGGCGATATTTTTCTCCATCGTATGCGGACGACGATAATACCGGATGATGCCAAACGGCTTGTCCAGCCCGAACAGGCGGTTGGTGCGGGAAAATGCCTGAATCAGCCCTTCGTACTGTAGCATCTTATCCAGATATAGCGTGTTGATCCATTTGGAATCAAATCCCGTCAACATCTGGTCTACCACGATCAGCAGGTCGATCTGCTTTTCCGGGGTGCGTTCGATGCGCTGATAGGGCGATTTGTGTGCAAGACGCGCTGCAATGTCCTTTTTCATTTTGGCAAAGGTGGGGATGCTGAACTCCTGCCCATAGCGGGCGTTGTAGTCCTCTACGATCTCTTTCAGGCCCTCTTCCTTGGCAATTCCGGTGCCGTTGTTGTCGATATTCGGGTCAAAGAGGGCGGTCACTTTCAGCCATGGGGCCGCCGCCTTGAACCGCTTATAATATTGAATGGCTTCCGGGATGCTGGAAGTTGCAAAAATGGCGTGGAACTTGCCACCCTGACTGAGCGTTTTCCAGTTGGTGCAGATATCTTCCACAACGGTTTTCTGGTGTTCCTCGCCCTCGTACTGGCGGTTGGGAATATAATCCTCAATGCCCTTGATCGCCTCGCCCAGCGTGTCTTTTCCACCCGCCATCGGCAAATTATAGTATTTGTAGAATACCTTTTTCTTCAGTGGGTCTGCAAGTGCTTCATCTACAGAACCGGCCTTGGCCTTTTCCAGCGCAACGGCCTCCCGCAGGTCGCTGTCCTTAAAGGTCAGCACTTTGTACGGGTCAAAGCCCAGAACATTTTTATCTCGGATACCGTCCGCAATGCTGTACCGATGCAGCTCGTTGCCAAAGACGGTTGCAGTCGTGCTCATTTTCTTTTGGTTCTCGCCTTGGATCGGTGTCCCGGTAAACCCGAAAAAAATCGCCTTGGGGAAGGTATGCTTGATGGTCAGCATCATATCGCCAAAGGTGGAGCGGTGGCACTCGTCTACGATAAAAACGATCCGCTTCGCGTTGATGATGGCAATATCGTTGGGATTCAGTCTGATTTTGGCCTCCTCATTGATGTTGCTCATTTTCTGGATGGACGTGACAATGAGCGTGTCCGAAGGCGAATCGCTTTTTAGCTTTCCCACCAGCACATCCGTATTTTCGGTGGCCTGTACTTCCTCGTTTTCTCCGGCGAAATTGCGATATTCCTTCAGGCTCTGTGTACCCAGCTCGATCCGGTCCATCAGGAACACCACTTTATCCGCATCCTTGGACGATGCGATCAACTGCGCCGACTTAAATGAAGTCATGGTCTTGCCGGAACCGGTGGTGTGCCAGATATACCCGCCCCGCTGCTGGTCGTTCTCCCACTTTGCCTTGGAAACGGCATCGGAAATTTTGCTGGCAGCATAATACTGGTAGCTTCGCATTACTTTCAAAATGCCATCTGAACCATCGGCCACGGTGTAAAACCCCACCAGCATATGTGCCATCGGGATGGACAGAAGCGCGGTGGTCACGTCCTTCCAATCGTTCATTGGCTCATTGTAGAAATCCGCCCAGTGGAAATAAAAGTTAGGGTTGAACTGTCCTTCTGGGCCGGGGTTGGCAAAGTAGACGGTTTCTTCCGGGTTCATGGCAACAAAGATCTGAACCAGAGAAAACAGCCCGGTAAAAATTCCCTCTGCTGCATATTTTTCAATCTGGCTGCACGCCTGTTTGATAGAAACGCCGCTCTTTTTCAGCTCCATGTGGATGACCGGCATTCCGTTGATGAGCAGCATCAGATCGCCACGGCGGTCGTTCAGAATCTTGGACTTCGTGGGGAATTTGGGCTGCTCTGCGATTTGATAGCGGCTGTGACCGGCTGCAATCTCCAGCCGGTCGTAGATTTTCAGCGACACTTCCTTGCCGAAATTCAGCTTGTCGTCGGGATTATCTCGCTTGATGAGGACACTTTTGCCGTTGATAAAGCCGTTCAGCTTCATAGGTGTTTTAAGATTGGCGATTTGCTCCATGATCTGCTGCATCTCGCCATCCGTCAAGGGATAATCGTTCAAGCGGTCGATGCCGCGATTATTTTCAAAAAGGATATTCGCCCAGTTCTGGATCAGCTGCTGTTCGGTGTAGTTTTTCAGCACACCGTCTTTCCAGCCGCGTTCTATCAGGAGCTTTACCACAGCTTCTTCAAAATCAGCTTCTTTTGTAAACGCCATAACGAACTCCTTTCGATTCTGTAAAAAGCACTTTTCCGCAAAGGCTTTTCGGATTTGCACGAGCTTTTCCAGCTTACGCTGATGAAGGGTGATAAGGGTGTCGAGTTGCTTGAAAAAACGGCCTATTGCCTGCTGTTCAGCCACGCTAGGCACTAAAATGCTTTCTTGCAAGAACTCATTAATAACCAATTCATTCATCATAGTGCCCGCTTTTGTCGAGTTTACAAGCACTTTTCTCATGATTGGTTCATAGTGAATGTAATATTTCCAAAAATTTATTGGCATCTCGTGCAAAGGCCTCAAAGCACTAAATCTTGGTGACATAATTCCATCGCCCACATCATTTAGTACAAATCGGCCATACCGAAACTCCTTACTTGTGTGGCCCTCGAACGCAATATCTCCAGTTCTTAATCTTTTATAGTTTGCAAGCGAAGTATCTGCGGCACCATTGCCATCCGTCTTAAAAGACATTGTGGCAACAGAAAGTGTCTTCTGGTACGGAAGCAAATCGGCATTGCGCTCAGTTAGTTGAAAGTAGAGTTCTTTCAGCTTACGCTGTTCCCAAGTAGGAGGTTTTAGCAGCTGCCAAACGCGCTTTTCCACATTCTGGCGAATATCAGTTGGAAAGCTGTCGCATCATTTGCCCATTTAGGGTCAAATTGCACTTTGGCGGCACTCATTTCTGCTTTTAGAACGCTCAAACCGTCATCCATATTACTTATTCTTTGGCGCATTTTCCGCACTGCATATTTTCAGAGGAGCGCCACAAACAAGCCACTTTCTCCCGTCGGAAACAAACGTATTTTCGCCATTCTGTTTCTGACGGGGAAAAGGACGGACTTGTTTTTATACAAACATCTTTTCCAGACAGGATTTCTTGATGTTTTGCAGCTTTTCCAACTTACGTTGATGAAGGGTGATAAGGGTGTCAATTTTGCCAAAAAGCAAATGAATCTTTTCTTGTTCTCTTTTTGTCGGGAATTTGGCTGATACACTTTGAATATCGGAGTTGTGAAGATGAACAACAGATTTCCCCTGTGCAAGAGACGATAAATATTCATGTGCTGCTCCACTCGAAATAGTTAGGGCAAGAAAGGCTGAATCATATTCAGCTGTCGGCGATACTATATTTAGGTCTCCACCCAGTAGAATGCCGGGCTTGACCACAACAGATGCGATTGAAATATCTTCAGCTGTTTCGCCAGAAGCAGGCACAATGACTTCTCCGCCCTTGCTATATACGCTTCCAGCTTTTTCTTTGACAAAGGTATCTACATCAAAAATGCAGGTTTCATATTTTGTGTAAAGGCGACCATACAGGATTATCGGAGTGCCTTCTTCGCATAAATCGTTCTTGGAGTAGCCTACACCTTTAGAAAAGTTCGCAATTTCACCCAGCTTACGCTGTTCCCAAGGGTCAGTAAAGCCCTTGAAGCGAATTTCCGGCACAGATGCCCCATTTTTCGGGAACATCTTGTCCAACATGGATTTTTTGATATTCACCAGCTTCTCATACTTACGCTGATGAAGGGTGATAAGGGTGTCGAGATTTCTCAAGAGTCTCCCAATTTTCTTTTGCTCATTGATTTTCGATGAAATCTCTAATTGTAAATTCAAGAAAGTATCTTTAGGGATATTGTACATTGAGCCACTTGTTCCGGATGCCATTGCTGTGATTTTTTCTTTATACGCACCGGAGACCAGCATCATATATACAAAATATGCGTCTACATCATCTTGAAATTTCAACTTCCAAAGTCTGTCTGGAAGAAACAAATTCGGAAAATCCTTCGATACATAGCCACAAGCGCCTACACGTTCAGGCGTATTCATTCGGCTCACGATAACACTATCTTTTTCAGCAAAGCATCGAACAAGACCTTGCTCACTTTTCACAACAGGTTTACTCTCGGATGGATTAAATCGGTCATATGAAACGCAGCTGGTTTTTAGCACACCAATATCTCCAGTCTCAACGCTTCCCTCATCTGAATTCACACTTTTTCCTGTCGAGATGTTTCTTATCAATTCTCCCAACTTACGCTGTTCCCAAGGGTCAGTGAAACCCTTGAACCGGAGGGCAGGTTTCTTCTCGTTATCCTGCATAATCATTCACCTCCCAGCAATTTTTTGAGTTCTGCAATGCCCTTCATGTCAAATTCATTTCCCTGCAAATCGTCCAGCATCCCCAGCAATTCTTTCTCGGTACTGGCGATTTGGCTCTCCACATCCTCAAACGTGGTTTCATATTTCCGGCAGACAGCATCCAGACGCTTCACAAAATCGTCCAGAACCGCATCCGGCAGGCTGTTCAGATTTTCCATCAGGGGCAGAATCCATTTGCGGTGCAGCAGGTCACGCACTTCGTCATCCGTAAGCTGTTCGATCACACTCTTTGTCCGCTCATGGATGGCTGCGGCTTCGTCCTTGACCTTCTTCTTCAGCGTCTTTTCCTCGGTGAACAGGGCATCCACGTCTTTCAGGATGCTCAGAGTCGCCGGTTCAACTTCCCGCGCCTTGATGGCTTTTTTCACCTCAGCGGCAACAAAAGCGTCCTTTGCCTCGTTTACAAAATTCTGCTCCTTGTCCTCCTCGCTGAGTTCGTCCAGATAGCTCTCGTATTCGCCTGCAATTTCTGCCAGACGGGCTTCTTTGGTGCGCAGGGCAGTCACTTCATCGTGCATTTTTACGTTCTGCACCAGCTCAAACGGCAGCACATGGCCGACCCAGCCATCCTGCACCTCGGCATCCTTGCCGTCCTTCTTTTTTAGCACCAGATTAGGGTCTACCTGTTTGGTTGCTGCAAAACCTTCGGTCTGGATGATCTCAAGGTCAATGGAAATTTTCTTCCAGTCATCATCCAAAAGCTGATACGCCGCATAGCGGTCAACCAGCGGGATTGCCGTCAGCCGTGCAAAAATTTCGTTGCTCAGCCGGGCTTCTTCGTTGGCGGCGTTGAGGTCGGTCATGCCGTCGATCAGGGCAGACTTCAGGTAGGCGTCAAAGTCACCGAAAGCATTCTGGAAAGCGGTCTTGAACGCTACCACATCCGGGTGTGACAGCACAGCCTCTTTCAGGTTTTCCGCGTTCAGATGGCAGTAGGCTTCATTGTCCGGGTGGAACAGCGCTTCTTTCAGGTGAGGGAAAGCGTCCCAGTAGGCAGACAGGTCTTGCAGTTCGGCTTCGGGAATGCCGCCAAACATGGAAGCGTAAATATCCCAGCTCTCAGCCTTTTCCGAAGAATCCACGTAGCGGGGGATATTCAGGTTGTAGTCGTTCTGAATAATTTCCTCGCGGGAAACTCTCCGGGCAAACTTCTCGATCTTCTCCGGTCGTGCCACATACGCATCCACAATGCGCTTAATGTCGCAGGCACGCAGCTTGTTGTTTTTGCCGTCCTTTTCAAAACCCTTAGACGCGTCAATGATCAGAACGTCCGAATCCTTCTTGTTCTTCCGCAGCACCATGATGATGGTGGGAATGCCTGTACCGAAGAAAATATTGGCGGGCAGACCAATGATAGCGTCGATATTGTTGTGGTCAATCAGATTTTTGCGAATCGCACCTTCCTCACCGCCACGGAACAGAACGCCGTGCGGCAGAACGATGGTCACAATGCCATCGTTGCGGATGTGGTACAGGTCGTGCAGCAGGAAAGCATAGTCCGCCTTGCCCTTGGGCGCAAGACCATATTGCGAAAAACGAGGATTATTGTCCTTGCCAGCTGGACTCCATGGCTGGGAGTAAGGAGGGTTTGACACGACCGCATCCACGAACAGAGGATCGTAGGTGTTGACGGGGTCGTTCTCCTCAAAGTACGGCCAGTCCTCCTCCAGCGTATCACCGTTACGGGTCACGATGTTATCCGGCAGAATGCCGCGCATGACCAGATTCATGCGGGTCAGATTGTAGGTGTTTTCTTTTAGTTCCTGTGCATAGTATTTGATGTTGTTGCCGTTGCCCATATACCGTGCAGCGCATTGACCGATGTTGATCAGCAGCGAGCCGGAACCACTGGTGGGGTCATAGATTTTGATTTCTTCCCGGTCTTTCAGGTGGTACGCAACAATCTCCGACATCAGCAGCGAAACTTCGTGCGGCGTATAGAACTCACCGGCCTTTTTGCCGGCATTCGCTGCAAAGTTGCTGATCAGGTACTCATAGATAAAACCCAGAACATCATAATCCTGCTTGCCATCCATGGGAATATCCTTAATGAGGTAAATCAAATCCCGGATAGCCTTTGTGCGTGCGCCGGAACTTTCGCCCAGCTTGGACAGACCGGTTTGCAGCGTTGCAAAAACGCCATCAAACACCTTCTTGTGATGGGTGTCGATCAGGCGGCTGAATGCCTGAAGTGCCACCGTCACATCGTCCGCTTTGAAGTCGCTGCCTTTGCTGATCCATGTAGAAAACAGATTGTCGTATGCGATAAAATAGCCGATGTTGCTCCGTACACTGTTGACCGTTTCAGTATCTTCTTCGGTCAGATCCGGCAGATACTCGTCCGTCCAGTCGTTTTCTTTCAGATACTTGACTTCCTTGTCAGACAGAAATTTATAAAACATGAAGCCCAGGATGTAATCCTTGTACTCATTGGCTTCGATTTTGGAGCGCATCTTGTTGGCGGACTCCCAAATCTTCGATGCGAGTTGCTGCTTGTTCATGCTCTTCCTCCCAACCGCGTGCGGCTTTCTGCCCGCTACACTGATGTTCAAAAAATCGGACGGCTGTGCCGGTCTGTTTCAGTTTTGTTGAGTCAATTATACAAAACCTTTGCCCGGTTTGCAATCTAGGTGAAAAGTTTCCCGGCTGCTTTTTACAAGGCCAAAGCTGTTGCAAGCAGTGCCTTTGTGCGCACAAAGACCAGAACACGCACGGCATTGAAAATTTGCCGTGCGTGTTTTGCTTGTTGGGATGCAATCCCAATCCCTGTGAACATCACAGAACCTTGATGGCTGCGCACTCCTGCAGAGTGCTGAAAGAGCGTTTTGCAAAAAACGCGAAGCCTGCATCGGCACGATGCAGAACAATGGGTTTGGGCTGCGCCCAACAAGCTCTTGCAACGCAAGTGGTCTTTGTATATACA